>Ga0208767_1000453_pt1 | contig 33548 bp, 29 predicted proteins | sample VirMetDEL_Mar_21_FD_184514 | JGI IMG/M metagenome (GOLD analysis project Ga0208767, IMG submission 184514) | Aqueous microbial communities from the Delaware River and Bay under freshwater to marine salinity gradient to study organic matter... | ecosystem: Environmental > Aquatic > Marine >... | reverse complement strand
CAGAGAGGTAAAAGAGCAAGTGCCACATGCTCAGTTTCAAATTACTCCCACGATATCCATTTGGAACATCTTTGACTTTCCTGACTTCTGGGATTATATGGTTGATAACGATTTTATTGATGTAAAACACTCAGCACCTCGTTTCAACTTAGCAACAAACCCTTGGTATGCTAATGTAATGATTTTGCCGTCACACGTTAAACGTAGACTAGCAGAACTTTATCGTGTATACCAAGAACGTCACAAAGATAACGTAGATATATACAATGGCTTTAAAATGATCATCTATAACTTAACAGTTGGTGATGAAAACAAAGGTGGTATTTTAGAATTCAAAGAATTCAACGACATGTTAGACGAATTTAGAGACGAAAAATTTGAAGACTTGGTACCAGAAATTAAGGAAGTATACGAGTGGGCCGCGAGTTAAGAGAAGTATTTGCACCTGAGCCATACTTAGCAATAACATGGCAAGTAAACAATTTCTGCAACTTTAGTTGTAGTTATTGTAACCCAGGAAACTGGGCAGGTGAAAATCCTAATAATGGTAACTTAGACATTTATTTAAAAAACTTGTCTACAATAGTTAACCGTTACCAAAAAGCAGGATACAAAAACTTCAAGTTCTTTTTCTCTGGCGGAGAGCCAACAGCCTGGCGAAATTTTATTCCTATTTGCGAATACTTGTATGAAAATCTTCCACAAGCAACACTAGCAGTTAATACTAATTTAAGTAGACCGCTCGCATGGTGGAAGAAACATGCATATTTGTTTGATGATATCGTAGCAAGTTTTCACGTAGAACATGCTAATAAAGAGCGTTATGAAGAAAACTCTTTATGGTTGTGTGAAAATGTAAACTACCTAAGTACAAAAATACTATTACATGAAGAAAGATTTTGGGAGTGTGTTGAATTTGGTAATTACCTAAAATCAATTATGCCTAATTATTTTTTAGAATGGACTCCCCTTTATGACGAATTAAATCATGTTACTGGACCGTGGCAATACCAAGACTCTGAAAAAGTAAAATTTATCGAGGAACACAACATAGAATCACATCAGTCAGTACCAAAGCCAAACAAACGTACTGAAATGACAGTTTCTTATAATCGTTATGCTGACGGCACAGAACAGGTTTGTAATGCAAATGATATCATAGTAAATAGTCAAAACTTTTTTAGTGGATGGAAGTGTAACGTCGGTGATTGCATTTTTATCAATCCAGTAGGACAAATGAGTTTAGCAAGTTGTGGTGTTGGTGGAGACGTTGGCCACATACTTGAAGATATAAAGAACGTTGGACCCAAACAAGTTACGTGCTACAAAGAAATGTGCATGTGTGGCACAGATATTATTATTCCAAAATTTTGGACAGGTGAGAAAATAAAAAATGAACGAAAAATTCCGATCAGTCATATCAGATAGTTCTGATGACAAAGTAAAAGTTGTGTATTCATGGCATGGTCCTAAAGCTCCTATTTGGAATACAGAGTTACCTAATATATTAACTATGACATCTGTTGCAGAAGGTGCATGTGGACACATGGAGTCCAGAAATTTTTGGACAGATGACCTTGAAAATAAAATATTTCGCAAAGCAAAAGACAAATATGAAATTGTGCCAGCACAATATATTACGGACGATGACAAGCGGCCGTTTTTATATCCTTTTGCATTAGCATGGCGAGTACCTTTTGAATCTTACTTTATACAAAATTCAGGTATATTAGAATTTTCACATATGCCAAACTTTTTAATACACTTGACAAGAATTGGTAATGGGTATATACTATTAGATCATTCTGTTGAAGCATTTATGGCAGACTCAGAATTAGATGCAATGTATTCTTATTTTCATGGACAATACTTTTTGCCCATGTACAAAATTATTTATTTAACCGGCGCTGTAAACGCACAACAATTGTATGATCAATGGGCAGAAAAACGAAACGTACCTAAAGACAAATACCATAGAATGACAGTTATTCCCTATGCTTCTTCCAGAGAAATATTTAACTCCTATCTTCATTATGGAGACCACGATGGCAAGCCTGCTGTAGAACCTGAATATGATACAGAAACAATTCCGCCAAAACTATTTTTATCTTGGAATCGCAGATTTAGATCACATAGAATTTATCTAGGGCTATTATTGGAGCATTTAAATTTAGTAGATAGATCGTTAGTTAGTTTTAACAAAGTAGACGATGAAAGAAATACAGTAACCTTTATGAGTAAAGTAACTACCATGTTGCAGGAAAACAACGGAGAATGTATATGGCCATATGGATCACATGATCAGAACTATCAATTTACTGAAGCAACCGGCGTTAAATTTAATAGTCGTTTGCCTTTAGATATTGACGGGGAAACCGATATTAATAAAATGTGCGAAGATTTTGGTTATACTTCTGAATACTATAAACAAACACTAGTAAGTATTGTCACCGAAACTAACTTCACAGCAAACGAATGTACACTTACAGAAAAATCGTTTAAGCCTTTATTGCACAAGCACCCGTTTATTATATTTGGTGTTCCCGGCGCACTACAAGGATTGCGAGATTTAGGCTTCCAAACGTTTGGTCAATTTTGGGACGAAAGTTATGACACAACTGAAGATCCAGGACAACGTTTTATAAAAATAGCAAACATAATGAAAAAAATTGGGTCATGGAATGATCATCAGATACTTGAATTTAGACGTAAAGTAAAACCTATATTAGATCACAATTACAATTTGCTTAGAACTCCCGGAGCTAAATTAATAGCAGAAAAGATATATAATCATATAACAGAAACATTTGAAAAAGGAGAAATACATGTCACTTGCAACGAACAAGAAAACTGTTTCAGATTCCACCAATAAAACAATACTAGTATGCGGAGCCGGAGGATTTATCGGCTCACATTTGTGTGAGCATTTAAAATCTTTAGGTCATACTGTTGTTGGAGCTGATTTAAAGTATCCTTTATACAAACCTCATAGTATCGTTGACAAATTTCATCAAGTAGATTTGCGTCATTGGTCAGCAGTTAATGAAATATTTACTGAGGGATTTGACGGTAAGCCATTTGATGAAGTATATCAATTAGCCGCAGACATGGGCGGTGCCGGATATATTTTTGTGGGAGAAAATGATGCAGATATCATGCACAACTCAGCAAAAATCAACTTAAATATTTTAGAAGTAATGCACCAGCATGAAGTTAAAAAAGTTTTCTATAGTTCAAGTGCTTGCATGTACCCACAAGAAAATCAAACAGACCCAAATAATCCTGATTTAGCAGAAGCAACCGCATACCCTGCAAACCCTGATTCAGATTACGGTTGGGAAAAACTATTCTCAGAAAGATTGTATCAAGCATATTCACGTTGTCACGGGATTGATGTACGCATTGCAAGATTTCATAACATCTTTGGTCCTTGTGGTAGTTGGGATAACGGCAAAGAAAAGGCACCGGCTGCATTATGTAGGAAAGTTGCTAAAGCACAAAAAGAAGACACAGTTGATGTATGGGGTCCAGGTAATCAAACTAGATCATTCTTGTTCATTAACGAATGTGTGGAAGGAATGTTACGTATGATGGAAAGCGACTGCCAAGAACCTCTTAATTTAGGTAGCACACGCAAAGTTACGATTAATCAGTTAGTAGAAATGATTGCTAAAATCGCTGAAAAAACAATTTACATCAATAATGTCAACGGCCCTGTTGGTGTTATGGGAAGAACAAGTGATAATAACTTAATACAAGAAAAAATTGGTTGGGCTCCTGATGAAAATTTAGAAGCCGGTCTTGAAGCAACATACAAATGGATTTGTTGGCAGATAGAGCAAAACCAAATAGATGTCTAGTAAATATTATGTACTTAGTTTCGGTGAATGGAACATGTATGAGGGTTCCGAAAGAACTTACCATTTAAATAAAATACTAAATCGAATAGAAAAAGAAATTTATGCACTAAATCCAGCTGGAATTATAATACCGATAATGACTGAAATAGCCGGAGACTGGATATGTGGCGAGGCTATTAGAAGATTATATAACTGGTGCAGGAAAAAGAACAAATATATCTACGTGCTTTCTGCGGCATACTCCCACAATTTTCCCTTGCATAATTTTAAACATGTAATTTTTAAAAAATTTGATGGATACGATATCGTTAATTTTTTTACTATAGAAAATTACTATAAAGATAAAAAGCCCGTACTATTATATCCTAACAAATTGCTTACTTGTTATAATAACAAATCAAAACGTCATAGAGATTATACAGTAGACCAACTACTTTATCATCGACTAGCAGAGTGGAAAGGCATAGTAACTTATAATTCTGAAAACCTTGACAATCTTAAACATTATATTGGAGATGAATATTTTTCTTTAAACGATGAACCTAATTTTAAATTACATGAAACACACACTCCAAACGATGTTCCGTGGCGATACTTAACCGGATTAATCGATATTGTCACAGAGTCAACGTTTGAACATAATGAATTCTTTTTAACAGAAAAAACAGCAAGACCCTTAATGACACAAAAACCTTTTTTAGTAGTAGGCCCTCAAGGATATCACAAATATTTAGAAAGTAAAGGGATAAAACTTTATGATGAGATATTTGATTACAGTTTTGATGATGAACCTGAACTAGAAAAACGCATAGACGGTCTTTTAGAAAACTTTTTACAATTACGAGAGCAATACACAACTGTTGCCGATTTTAAAGAATTGCTGTCATTGGTAAAACCTAAATTAGAATCTAATCTAAATGCGTATTTAGAACATTGTGCTAGTGGGGCTGGCTTCCATGATAATCCTTTCCCGTGGTTACTTGAAGCAGACATTAGTGATTATGTAGAATATCAAATTAAGGGCGGTGAGTTTGACATGTTACATAACTTTATGCACAACGTAGTAGCAAAATATCGTGCTGGAGACTATCAACTACCTGATGTGCATTATATTCCAGAATCATTTTATCTAGTGGATTTTCAACACGCAGACAAATTTTCAGAACTTTGGGAGAATCACCCTATACGACCCGAGATATATGACTATTCCCAAAGCCACAAATTTAACCATGAATTATGTCAAATACATCCGCACGATGAAAGAGAAGTGCGAATGATAAGTTGTATTGTAGATCACATAGAAAAAGTAAATCCGGATAAAGTTCTCATATTTTCAGGATCTGAAATGGATGTTGATTTAATTTATGGGGAATTGTGGCATATGCTTGGTAATTGGTGCAGAACACAAAATAAAAAAATACATGTTTTTGTAACTGCCGTACCATTGAATATGTATCCTCCAGAATATGTAGAACTACATAAGTTCGTTCAAACTTATGACGTTGCTAACTTAACAACAATAATAGACTTTTATGGTGGCAACTGTCAACCCCCTAAAGAACGTGTTCGTAAACCACCGAAGTTTTTTACTTGTTATAATAGCAGACTGGCTAATTACCGAACATATATTATTGATCAATTAGCAAAACATAATTTGTTAGAAAACAGTGTTACCACATACAGACTAGCCATAGATAATCCACGGTTTGATACAGATCAATGGCTATATTATGATGGAACACCTATATTAATAGATGAAGAAGACTATCCTAACTGTGATCCAAAATATCATGGCATGCCAAAAAGTTACCAAGACGGGTGTTTAGATATAGTTACTGAAACCAGAATAGATCCGTGTACGTGGTATATGTCAGAAAAAACAGGAAGAGCCGTAGCACTAATGAAACCGTTTTTGGTTCTAAGTTCACCTGGATATCATCAATGGTTAGAACATAAAGGTATTCAAAAATTTGACGAAATATTTGATTATAGTTTTGATGACAAAGAAGACTATAAAGAACGTGCCAGAGGTATTGTAAAAAATATTATAAATCTTAATAAAAAATATAAAACTCCTGAAGATTATGAAAAACTATTAGAGATGATGAAACCTAAATTAAAACAAAATCTTATTAATTATATAGAACATGTCCAAACCGGACAATCTATATTACCTCATCTTCCTGACTGGCTTGATTATACTAGACTTACCGAAATTGCCGGCGGCGATATAAGGAGGTGCGGAGACTATCCATCACATCACTATGGAACATTGGGACTAGATATTTCCGGCGAAGTAATGCCTATAATACATTTAACGGGCAGAATAGATGATTTACGTGAAGGACACAGTGGTGATTGGAAAAAAGAAATAGATCAGATGGGTTTTTCAATGTATCAGTATATTTTAAATCTATAGTTTTTAACCCCGATAAATACTTTAGAAATTCACAGGAGGAACTAAAATGAGTTTTTGGAAAAAATTAAAATCGTTCTTCTCTCTTGGACCAACACCAGTTGACGACGGCGGAGACTGGGTAGTAGTTAGAAATAGGACTGCAACAGGCCAATTTAAAGGTGATGATACTTCTACACCTGACGTTGACGAAGCATTTGTTAAAGTTAAGAAATCAGGAAAAGGTAAGTTTAAAGATACTGATCCTAAAACTCCTGGTGTTCAAAACAAATCTGAAAAGAAACCTGTAGCCAAGAAAAGAGCGCCACGGAAAACTACTAAAACAGCGAAGAAATAGTGTATGAAACAAAAGTATATTATCGGCTTGGGTTGTAGTTGGACTCAAGGAGAAGGTGGTTATCCACAAGAAGTTGTAGAAGCACACAATGGCAAAACTCAATGGAGATCAGGTGATCCGCGTTTTAGCGACCATCCTGATTCTGACTATTATTTGCGTGTGCATGAATTAGAAAATTCTTGGGTCAATCAGTTATGCAAATATCATTTTCCTGAATATAAATCGTTAAATTTAGGGATAAAGGGTATTGGCAACCAAGCCGCCGTTGGACAATTAAATTTTGTTGATCAGCATGATTTAAGCAATGCCGAAGGTATTGCAATATTTTTGTTGAGCGGATTTGAAAGATTCGATATATTTCAACAACGGCCGATGGATCATTCAGGCTTTAATAAACCAGACGGTTACAACAACGGAGAATATAGACACGAAAAGTGGCGTACTGCTTGGCCAATAGAACAAAAAACCGGTGACGGCGCATTTTGGACTTGCTATGCACGTGAGTTGTGGAGTGAGCAATTTGTTGCTGTATCTAATATGACTGCTTTATTAAATTTGCAAACTTGGGCAAAGGCACATAATTTTAAAGTTGTAGTAGCAAATGCATTTAACATACGATCTGAAGGCATATACAATTATTTTAAAGAACACACCGGTTCGTTGGCAGATAAGTTTGACTGGTCTTGTTATCTACATAACGAACCCTCTGGTTTTAAAGTACCAGAGTTTGACTACGTTGCATTCATGCAAAAACTAGTTCAATTAGACGGCAATCAGATAGATGATTGGAGACACTATTATGGTTATTATCGTACTTTAGATTGGCCTTCTGAATATCTTACTAATGATGACGGGGCACATCCTACTATTAAAGGTTACCGAGTTATTGCTGATGAATTAGCAAGGTTTATAAAAACGAGAGGTTACATTGAAGAAAGTTAGTTTTGTCAATCCAAACTTTCAACAAGGACCTAAAGAGTATAATGCATATTACTTGCCATACTCTCCTGGTATTGTTTGGAGTTATGTCAATCAATTTGATTCAATTAATCAACACTATGAGTTGGGTGAATTTATTTGGCGTAGGGACCCTATAGAAGCCGCTGTTGACCTTTTAAGCGACAGTGACGTAATTGGCTTCTCTATCTATATATGGAATCGAAGTTATAGTCATGTTTTAGGCAGAGAACTTAAAGCAAAAAATCCTAATTGTTTTATTATTGTTGGTGGACCTGAACCACCAGTTACTGATTCTAATTTTTTTGAAAAATTTCCGTATATAGACGTAGCAGTTGTACAAGAAGGCGAGAGATCCTTTAAAGCAATCTTAGAAGAATTAAACAATGATAAGCCTAATTTTATGCATATACCAGGGTTACTTGTCAACGTAGACGGTAAAACTGTTAAAACAGGTGAACCAGAACGCATTAACGAATTAGATGAAATACCTAGTCCTTATCTTACTGATGTGTTTAAGCCACTGATGGAAAAGCATCCTGAGATCAGATGGAACGTTACATTAGAAACAAATAGAGGATGTCCCTATCAATGTACATTTTGTGACTGGGGTAGTTTAACATACAACAAAGTAAAACAGTTTAACTTGCACAGAGTATTCCAAGAATTAGAGTGGGTAGGTAAAAATGGTTGCGATTTTATTTCATTAGCGGATGCAAATTTTGGTATGTTCCCTGAACGTGACATGCTAATCGCAGACAAATTAATTTCTGTACAAAAAGAATACAACAATCCTAAAGCATATACAATTGCTTGGGCAAAGAATCAAAAACAAGAAGTAGTTGACATTGTTCGTAAACTGATTTATGAAGGCGGATCCAAAATGGGTCTGAATTTATCAGTACAATCTATGGATGATGATGTATTAGAAATTATTAAGCGTAAAAACTTAGAACAACACAAAATTGAACAGGTATTTGATTTGTGCGAAGAACATAACATACCTCTTTATACAGAACTTATTTTAGGATTGCCCGGCGAAACACTGCGTTCATGGAAAAATAACTTTTATGCATTGTATAGAGCAGGCAACCACACTGGTATTACGGTGTATCAAGCACAATTGCTTGAAAACGCAGAAATGAATTTATCGCAAAAGAAACTCTACAAACTAGAGGGTAGAGTTGTGTACGATTATCTTGTGGGTACGTATAACGAACACGAAGTAAAAGAAGGTATAGAAGTAGTTACGTCTACTAGAGATTTGCCTAGAGATAAGATGATTGAAGCACAGGTGTTTAGTTGGTTTATGAATACGTTTCACATTAATGGCATGACCAATTATATTAGTAGAGTTTTAGAAAAGAAACATGGTATAGATTACGAAGATTTTTATGATAACTTGTTAGAATTTATCAAACAAGATCCATGGATAAATGATGAAATGAATCGTATCAAAGAACATTACTTTAACTGGACAGAAAATGGCAAAATTGATCATGCACCAATACAAGGCATGGAGATACATGGTTGGAACTTAATTCATAGTACGGTTATTAACCTACAGGGAGAAGGCAAACACACACAAGTATTTGATATGATCGAAAAGTTTGTCGAAGAACGATATAGTGACTTGTTATCATATGAATTATTCCAAGACCTAATGCTGTTTCAACGTAAATTCTTAATTAACTTTGAAGATAAAGCAGATTATCCAATGAATATACAATTTGAACATGACATACCTGGTTACTTGCAAGATCATTGTGAGTTAGAAACTCCAGCAGAGTATGAGTTTGATTTTCCTGAAGATAAAGAACAATCATTAGAAAGATTCTGTGAACAAATCTTTTTTGCAAGGCGCAGAAACTTTGGCAAGGCTTGGCTTACACGTTGTGAGTAAAGAATAAAAATATTTTACGTACACCTTAGACACTAAGTACTTTATATAAGGAAAAAATATGATGTCTAAAGAAAAAATGATGAAGCGCCTAGCGTATCTCATGGATAAACACAGAGTTTTAGACAAAAAGGTCACAGAAGACTATAAACAAATGGTAAGCGATGCAATTATTCAACAAGATAAATTTGAAAAAATTGCGTTAAAAAGAGAAATTGAATTTTTACAAAAACAGTTAGGATTAAACTAATAACCAATCACCGTCTCTAAAGACAACTTGCTCGCCATATGTATTCAACGAATATTCCCCTTCAACAGGGTTTGATATTTCTCTAACTATTTGTTTTTCACAACCCGTAATTTGTAAAATATAACGATCTTCCCAGCCTAAGTTGGCTGCCATATGAATCGTATCACGTTCCCAACCAAAGTATGAACCTGCTTTACCAAAACACGGTTGATCCTCAATCCATAACTGATGACCTGCTTTAGTATCTTCTAAGAATACAATCATGCGAGTAATAGATTGTTTATCAGAAATGTTATTGCGTTGTTTATATGTTTTAAACAAATCTCTATGGTAGGGTAATATCTTACCGGGTGTCATTCGATTGACAGCAACAACTGGTTTTACTAAATCAAAATTGTTTGCTACATCAATAAAGACTTGAGGCAAGTCTTCAAAGCACATAGATACACCAACATCGTATGTGTCGGTGTTTACAGTTGCATTAAACTTTTCTTCATGTACATCGTTAGTGAACCAAGGAAGTGATTTAAAATCATCTTCAGTCCACGTGACTGGTATAATACCTTCTCTAGTCTTCATCTCGTATTAAATCCAATGTTACACAGTGAAAACATCCGCCCAATGTAATTGCGTGTCTCATGGGTAACATTGCACATTCAATACCGTATTTCTCTAATTCTTTTCTTAATGGTTCTTGGTGTTCTTCTACACACACTAGATTTTTGTTTACAGAGAATAGATTCATACTAATCCAATTAGATGAATTTTTATAATTGCCGTGATAACCAATTGGTACAGGCTCGGGTGCAAATATGTAATCCCAATTTCTAAAAGGTTCGGGTAGTTGTTCTACTGATTTTATTCTGTCTGGATTCAGTAACATTAATCCATCACGCAAAAATGCTACAGTTGAATCCAAATGCATATAACTATATACATTCTCTAATAAGTGAACTTTACCATCTACGATAGACTGTAATAAACTTGCGCCAGATTTATTACCGCTGTTTGAAACTAGATACAATAAATCTTCATTTGCTCTTAGAACATTTGCGGCATCGAATGATGGTTCGTGTTCGGTAAGAGCCAATACATCTTTATCACCTAAGCAATTTGTGTTGTATAAGTTGTCACTTCTAATAATGTCATATGGATGAAGATTTTCTAAGTGTCTCTCCATAGCCATGTATTCATTACGTCTGGCTCTAAGGGGCATAGGAGTAGCAATGCTTTTATCCTTGTGTACGATCACAGAATCCCTTGGACAGTAGTTGTAATAGTTACAGTCGGTGACGTCCGGCCTAACTACCTCCACGCCTTCTTTCGTCAAAAAGTCAGCAAACGTTTGTAAATCTTCATTTGCTTCATCAACAACTTCTTGAGGGTACTTCCCTGAAGGGATATCTAGTTCATCCTTGACATCAGCATAATTGATGTGTCTAAGACTTATGTCAACTTCGGGAACTTGGGCGTTGTCTGCAATGCCTACAACGACTTTTTTAAGTTGACCCCATTCATTTTTGCTATACATTACTTCTCCTATACACAGATATTTAGTGGGTATATCAATACTCTGTAAAAATATCCTACGGTTAAAGAATGATTAAATATAAAGACTAGATAATATATCGGAGCCGAATATTGGATTTTACACTTCAGTCTCTAGCAAAAAAGAATAAGCCTAGAGCCAAACCTCCCGCTAGCGTAGAGGACGCAAGACATCAATCAATGATGGATTCAATTGCACCATATGCTAAGCCTGTGGTTGTTAATCAGAAAAATCTTACACCTGTTTACGTAGACTACAAAACACGTGAAACTACAATGGTTTTAGTATTGTGTCCTGAATGGTCACCCTATATGCCGCCCTTTTCACTAGCAAGATTATCAGGTGTTGCAAAAGCCGCAGGATATGAAACTACAATCATTGACTTGAATGCTATGGCATATCAGGAATATAAAAAAGATTGGAGGCCCAACAACAAACTTCCGTTTAGGCTTTGGGATCCATCGTCTTCTTGGCATTGGCTACCGCCTACATACACAACTGACATTCACCCAGTCTTAGGGCCGTTATTAGAAAGTCAAGTAGATAGAATTATTGAAATGAATCCAACAGTAGTAGGGTTTTCAGTATACTATATCTCAGAAGAACCTACTAAATGGATGGCACAAGAAATCAAAAAACGTGCGCCGCATATTAAGATTGCAGTAGGAGGACCTAACGTACACAAAAGTTGGTTTAAGATAGAAGATTATTACGATTATGTAGTTGTAGGTGAAGGAGAAAAGAATCTTCTAGTAATGCTAGATGAGTTAGAAGAAGGAATAGAACATGAAGGAGCTAAAGTTCTTTCACAGGCAGAAGAAGAACGCATCAATATCAATGGTCTTCCTATGCCTGATTATGAAGCAATCGACTTTAGTCTATACGATGTACCTAACGGAGTTAATTCCGAGTTCTCTAGGGGCTGTACAGCAAAATGCACGTTTTGTGAGGAAACGCATTTTTGGAGATATAGACAACGACAAGCAGTAGATATCTTAGAAGAACTAGAGTGGTTATATTATAACAAGGGTACTGATATTTGTTGGTTTATTGACTCGCTGATCAACGGTAACATCAAAGAACTTAGAGCATTCGCATTAGCACTAAAAGCAAAAAACTTAAAGATCAGATGGACAGGATATGCTAGATGCGATGGCAGAATGGATTTAGAATATCTACAAGACTTAGCCGACGGCGGTTGCATTATGTTTAACTTTGGTTGTGAATCGGGTTCGCAAAAAGTTTTAGACGATATGCACAAAGGTGTTACTGTAGAAGCAATGGAACAAAACTTTAAAGACTGTAAGAAAGTAGGCATTTGGTGTGCTACGAACTGGATCGTTGCATTCCCTACAGAAGATTGGCAAGACTATTCAGACACAATGACGTTTATGTGGCGTAACAGAAATAACAACGTCAACAACATGGGTCTTGGTGTAGGTTACGGCTTAGGTCCTGAAACTATTGTAGGACAAAATCCACACGCATACAATGTATCTTGGCACAAGTATCAAGGACATTGGATAAGCAAAGATTTTAGAATGGGCGGTACGCATGTTATGATGCGTGTAAAACTGATTCACATGTGGTTAGACTTTTTTCAAAACTGCACAGAAGTTCCTGTCACTTACCCTATTAGAGATGCACTAGTTAAAGATCATTATCACATTGTATTAGATGATGAAAAGTTTCAACGTGAAATAGAATACGAAGATTTTGATTATAATATTATTAAAGCCAACATTGTAGACAAGAACGGCAATCCTAATGTATTTGCTAATCACTTAGTTAATGAGATATGGCCTTTTTTGCGTAATCTATGGCGGGCAAGAGGCGGCTTTACTGCTACTATTAAATTTAATCCTGAGATTGACTTAAAAGAGTTTGGTCAGCAATATGGACCTGGCATGTTTAATGCTGTTTATAAATTTAAAATTAATGAAGCAGGTCAATGGAATGCTGATTTTGATATGAAGTTTGAACAAATAGATAATCCTTGGGACGATAGACCGCCAAAATCAGAAGGCGGACGTAAAGGCCCATTTTATGCACAAGATTATTCACGCATTCAAGCCAACACTGCTAAACGTGCTAGAAAACTAGCAAAAGTAGATTGGTCTGAAGAAGAAGGTAGATCAGGACAAGACTTTACTGACTTGCTAAATGAAGAAGAAATGCTAAACGACACAATCGATTTCTCATTTGAATATCATTATGTTGGTGGTGGCGACTGGTCTGACTTAGATCAGTATGTTGTTACTCTTGCAGAAAAATCAGCAAAACGTGATAACACCAAAGATTTAGATTTGCCAGAAAAAGAGGAGATGGCTGAAGAAAAAACTATTAGTTTAGAATCCATTATAAGAAAAACACAAAAAACAAACCCGATTGATAAATCATTATTACCATGACACCAATAGAAGAATTTGAACAACTTATAGCAACTTATTTTGGCGCACCATACGCAATAGCCATTGATTCATGTACACACGGTATTGAATTAAGTTTACGTTTGTTGTTAGAAGACAATAAAGAATATGAACTTACTTGTCCTAGTCACACATATCTTAGTGTTCCTATGACTTTTGAAAAACTACAAATGCCGTGGAAATTTACAGACGAAAAGTGGGAAGACTATTATCAAATAGGAAACACTAATGTAATTGATGCCGCTGTATTATGGAAATCTAACAGTTATATACCTAGTACATTAATGTGTTTAAGTTTTCAATTAAGAAAACATTTGCCAATTGGTCGTTGCGGTATGATTTTATGTGATAACGAAAACGATGCAGAGATACTACGTCAAATGAGACATGATGGTAGACCTTCTACAACAGGATTCTGGCACGAAATGAAAATCGATAGAATGGGATATCATTATTATATAAACTACGAAACAGCAGTTACTGGTATAGAACAATTTAAAAAAGTAGCACATGTTGAACCCAAGAAATGGACTTGGGAAAGTTATCCAGATTTGTCTACATACGATGTCTTTAAACCAACACAGGATACCTAACATATTATGTCTGAAACACAAATAGAAAGAGGTTGTTGCGGCAGAGGCTGGCAAACAGAACACCTATATTTACCCTATCAATACGAACCAGTAAGTCAATATCAAACCGCTCAATATGCAGAACAGGGTCTTAAGCCTATTAAAAGTTTTACTGGAGAAAAATATACAGACAGGCAAGCGATGCCTCATTTTATTAAACACATGACTAAAATGTTTGGTTTGTATGATCAAAAATATGAATTTATAAGAGCAAGACCATTAGACATTGCCCCTCCTCATAACATTAATGTTAATTACTATCTTAAAAAATATCAGGCTGATAAAACTGATGTTTGGCACACTGTTGTTATGATGGAAAACTGGCAATCAGGACAATATATAGAAATTAATGGTCAGGCATATGCTACGTGGAAAGAGGGTGAATGGTTCAAATGGAAAAACACAACTGATTCTACTTTTAGTTATGCTAATTTTGGCCAACATCATATGTATATGATGCACGTAACGGGGAAAAATACATATTCTGGTCAGTTAAATGATTTGTTTGCTATCAATTGGCCTGGCATTAATGAAAAATTAGAAATGTCACATCCGTTTTTTGCAAACTCAATTATACCAGAAGTCAATCCAACACGCACTGGTCCTCCGTGTGCAGTGTATATGGATAACGGATACATAAAACAATTAGACGATTATGATTTACCACCGGCTGCGGCGAAAAAACTCCAAGAACAAAAACTTGATATCTATTTGTTTGAAGTGATGTGTAGTTACTATGAGGATGCAACAGGTAAAATAGATGAAGGCGGAACAAAACACACGCAAGGATTTTATTCTGAATTTTCTCCCCCGTATGATTATGAAAAGTTAAGAGCAGACGAATTAGATTCAATTTTAGCATTTCACAGAAGACATAATTTAGAGCCTGGTACTATTACAGTACATACAGGTGAATATAATATTGAAGGTACTTATCCATACTATGAAAAAGAATTAAATCTTGTATGTGATGATTTGTATTTGCGTACACAACGCCCAATATTAAATTTAGAACCAGACACAACGAAAGATATTGTTAGACATTTTGTATCTTTGAACTGGAGATTTACTAAACACAGACAGTTAGTAGCAAACTTTTTGGCAGGTGAAAACGGTCATTTAAGTTGGTACTTTAAAAATGAATTTGACGTTCTTAATATGGGTCTTTGGTTTGATTTAGAAGAATGGGAAGAAAAATATCCTAGTTTATACCAACAATTAAAAACAAATAATTTAAATGTATTACAAAAATCACCTTTTGTTGTAGACAAGTATTGCAAAGAAGTACAAGAAGTAGATGATGATCATTTTGTTCCCATGTGGCCAAATACACCAGAGTATGCTCCAGGACAAACTCCGTCAATGTGGAACACTAAATGGCCAGAATTAAAATCAATTTACGAAGAATCATTTGTAGACATTGTAACAGAGACTAGATTTGCACAGCCTACAGGCAACTATAGTGAAAAAGTATTACAAGCCATACAATACAAAAAGCCGTTTATTTTAGTAGCACCACCTCATACATTAAAGTATTTAAAAGAATCTGGTTATCAAACATTTGATAATTGGTGGAATGAAGACTATGATGAGTGTGAAGATCACGGAGAAAGATTAGCAAAAATTTTTACTATCATACAATCAATATTAATCAAGCCTGCTATTGAACTACATGATATGTACCAAGAAATGTTAGACGTTGTAAATCATAATCATAAACTTTACCATGAACTAACAAACAGACCTAATTGGAACAACACACAAGATCATGGTTAAAGATAAAATACTGTTAATTGCAGGTTGTAGTCATGCCGCTGGTTCGGAAATAGATGGTACAGAAGACAGTGCATACAATAGAGATCATAGTTTTGGCAACATTTTAGCAAAAAGATTAAACATGAAACCTGTCAATATTGCAATCGTTGGCGCAACAAATACAGGTATTGCAAGAAGTGTGTCCATGTGGTTCAGAGATGTATACGATCCAAAAACAATGGACGTTAATGTATTAATATCTTGGTCAGAACCTATTAGATTAGAAATCCCCCACAATCATCAATATGATTACAAATCTGCAAACCCAGCAGTAGATTGGTTTGATACTACGCAAAACAAATACATGAAAGTAATCATAGGTTGGAATGGCATGAGTGATGAAGAAAAAGCAAAAACTCCTGCACTGCACAGATTTATGACAGACAACGAACACTACTTACAGGTGTATTGTGTCAATTTAGTTTTACAATTACAATATATGTTGCAATCAAAACACGTTGGTTATATAATGTGTAATTCTATGCAACAATATACTGAAGACAATGAAGCCATAAAAGATTTTTTGCCATTGGTTGACCCTACTAAATACTATCAGATGCACGAATTAGATGAGGGCTTCTATCCGAAGTACAAACGTCTGGGATATGTCAATGAAAAAGCAAAATACTGGCATCATGGCAAAGAACCTCACATGTTATATGCAGAAGAACTATTACTGTTCATTGAGGAAAACAAATGTTTAAAAAATTATTAGAAAAGATCAAACGTTTTTTTAGAAAATTATGGGACTTGTTAAAATATCCATATGTTAAATTTAAAAGAGAACGAGAATATAGACGCAGACTTAAAGAATTAAGAAAACGAGATCCATTTATTTACAAGTAAAATATGAGTAGAAAAAATAGAAAATATTTAGGGCTAAGTTGTGGTTTCCATGACGCCGGTGTAACATTAATTGACGATAATGGTGAAATACTTTTTGCTGGGCACAGTGAACGATACAGTAAAAAGAAACACGACAAAGACCTGTGTATTGATATTATAAAAGAAGCACTTTCCTTCTGTGATCAAAAGAATGATTATTTAACTGTTAATTATTATGAAAAACCATGGCTCAAAGCCATACGTCAATTTAGAGCAGGTCAGAAATTGGGTCCTTTCATGGCAAGAGACCTTATAGGACCTAAAGTTCACAACTATTTGCATGAGTGGATTTTAGATTCGTTTGACCCAAAACTACTCATTGAACATCCTTTTTATGATGCTTTGCCCCTTAATACTCACACGCATCATAAATGTCATGCGGCTGCCGGCTTTCAAACATCACCCTATGACGAAGCAACTGTAGTTGTTATTGATGCTATCGGTGAATTAGATAGTGCAACGATATGGCATGCGTACTACGACAAGAAAGGAAACGCAAAGTATAAAAGATTGTGGTCTTTAAAATATCCTAATTCTATTGGTTTGTATTATAGTGCAATGACACATAGAGTGGGCTTGCGACCATTGGACGAAGAATATATCTTAATGGGTATGGCCGCATATGGTGAATCTAAGCATACTAATGAACTTGAAGATTACTTTGGTGCACATACTGATCAGTTAGACTTTAAAACTAATTCACACATAGGAGTTGATCCTAAGTTCTTAGAAGGCGCAGACGACTTTGATATCGCCGCTTCATCACAAGCATACGTTGAAAAACTGATTCAAATTGTAATGAACAAAGCAAAGATTAAAGGCAAAAGCAGAAACTTAGTGTACGGTGGCGGTGTTGCTCTTAATTGTTCAGCAAATAGATTGTTAGGCGAGTACTTTAAGAATATATGGATTATGCCTAACCCAGGAGATGCTGGCAACTCATTAGGAGCCGCGGCATTAGACTATGGCAAAAAACTAAACTGGAAGAACGCATTCTTAGGTACTGACATACCGGGTGAGTATCCTGTTGATGCAATGGTCAAAGCACTTAAGAAAGAAAAAATAGTAGGTATCGCATCTGGTAGAGCAGAGTTTGGACCTAGAGCATTAGGTACTAGAAGTTTATTAGCAGATCCTAGAGGTCCTAAGATAAAAGATAAAGTAAACGAAATTAAAAAGAGACAAAAATTTAGACCGTTTGCTCCTATGATCTTAGAAGAACTAGTTGATGATTATTTTGTTATGCCACCTGGTTGGGAAACTTCCCCCTACATGCAAGTAGTTGCTCCTTGCAGATATCCTAAAAAGTTTCCTGCTATTATACATGCTGATGGCACAAGTAGAGTACAAACTGTTCCTAAAGATGATACAGGTATTAGAAAATTATTAGAAGCATGGTACAAAGAAACAGGCTGTCCTATACTTCTAAACACATCATTAAACATTAGAGGAGAGCCCATGGTTAATGATAGATCAGACGCAGATAGATTTGAAAAACTTTACGGCTGTCGTGTTATTTCATAAGTACATGTATGCTGAGAGACGTATTTTACTTTGGTGAAAAACCCAACGTTCATCCTAGAGAACGATTCGCACAAAATATAGACGATGCACGTTCACAGTGCAGAACAAGTCACTTCTGGATAATCAACGAGTATTGTGATTATTCTGTTTTCGATTGGGACTTTGATTTTGATTTCTTGCCTGACGATGAAGTTTGGGCAGAAGATCATAACAACATTTGGCCTAGTTTACATCAAAAAGATTCAGGTACTTGGTTGTGTCCTAAAGAACAATCAGATATTAGAATCTATAGACAAGATGTAAATCCTGTTAGTCGTAAACGAGAACCCCACGATCATTGGAAGATTTTAGATAACATTGATAAATCTAAATTCGACTTTACATGGCACCCAGATCCTACAGAACCTCCATACATATATAAGTGGGGCAATAAGTTTTATCCAGTTGAATTACAAACTGCACTAGAGTATCACACTCCTGGTAACAACGGACATGTAAAATACATGAAAGAAATTGTTGAGTTGTTACCTAACACTGACTGTTTAACTATACACGAACAAGTTGACGAAAGCAAGTGGGATTTAAGTTGGAGACCAGATCCATTGGATAACCCCTACATTTATATTTGGGGTAACAAATATGAACCTGCCGAAATCAAACCCACACTAGAATACAAAGTACCTGGTGCTACAGAAATCAAGTACATGACTAATCCTATTCCAGTTATGCCCCAATGGGATCGCTGGGAAATTATAGAAGAAGTAGAAAACTTTGATTTTAGTTGGAGACCAGATCCATTAGAACCACCATTCATTTATGTGTTTGGTAATCATTTGTACGAAGGCGCAGTTATGCCTACGTTAAAGTACACGGTACCAGGCGCAACAGAAATCAAATATGTAGAAGATGTTAAGCCTAAATTAGCATCAAAGCCAGAACTGTTTGAACACTTAGAAGATTCATATGGTATTGATTATTCTTGGAGACCTGATCCAACATCACCGCCTTATATCTATGCATGGGGTAATCAATGGAATGAACCCGCAGATAAAGTTAGTATTCAGTTTGTAGTAGAAGGCGCAACTGAATACAAGTACATGGATGAACGTGCTACACGTAGACCATGCATGGAGAACTGGATAACACCAGACAATATAGACCACAAATTATTTGACTATAGTTGGGAACCTAACCCCAACGAACCTGCTATGATACATGAATTTGCTACACAGTGGCAAAAGACAGGCGGACCATGTTATGTAGTAGAAGGAGCGACATCTACAAAATATGAAGACATTATCAAGGCTAAAGCACTTCCTCAAAAAGAAAATTGGAAAGTACCTGCTAATATTGATACTGATCGATTTGATTTTTCATGGCATCCAGATTCTACTAGCCCTCTTTACATTTATCATTTTGCAACACAATGGGCTTTAAGCGGCGGGCCTATTTACATGACGCCGGGTGCAGAAGAAGTCAAATACATTGACGACCAAACCGCACATGCAACACCTTGTAAAGATAATTGGGTGTACGATCCTAAACTTATCGATGAAAACGAATTCGATTTTAGTTGGCACCCATACGTAGAAGATCAACCGTACGTTTATGTTTTTGGTACACAATGGCAAAAGACAGGTGGACCTGTATATCGTACGCCGGGGGTACATGAGGGATCTCCTGTTAAGTATATTGACACACGTATCTTAAAAGCAAAACGTTTACCTAATGAAAATGCATTTACTGTATTAAACAATGCAGTAATAAAAGATTTTGATTATAGTTGGCATCCAGATGATACGGAAGAAGCATACATCTATCAGTTTGGCAATCAATATTATAGTGCAGAAATTATGCCTACTGTACAATACAGAGTTATCGGCGCAGAACAAATCAAATATATAAATGATATTGTTGCCACGTTAGGACCCAATGACAATTGGGAAGTTCCTGACAATATTGATCACACTGGTTTTGATTACAGTTGGGTACCTAACCCCAAGGATCCGCCTTACATCTACGAGTTTGCTACTCAGTGGCAAAAGACAGGTGGTCCAAGGTACGTAGTTGAAGGAGCGTCTGAAGTCAGTTATGTAGACTCTCAAAAAGTAAAACGTCTATCCAGCAAACATAACTGGACAACGATCAATAAGATAGATGAAGATTCTTTCGATTGGTCTTGGCATCCAGACGCAACTTCTCCCCCTTACATTTATAAATTTCCAACTCAATGGGCATTATCTGGTGGACCTGTTTATACAGTAGAAGGTGCAACAGAAGTAAAATATGTAGAAGATCAAGTTGCAAGAGCAATCCCAAACAAAGATAACTGGGTGTACGATCCTGAATTAGTTGATGAAGATGCATTTGATTATTCATGGCATCCTTATGCAGAAGATGAGCCTTACATTTATGTATTTGGTACGCAATGGCAGAAAACAGGTGGACATATTTACATGACACCCGGTGTGCATGAAGGCTCACCAAGAAAATATATTGACCCCCGTATTTTAAAATCTACACGATTGCCTAATCCTAACGCAAAAGAATGGGGTATATTAGGTAATTATAAAGTTGCTAACTTTGAATGGTCTTGGCACCACGATGAAACTGAAGAACCTTTTATCTATCATTTCGGTAGCAAATACTATCCTGCTGAAAAAATGCCTGTTATTGAATACAGAGTTGAAGGCGCAAAAGAAATAAAATATATTAATGATCTAAATGATGCATGTAAGTTATTACCAAGACCTGAAATGTTTGAGCATTTAGAAGATTGTGAATTAGAAGATTATGCGTGGGTACCGGATCCAGACGAACCCCCATTCATTTATGCATGGGGCAACCAATGGAATAAGCCACAAGATAAAATTAGTGTAACATATACTGTAGAAGGAGCAACCGAATACAAGTATATGGATGAACGTGCTATACGTAAACCAGTATTTGATAATTGGCAAGTGCCTGAAAATGTTGAACATGGAGAGTTTGATTTTTCATGGGAGCCTAGTCCATACGAAGAACCTTGGATATATCAATTTGGTACACAATGGCAAAAGACAGGTGGTCCAAAATATATTGTTGAAGGCGCAACAGAAGTCAAATATATTGATGTTGAAAAAACCGTTATACGTAAACCAAGTAGAGACAACTGGCAAATACCTGATAGTGTAGACGTTGATGATTTTGATTTTTCATGGCACCCAGACGATAACGATCCTGCATACATTTATCAGTTCGGTACACAATGGGCATTGACAGGTGGACCTAGATATGTTGTAAAAGGTGCAACAGAAGTCAAGTATATTGAAGAACCGTTAGCAAAAGCACGTCCAGATAAAACTAACTGGGAAATACCACACGACATAGATGAAGATACATTTGACTGGTCTTGGCATCCGTATGCTGAAGACGATCCGTTCATCTATCAGTTTGGTACACAGTGGCAAAAAACAGGTGGACCTAGATATATTGTTAAGGGAGCAAAGAAAGTAAAATACATTGACCCTCGTATCTTAAAAGCAATTAAAGTACCTAATCCAAACGATCCAAATTGGAATGTACTGAACGGGGCACAAATTGAATACTTTGACTGGTCTTGGCATCCTGATCATACAGATGGTCCGTTTATTTACGTGTTTGGTAATCAACATCATAACGCAGAAGAATTTCCTACAGTAGAATATCGTATGCCAGGAGCTACAGAAATTAAGTATGTACATGATATTGTAGCACAACTAGAGCAAAGTAAACACAACTGGAAAATTGCGCCCACGTGTGATGTTAACACATTTGATTTTTCTTGGAGACCGTCTCCTCTTGCACCTGCTTATAATTATCAGTTTGGTACTGTAGCAGACCAAGAAGACGGTCCTAGATACATAGTAGACGGCGCAACTGAAACAGTATATAAAGAACGCATACAACGCAAATCTGATGGTATCAGCATACCTAAGTATTACATCACAACAACACTAGAAGATTTGGTACGTGAACACCCTACTGAAATATTTTGGGCTATCAGAAAAAGTATTGATTACACTGATTTTGATTTTGATTGGAGACCAGCAAAAGTACAAATTGCTTGGGAAACTGACTATGTACATGTATTTGGATCTCCAGAAAGTGCTACAACACAAACATACTTTGTTAGTGCCAAAAAATTCTTAGGTGGATTTAGAAACTTCAAGTATGTTGATGATCAAGGTATTGATGAAAAATCACTAGCAAAACTATTTGTCAAGCCTGATATGTTTTATGTTGATCGAGGCAACAAAGAATCTAAAGAACGTTTTGAAAAGTTACAAACAAGATATCCAAACATGCAAAAAACAAGGTATCTAAACTCATGGGTAGATACAGTTAATCGTTGTATTAATCGTTCTACAACTGATTTAGTTTGGGTATTAAACTCTGAGTTAGATTATGCAGAGTTTGATTTTGAATACTATCCTAATCCTTGGCAGATGAAGATGGTTACAATCTTTGGTACGCAGTGGTCACATTGGGGAACGACATATCTTGTCAACAGAGAAACGTTTGGTCAAGATACAAAATACATCAAAGTCATTGAACACTTAAACAATTTAAACTTTGTTAAACATATAAGAGCAAAAGCAACAGAGTGTGTTTACGATATTGTTGTAGTTGATCACGGTAACAAAGAAACTGAAGCAGTAATAAAACAACTTCAAGCCAAAGCACCAAGACAAAATGTATCATATATTAGTCATTCTGGTGATTATGTACAGGATATGCTACAAATTGTTGATGCTCAACCCAAGAAAAAAGAACACTATATTTGGGTAGCATCATCTATTTGTGATTATAATGATTTTGATTTTTCATATATCTGTGATCCTTTTGCACGTGATAACTTACACGTATTCCCTAGTGACAAGCAAAAGTTTGGTGATACATTTTTTATGGACGTGAACAAAACACGTGAACTATTAGAAAACAAAACTATCACAGACACCCTAGAAGATTATGACAATGTTAATTATAATCAAACACTACGTGCCAAGCGCCTGAGAGCGCCTGTAATCGTCTCTGACGAAGATTCTCATGTAAAGAGTATCAAACAACTAGAAGATTTCCCTTATAGTATTTTAGTTTCTAGCACAGATAAAGACTTACAAATTGTTGAAGAAGAACCAATGTCATTGTGGACAAAAGAATCTAAAACTATTATTGTACAATCGACAGGTGCGACACGAATTGTCGTACCAAAAGAAGTTAAAGATGTTGTTAAAAAAGAACTATACGAATACCCATACATTAAGACTGCTAACAGATTAGCATTATCAAAACCAATGGACATAGTATTTTTATCAAACGGCGAAACAGGTGCAGAGGAAAATTGGGAACATCTGCAAAGGATAACAAAGGGACTGCCCAATCGTGTTGTAAGAGTTGACGGTGTTAATGGTCGTGTGCAAGCATACCATGCATCGGCTGAAGCATCTGAAACACCTTGGGCATTTACCGTGTTTGCAAAACTCAAAGTTTCACCTAAGTTTGACTTTAACTGGCAACCTGATCGTATGCAAGCACCAAAGCATTATATCTTCCAAGCAAAGAATCCTGTTAATGGATTGATATATGGCCACCAAGCAATGATAGCATACAATAAAAAGTTGACACTTGACAACCCAGGATATGGATTAGACTTTACACTAGACGACCCTCATGCTAGTGTAGAATTGTTATCAGGAACAGCAATGTACAACACTGATGCTTTCTCTACATGGCGTACAGCATTCAGAGAAGTTATTAAGTTGTTAGTAGACGACACAGAAATTAGCAAAGAACGTTTAGAAGTGTGGTTGAATACAGCGGATCCTAAACAAGACTTTTTCCAGGATTCGATTAAAGGAGCACTAGATGCTGAAGAATATTTTAACGAAGTAGATGGCGACTTTGAGAAGTTGCGTCTAAGTTACGAGTGGGAATGGTTGAAGCAACGTTACGAAGAGGTATCATATTAAAATGCACACATTAACATTTGACAACGGTATAGTTATAGATTATGACAGCAGCCATGACGGCGGCGGTTCAACCCAATATACAGATTTTCTTGACCACATAAAATCAACAGGTAAAAAATATAAGCATTGTTTAGAATGGTGTTCAGGTTTAGGTGCAATTGGTTATAGTTTATTAGATGCAGGAATTTGTGAGACTGTAACGTTTATGGATATACACGAACCATCGATAGAAAATGCGTTGCGTAATGCTGAAAAAAATAATGTTAGTGATAAAGTGAAGGCCTATCATTTAGATAAAATAGGTGATTTACCTAAAGATTTAAAATTTGATTTAGTTGTAGGTAATCCTCCGCATAGTCCAGAAAATCCACAAAACTTTAAAGACGATTGGGAAAGAAAAATTATAGATCCAAATTGGGATACACATACAGAATTTTATGCTACGATCGGTGAATACTTAGAACCCAATAGTGACATAATTCTATCAGAGATAGAAAATCATTCGATATCAAAGATATTGACAACAATGGCTGAAAGTTATGGACTTAAATTCAACAAAATAGCGCCAGCACCAGAGTTAGCAAAGACAGGAACATTCAATGGCGCACTGCATCTTTTCCAAAATTAATTTACCCAAATTACTTTTCCTACGGTGTATAGTGTCATATACTAAATAATGTAAATAACTAGGAGACTTCCTATGAAACGACTACTATCTTTAATTGCAGTTTTGACACTTGTCTTTATTGCTCAACCTGCATTAGCCGATAAATCTTTTGAAAGAGTGATCCGCGAGCATTATCCAGTAACTGGTCCTGTTAGAATCGAAAACGGATATCAAGTCCATTATCCTCGTGGTTGGACATTAAAAAAGCATCATTATGGTTCTTATATGTCACCGAATCATCATCATGGGCGTACTATTGTAGTTAGACCTAATAATTATTATGGTCATCACGGTTACCGTAAAGATGGTTTGGACAGAGCAGAACAAGCAATTGACATTGCGGTTAAAATTGCTGTCTTAAATGAAATATTAAAAAAATAAAGGGTATTTAAAATGAAAAAATATGTATTTGTACCAGTAGTACTGGTAATAAGTTTACTTGCAATTGCAGGTTGTCAAACGCAAGAAACGCAAGTTAACAGCGATCCAGTGACATTAGGATTGCAAGTCACTAATAAAGGTGATCAAGCATTCAAATGTAATCAAACATTTGCAGTAGACAAGAAAGATGTTACCACTGTTGTTGGTGTAGGAGAAACTGTAAATTTGCAGTCTAACACACATGCTCCTTCAGGCTCAATCTTTACATGTTATATTACTCCACCTACATCAGTAGAACAACCTAATCCAGCCAACGGTAATTTTGCAATGTCATATGGTTATTGGAGTAACTCAGCACACGTAACGTGTGACAACAATTGCAACAGAGGTTATCCTACTGAATCTGTACACTACACAGGTAACAATTGGAAATATACAGCAACTTTTGCTAAACCAGAATCAGAACCTTACAATTCAGTAGTGATTACAACAGGACCCAAAGACTGGTCTGACGAATAAAATTCATGGGGTACGGCCTCCCCCCAAAAGGCCTCCTTTTCTGCATTTAAAACAATAGAGAATAAATACTATTATGCAGATCACCGAACTCGACAAATTTAGACTGGAAGATGCGGTTAAGTTTAATGACGAACTTAATCCGCTTTTGTTTGACGGCACAAAACTCAAACCAAACATCAAAAAGCAATTAGAAATTATTGCTGATGACTTTATTGAGTTTATGGGAATACCCAATCTTGCTATCGAAGATATCATTATTACTGGCTCTAACGTAGCCTACACATATACTCCGCACTCAGATTTAGACTTGCATATCTTAATAGATTTTAGTCAACTACCTGACAATGAAGTATACCAAGAATTATTTAAAGCAAAAAAATCTTTATACAACGACACTTACGACATTACAGTAAGAGATATTCCAGTAGAACTTTATGTACAAGATACAGCACAGCCTCACGTAAGTTTAGGAGAATACAGTGTACTTAGAGATAAAATGACACGTATACCTACAAAGAAACGTGCTAACTTTGATCAGGCAGATGCGGCATTGAAGTTTGAAAGATTAGAAGAATTTATTTTAGAAGCACTTAAACAACAAGACAAAGAAAAAGTAGAAAAAGCAATTGACATTGTTAAACGATACAGACAAGCAGGTTTAGATAAACACGGTGAGTTTGGTCCTGAAAATTTAGCATTTAAAGCCGCACGTAGCAGAGGATACTTCCAAGCATTGTTTGATCTTAGAAACGAATTGCGATCAAAAGAATTGTCTATTGAAGAAGAATTGCTACGCAGAACGTTTGAAGAATCACACGGGATTGAAAAACTAGACGCACCAACTCCATCAGTTGACGAATTGTGTCAGAAATACAACGTAAACAGACGAGAAGTATTACAACAATTAGATAAAGGTATCAAGGTAGAAAAAGAACATACATCAGACAAAGCCAAAGCAAGAGAAATAGCATTAGATCATTTGGGTGAAAAACTAGACTATTATGACTTGTTAGCAAAGTTTGACGAAAGTCTACTGTATAGACCTGATCAGAAATACGATGAGTTTGGTATGCCTGATTATTCTGATTATTTAAAAGCAATCTCCGGTGTTGTTAAGAAAGGATATACAAGAGCAGAAATAATTAGATTCTTGCAATATCATTTTGATGTAGACGCAAGAGATTCCAGAGAATTAATTAAACGATGGGAAATGATCAATCAACATCGTATTGGTAACAATCCAAAAATAAAAAGTATCTATAAAGAAGGTGCTTCAGGATATATTCCAAGCGAAGCAGAAAAAGATGATCCAAGATTTAAAATGGCACTTACTGTAGATATTAAACCAGACACTATGCAAAAAAACGCAAAGAAACTTGGCTGGAATATAAAACGTGACGGCCGTCCCCCTTTGTTAAGACCTAAAAAATAAGGCTTGACAATTAACTTCACTGGTACTATAATATGGGTATGAGTGAGATTAAGTTCCAAAACGCAGTCGAAGCAAGATCCTATTATGATACAGTCTATGACAGTATCAAGTCTATGAGTGGCTATAATTATGATCTCCGTAAACTGTATCAAAACTGCTGTACCCAAATCGATGAACTAAGCAAATTAGAAATCAGAGCCAGACAGTCTAAAAACTACAAACCTGTGGAAAAGAAGGTTTTAGATATGCATGAGCAGATAGAAATGGTCGAAAAATGGGTACTTATGCTCAAATTAATGGAGCCTGAGAACTAAGTCATTGATTTATATGGGCAAAATAAATCAATTTTTTTCAAAAAAGGCTTGACATTACCCTCACCCGGCACTATAATTAGTATTGTAAAGTTAAATAACGGAGTATACAAATGTCTCAATTTTCTGATACCCTGACTGTTACAGCAGTCGAAGCCGAAAAAGCACTTCACACTGCTTTTCAAGTAAAACGTCCTATTTTCTTCTGGGGTCCTCCCGGAGTTGGTAAGTCTGAAATCGTTGAATCAGTGACCTCTGATCTAGGTGGTTTAATGATCGATTTGCGTATGGCGCAAATGGAGCCTACTGATCTGCGAGGTATTCCTTTCTATAACAAGGACAATGGCAAAATGGATTGGGCTCCCCCAATCGATCTTCCTGATGAGGAACTTGCTAGTCAATATCCGATTGTGGTGTTGTTCCTCGATGAAATGAACTCTGCGGCTCCTGCTGTACAGGCAGCAGGTTATCAATTGGTTCTTAATCGCAGGGTTGGTAAGTATGTGTTACCTGACAATGTTGTAATTGTTGCCGCTGGTAACCGTGACACTGACAAGGGTGTTACTTATCGCATGCCGATGCCCCTTGCTAATCGTTTTATTCACGTTGAATTGCGTCCCGATTTTGCATGTTGGCAAGACTGGGCTGTACTTAACAACATTCACAAGGATGTTGTTGGTTACTTGTCATTCTCTAAGCAAGACCTGTATGATTTTGACAGCAAATCTTCTAGCCGTGCATTTGCTACTCCCCGTTCTTGGGTGTTTGTAAGTCAACTGCTCGACATTGAGGAAGATCACACTAACCTGCACAATCTGATTTCTGGTACTGTAGGTGAGGGTCTGTCTACTAAGTTTCTTGCCCATCGTAAACTGGCAGGCAAACTTCCTAACCCGTCTGATGTATTGACTGGTAAGGTCAAGGAACTTAAAGTCAAGGAAATCTCTGCTATGTATTCGTTGACTGTTTCAATGTGCTACGAACTACGTGAGGCACTTGAAGTCAAAAAGGTTGATAACAAGAAGTTCCACGAAATGGGTGACAACTTCTTTGCGTTTATGATGGATAACTTTGAAACTGAGTTGGTTGTAATGGGTGCAAAAATTGCACTGACTACTTACAAACTGCCCTTTGAGCCTACCCAACTCAAAAACTTCAATACTTTCTATACCAAATATGGAAAGTATATCGTTTCCGATCGCAAATGATCGGTCTAGGGGAGAGTAGGGTCCGAGACATTCCTTACTCTCCCCGCCCTTTTCTAATGTCTTTCTTTGGTAGTAAATACTTATATGAATAAATCGAAATACCGCTGGTTTTACGAGTCCGATTTTTTAGACCAAAGATTGCATGATCAGTTACTAACTACCGTAAATAATGATCTTGGGTCTGGCTTGTTTATTGATACAGAGGGCAATATTACAGAGCAAGATACTTTAGTTTGGAATAACAGACACGATAACCACGACATTTTGAAAACCAATGTCCCTGAAGTGGTAGCACAATTTATCGAAATGAACGAAAGAAAATTGATAGATGCTGGTGTTGTCACACCTGTCTTGTTTAACTTTGCTGTTTTGGTAAACCCAAATCCTAATCCATTAGGTGATGACTATGGGTGGCACAAGGATTTTAATCTTATTGAACACATAGAAGATCCATTAAAATTGTGGTTTACTATGTACACGATAACTGATCAGGAAGTAAACAGTGAGTTTATGGTTTCCCCTACTCCTGACGGACCTGAGTTTTGGAATATTGGTGTTAGGACCAAGGCCAATACTAACCAATTATATGGACATAACATGAATTTGGGGCATGAATACGTGGCCAAAGAGAAAAATCGGGTAACTATGCTGTATATGCGTTGGTTTGATGCTGAATAAAGGCTTGACATTGCTACCCAATGGTAGTATAATAGTTACTATTAATCAATTAAGGAGTTTATAAATGTCTCAAATTACTGACTCAATCGACGGAAAGTCAAAAGAATCCAAACTCCAACATTTAGTGGGTCCAACTGACCCTAAAATTGATGCTGAGGCACGTGAGCGTTTGGTTACTGCTCGTATCAGTCTTTTGATGAAACATTCATTCTTTGGTAATCTTGCTACTAGGCTCCAACTTATTAATGCTGATGAATGGTGCCCAACTGCCGCTACTGACGGCAAGTATTTTTACTACAACTCACGTTTTATTATGATGCTCAAGCAACCCGAGGTTGTGTTTCTTGTAGCACATGAGGTTCTTCATGTTGTCTATGATCACATGGATCGTAGAGGCGACCGTGATCCTCAACTGTGGAACATTGCAGATGACTACTGTGTTAATGCTGACCTCAAGAAACACAGAGTTGGTGAGTTCATTACTACAGTTCCTTGCTTGTATGATCACAAGTATGCAGACATGCCTGCTGAAGAAGTTTATGACATTCTGTATGAGAATGCAGAAAAGATTTCTATTGATCAACTAGCCGAAATGTTGCTAGATGAACACCTTGAAGGTGAGGGTGAGGGTTCTGCTGAGGGCGAAAACGAGGGCGAAGAAGGTAAAAAGGGTCCTGTCAAAATGTCTAAGGAAGAAAAGGACCAACTCAAGCAAGAAATCAAAGAAGCAATTTTGAATTCTGCTCAGGCTGCTGGTGCTGGCAATACCCCTGCTGGTGTACAACGCATGATCAAGCAGTTTACTAATCCTGTTATGCCTTGGAGTGATCTACTTAACACTAATTTGACTAGCACACTATCTAGTGACTACTCATTCCAGCGTGTTAGTCGCAGGTCTTGGCACATGGATGCAATCTTACCTGGTATGATCCCCGGCGAAATGATTGACGTTGATATCTTCCTTGACATGTCAGGTTCTATTGGTTACGATCAAGGCACTGCATTCTTGTCTGAAGTCAAATCAATTATGGAAACGTTCACTAACTATGTGTTGCGTGTTCACTGTTTCGATACTCAAGTTTACAACTATGCAGAATTTACCAGTGATAACCTTGAGGATATCGAAGAATACGAAATCATGGGCGGTGGCGGCACCGACTTTGACTGTATCTTTAACTATCTTAAAGAAGAAGGTCGTGTACCCAATCGTCTAATAGTATTCACAGATGGTTATCCTTTTGGTAGTTGGGGTGACTCTAACTATTGTGACACAACGTGGATCATTCATGGTGACCCCGATCCGAATCCCCCGTTTGGTACTTATGCGATCTATGATGATCACAAACGTAGAAAGGCCGCATGACACACAAACATTTAGAACCTCATAGGCCTGCTAACGCAGGCCCTGACGATAAATTTATCTATGAATCACCTGACGGGGGTAAAACAGTGTACGCAAGGCCATTAGGAGATCATTTATCCAAACGCATGAAGGTATTTGAAGACCCCGAACATTTAAAAGAAAAAGCCTTTTATGAACGCTGGCACAAGTTTAGAGATATTTTGCAGGCATCAGAAAACTCTGCTACGCTAAAGAACCTATTAGAACAAGCAGAAACAATTTACGAGTTGGTTAAAGATGATTAGTATTAGCGATTTAAATGTTGATCACTGGGTAGCAGAAAGACAAATTATAGATTGTCCTGCACACTTTACTCGCACTACTGTTAATATAGATGATAACTTGTATGAGTGGGTATGTGACCATACTAAAGGCCGCTTTTCTATTGTAGACGGCGCAACACACAATGATTTGATTTGGGAACGCAAGTGTTTTGCATTTGAAGATCCTAAAGAAGCATTTTTATTGGAATTAACTTGGTCTTAAAAAAGGGTAAATTAATTCCGTAATAAATTTTTTACACCCCAATTAACACCATAAATACAAATGTAGTTTTACTAGGAGAAATAATATGAGTTTTTTACGACACGTTGGTAAACACGGTGACCGCAAAGTAGCAGTCGTATTCCGTGAAGTCCCTAACGAAGAACATATGTGTTTGGTAGTTTACACACAGTTACTAAACCAAGACATCCACGATCCGCTTATGTCGTGTATCGAGGGTGACATTGGACAAAACAGTGATGAACTAGCCAATGCATTGAATCGTCAGTTCACTAGAGCCGGCAACCCTATCTTACAAGTATTACATGCTGAAGGCATGCTAAAGAAAGTAAGAACAGAAGACATCATTATGACACCTCAGCCTAACACACAGATTCGTTTAGATGAACTAAACAAAATCTTGCGTGATATGAAAGCAGGTGAAGATGCTACACGTAAACTTGCTGAAGCAGATGCATCAATGGGTCTACAAGATCCTGCCGATGTCAGACGCAGAAAGGAAGAGGCACTTATCGGCGATAAAGAACGAGCAATGCCTACTATGGGTACAAATGTACCAGCAGGTGGTCTAACTGATGATGCACTAGCCGCAGATTTTACTGCTCAAGCACAACGCATGGAAGCAGAAGCAAAAGGTTTGCTTGCTGAATCAAAACGTTTAATGGCTGAAGCAAAAAAGTTGACGCCCACAAAAGCAAAGGTAACAAAACCGAAAGCAACAACTAAACGCACAACAAAGAAAGTAGCAGTTAAATAATAGGGAGTCAAACATGTCGAATGACTCTCACCTGCAACAGTGGGAACAGCTCCTAGAGGATATTGATAAAAGCAAGATACCAATTGAGTTTATCAAAAAACTAGTCGTAAAACTCGGTAGAAGGCAAAAAACAATTAATATAGAAAGATTGTTTAATGATGGGCTAGACCCAGAATCAGTAGAAATGGCAGTAGGTCGTCAACTAGAAGAACTAGAATCAGAAATTACAAACATTGATTTTATTTTAAATGTTGAAAAAATTGCACTAACAGTGCAACCTGAGACCGATGACTTGCTACGCATTCTATCATAATCTTAGCCCTGTGAATACAGGGCTTTTTTCTAATAGGAATATTAAATGAAGCAGTACCATGATTTATTGATTGATATTCTCCAAAACGGAGAAGAAAAAGATGATAGAACTGGTGTAGGAACTAAGTCGATATTTGGTCGTCAACTTAGATTTAATCTTCAAAAAGGTTTTCCTGCCATCACTACCAAGAAGTTAGCATGGAAAGCATGTAAAGGCGAACTGCTTTGGTTCTTAGAAGGGTCACGTGATGAACGCAGACTTGCAGAAATCACTCACGGTACAAGAGAAGGTGTAACTACTATATGGACACCAAATGCACTAGCACCTTATTGGAAAGAACGAGCAGAATTTGAAGGTGATCTTGGACCTGTTTATGGAGTACAATGGCGAGACTGGATTACTCATAAGCCTATAGGTCAACCAACTATAGATGATGATTATGGAACATATTGGGCTGACCCTACATACGAATCAATTGATCAAGTTGCAGAACTGATAGAAGGATTAAAAAACGATCCTTATTCACGCAGACACATTTTATCTGCTTGGAATGTGGGAGAACTAGAACAGATGGCACTTCCGCCTTGTCACGTAATGTCTCAGTACTACGTGAGCAAGAACAATGAATTGAGTTGTCACATGTATCAGAGGTCTGTAGACACGTTCTTAGGGCTCCCCTTCAACATTGCTAGTTATGCTTTGCTCACTCATATGATCGCACAAGTATGTGATATGAAAGTAGGTAAACTTATTATTTCAACAGGCGACACACATATCTATAAAGATCATGTTGATCAAGTTAAAGAACAATTAAGCAGACAGGAATATTCTT
>Ga0208767_1000450_pt1 | contig 33607 bp, 41 predicted proteins | sample VirMetDEL_Mar_21_FD_184514 | JGI IMG/M metagenome (GOLD analysis project Ga0208767, IMG submission 184514) | Aqueous microbial communities from the Delaware River and Bay under freshwater to marine salinity gradient to study organic matter... | ecosystem: Environmental > Aquatic > Marine >... | reverse complement strand
TGAACCATTCATATATTATCACGGATAAAAAAGGTAACGCAGTTTTTGAAACCTTTAGCAAAAAAGTGGCAGATAAAGTGAACACCGACAAATACACAGTTCAGACAGCGTATGATTACTTGTGCGCCCTGAACGAAAAAATAAAGCAAGAAGATTTATTTAAAAAAGAAGGACAAAAATAATGAAAGCCGTTGTTTATTTCAGAGTAAGCACGAAACTGCAAGGCGAGGTCGGTAACGGCCTCGACGCGCAGCGCCAAGCTGTCGAAGAATGGTGTGCTTCAAAAAATTATGAGATTGAAGAAGAGTTTGTTGAGATTGAGAGCGGCCGCAAAAATTACCGCCCGAAGTTGTTGGCGGCAATAGACGCTTGCAAGCAAAAGCGCGCGGTATTGATCGTTGCCAAGCTCGATCGCCTAGCGCGTAACTTATCCTTTATCGCCAATTTAATGGACAGCCAAGTAAAATTTGTTGCCCTGGATATGCCCAACATGGACGATCCCGATGTTGCGCGATTAACTATTCAGCTGCTTGCGAGCATCGCCGAGTTTGAAAGCCGACGTATTTCTCGACGGACGCGTGAAGGCTTGGCCCAGGTGCGTAAACACAAAACGCTCGGCAGCCCATCGCCCGAAATTGGCGCGGCGGCTGGTGGTGCTGCGCTTGCAGCAAAGGCCGCAGACAATGCGCTGCGCGTAGCTCCATTCCTTGAGAAGCTGCAAAGTTACGGTCACACAAGTTTGCGCGACCTTGCGCGTGAGCTTAACGCCTGGAATGTGCCGCTTAGAATTGATGCGGCAAATCAGCCGATCTATCCTGACCTGGTAAACGGTCCCAGGTGGCAACCACAACAAGTAAACAATATTTTGCAAAGGTTAAAGAAATGAAAAAATTTATTTTGAACTTATTTATATGTGTAGTTTTTTCTTTTTTCCTTGTGTTCATCACAATTAATTGGACGCTGGGATGCGGAGAAACTTTTTATAATGCCGACGGCAGCAGTCACCCTGGCAGCTGCTTTTTAATGAACGAAAGGAAGTAAAAAAATGGAAGTAGAACTAAAAAAAATGCACCACCGCGACGCGGCAGACACAGAAATTGCAGCTGCAAAGTCGATTGTACCGCGCGTGACGGGCCTAAGAAAAAAAGTATTGCACGAGCTTGCGCGTCATGAAGAGGGCGCGACGGGTGAAGAGCTTGCTCAAATTCTTGATTCCTGGCTGTATTCAGTAAAGCCGCGAATCAGCGAATTAACGCGCGGTAAATTGGTGGAGGACAGCGGCCTTAGAAAAAAGAATAGCCGCAACCGCCAAGAGATAATTTGGCGAATAACGAAAAAAGGAAGGAAATTTTTATTATGAAATTATCACCCGATAATCACTTGAGCGGCAGCGTGCTGCCCGCTTACATGGGCCATAGCCCATATCAAACAGCTTATGATTGTCTAGAGCGCGCACGCGCCCACAACAACGGCGAACCGCGACCAGAGCTGGACAGTTTGCCCGCGGACGTTGGAACAGCGGTTGAACCCATCATCCTTGAACGCGGTTGTAAATTGTTAGGCATCGATCCTGGTTTAATAAAAAATTACCAGGAGGATGGCGAAGATGCAGCCAAGCGCCATAGCGATCTGGAGCTTTATTATAGCGACGATGGCATTATTACCCTGGAACAACCGCTGAAAATTTATTCAGATGTTGGCGCGGGCGTTCATGTTATGAACGCTGATTCGGAAATTACCTTGCATGGAAAAGTAGTCCTGGAGGCGAAGTTTACGACTGTACCTAAAAAGCCTAGCGATCCCCCGCTTTATCGCGGACCGATTCAGCTGCAAGCTGGTATGATGTGCCATGAAGCGCAGTTTGGGATCCTTTACACTTGTTACGGCGGGCGAACGATTGAAGTTAATATTTTTGAAAAGCATGATGAAACCGTCAAGCAAATTTATGCCGCCGTTAATGATTTTGAAGCGCATATGAAGAACGGGACTTGGCCCGAACCAACCACCGCTGAAGATTACAGCTGGAAATATCAAGAACCAGATCCAGAACCCGAAATTGACCTAGGCAGTAACCTGGAAGGTCCTGTTTTAGATTTTCAAAACGGCGTCCAGGCAATCAAAACGGGCCAAGAAGCCAAAGAAAAAGCAGCGTTGGATATTATGGCGGCCCTTGGCAACCATAAAGTAGGCATAATTCAGACAAGCACAGGCCAAAATTTTAAGGCAACGTGGCCCTGGCGAACAACTAAAGCGAAACCGCCAAGCCTATGCCCGCACTGTGACGGCATGATTGCTGAAGCAAAACCCGAAACCACCAAAAGACAAAAAACAATAACGATAAAGGAAATAAAATAATGAATAAATTACCCACACTTGCCCCACAAAATATGACTGAGGCGATGGATTTCAGCAAGATGCTGGCATCATCGCAGATGGTCCCGAAGCAATACCAAAGAAAGCCGCAAGATATTTTAGTCGCGGTCCAATGGGGCTATGAGCTTGGCTTGCAGCCGCTCCAGGCATTGCAAAATATTGCTATAATCAACGGTAAGCCAAGCGTTTATGGCGACGCGGCCCTGGCGCTAGTTAAGAACGACCACCGCTGCGCGGGCGTTCATGAAATAATTGAAGGTGAGGGCGACAATCGCGCAGCCGTCTGTACTGTGAAGAGGCGGTATGGTGAAGAGATCGAAGAAACGGTCGGTCGGTTTACCGTCGCAGATGCTAAACGAGCGCGGCTATGGAACAAGCAAGGCCCTTGGTCGCAATATCCAGATCGTATGTTACAAATGCGCGCGCGTGGTTTTGCTATTCGTGATGCTTTCCCTGACGCCCTTAAAGGGGTAATTACGGCAGAGGAAGCCCAGGATTATCCAACAGAGGCCCGAAACGATGTTCCTGCTGTCAATCCCCTGGATCAGATACAAGCACCACCAGAAACGCAAGAAAAAGAAGTAGAGGTGGTTGAAGAAATCGTTGAGGCCGCTGAAGAGGTGGTTGAAGAAAGCGTAAATAAGTCGCCTTGGATTGTAAAAAATCATGAAGGTAAAATTTACGGATCGATTATTCCAAAGGATCCTGACGATTTTGTAAAACAATATATTAATTTAATGCAGATCTACAGCGCAGCCCGTCAAAATAAAGAAGGTGACGTTATTTTGCCGCGTGAAAAAATGACAATGTTGAGAGAAGTCAAAGAAGCAAACACAGAGGTTATCGATATGCTTGACCAAAAGGACCAGGCGAAAATTGACGAGATCTATAAAGGCTACCTCCGCCGCCTGGGGGCCAGCATCAAGAAGAAAGAAAAAGAGTATAACGAAAAATTAAAAAAGGAATTGGCCAATGACTAAGTATAATTTGACGGAAAAGCAGAAAGCGATTTTTGATCTTATTGTTGAAATGGAAAAGATGAACGGCGTAACGCCGACACAAAAACAATTATCAGAAAATTTTGGTATTGCTCAAGCAACTATAGCCAAGCACCTGGCAGCTATCGAGCGACGCGGATGGATCCAACGGGCGCGAGGTTTAAAGAACGGGCTTTCTGTTTTATAAAGTGTTGCCCGACGGCAGCATCGAGGGGGGAAAGGCCGTCGGGCAGTCAGCAGAACACGTGGGAAGAACAAAAAACTGCTGACTATTTTTTCATTGCTTTCATTTTTTTCATGGCAAGTTTACGAATGTCGGGATCTCGCACTATCTTCATAACGTCGCCTTTGGTCATGCCGCCCTTTTTGGGTGGCCTACCTTTTTTAGAACCATATGTTCCTTTACCCATTGGCATTATTTTCTCCTCATTTTTTTAACTGCGCTGTCTCTTAACGCTTTCGCTGTCGGCGCTCCTGGTGATCCAGGTTTGCGCATCTTTTCGCCTGATCCTTCTGCAATTCGTTTTCTCTTTTTGTGGATGTTGGCCCATAGACCTGGTTTTTTAGCCATTGTCGTCGCTCCACTTACCAGTTCTAATTTGTTCAGTAACCTCGATGGCGCGGTTGCCTACTTGCCGCGCCCATCGGCTGTTCATCATTTCGTCTGCTGCTAGACCGTAATCACCAGCTTCTAATGCTGCGAGCGCTTTTTCAAATTTTTTAACTGTCCCAATGCCGACGTTGAAAGTAAAATTAATCATTGCACTTATGCGTGCATCATTTAACTCACCCATCCAGGGAAAAGAATTAAGCAGCTGCGATCTGGCCTCTGCAATATCATTCTCTAAAAGATACTCAGCCTCTTGGAGCGTTATTCCATTGTCCTCAATATTTTTTCCTACACCAATCGTGAGCTTTCCAGCGCTGCATTTATAAGGTTTTAACTTCACACCTTCATGGATCTTTAACTGCTCAATTAACTTATTCATTTTTCTCTTGCCCTTGCGATGCACCAAAATAAAAACTTATGATTGCTGAAGCTAAACCACCCAGGTAACCAAGCACCAGGTTAATTAAAGCCTCACTGTTTTGCTCAGGTGGTTGCAATGTTACCAGGAAGATGTAACCCATAAAACCACCAACGACTACTAAACCAACTAAGCGCGCCGTCCAATCTTTAGAAAAATGATTCCTAGCATCTTGTTTGTCGGCGGTTTCTAACGCAAAAACGTCGACATCAAGTTCCTTCATCTGAACATCAAATTGCTTTTCAGCTTTTTTTAATTCCAATAACTGTTCTGGTGTCGCTGTTTGAATAGCTTTTTCAATATCTTTTTCATTATCGCCGCATCCAAGAGCATCAGCAATAACCTTAGTAGCCATACCGCCAAGCGGACCACCAACCGCCGCGCCAAGAGTAGGCACGATTGTTCCGACTACATTTTTAAATAAACCTTTAAACATTTACTTTTCCTTGTGCTTATTTTAGAGGATTTTTAACGGCCTCGTCAAATGCTTTCCACAGATCCTCTATCTCCGTATCAAACTTATCCAGCTTATCTCCAAGCCCATCTGTTATAGTTTCAGCCTTTTCAATTTTACTTCTCAGATCAAGCAATTCTTTTTGCTGTTCCAGGATAGTTTCCATTTGCGTACTTATTTCTGACAGCTTTGGGGCCAGACCTCGCACGTCATTGTCTTGCATTGCTTGTTCTAATGATTGTATTCTGCTGCCGTAGTCCTTATCAATAATAGATAGATCTGTTATATCAACCGCATAAACACCATTCGTTTCTTCAACTATCTCAAATCTTTTTATTGCATCATAACCAAAATAGATCGCGCCGCTAATCCCTGACAGAACAGGCAAAGCTAACGTAAGCCAAACAGCTTTCAACCCGCCAAGATTAATCTCGCTCATTGCATATACATCGTGTTGTTGTAGATATCATCGGCACTTATCATCTTGTTTTGGAAGAAACCAGAAAAGGACATATAAAGGTCATTGTCATAGCTGATCACAAATTTATCAATGTCCTGGGTATATTCAATCGCGCTGTAACTAGCCACCGCAATATTGTTTTGTGCCGAATAATTATCAACCGCTGATGTAATGCTTTCATCCTGGGCCGCGCTAAGAAATGCACCAGCTTGCTGTGCGAACTTCTCAACATCATTGAGCGCGCTATTATAATCATTAACGTCACTTTCAGTAATTGTCATATCAGTCTGCGCTAGTGCTTGCTGTACCTGTAACTGCTCCTGTGTGGTATCTGCGTTAACAGCTAACTCAGCAACTACACTAACTGTAGAAAGTTTGGTTGTCGCGCCCATTAAATCATCAATCGCCATGTGCATATTATCAATCGCTTCGTTATGCTTTTCCTCAAAGACATCCTTGGCGGTAAGGTAACTTGTGTTCAATACTGTGTTGATAGCATTGTTATACTGCACAACCATAGTCTCACTAATCATAGCTTCATTAGAGACGCCCGTCTCAACTATGTTTCCCTGGTGCGCGTGCATATCGACTGTCCACGCATGATTAGATAATTCTAACTTCTGGCGTATGGCGTCTGCTGCGTTATATAAATTAGCGACGGTTTCGTCGGCGTGCGCGACTTGTCCTAAACCGCTCACTAACACTGCGCTTATCATTAGCTTCTTGAACATCTTCTAACTCCTGACCTATCTTTAATAGTTTATTCCAAAACTTAACATCGTCTCTATATCCTACCACAAAATTCTTTGGATTTCTACGCATCATTTCAAATGCCTCACGACCTACCAGCAACTTACCCTTATCAACATCCATCACAGGGCATGGCGTATTCGCTAATGCCATAGCCTTGAACACTGCCGCATTGCCGCACATCACGGATATACCAGAAACTTGCAATCCCATGCCGCCGATCTGCTGCGGCGTACCGATTAATCGCGCATCCTTACGTCTGTTACACTCGTCGTCTTGTTCCATACCGCCAAAGCTAAACCCAAAGAGACTTACTTGTATGCCGCCCGTCTTTGGTATTAAACAGCTATCCTGACCACCACCGCCTATTACTGTTGGGGATATTGCGGAAGGTGGTGGTTGAGATCCTGGGCTACTTCCCGCCCCATTGTAATTGATAGTTTCTTGTGTATTGTTGCTATCCACTGTGGCATCACTGATATTGGTGTTAGTATTAAGATCGCCCGTCACATCTTGCGCTAACGCTCCTGACAATCCAACACCGATTGATACTGTTGCAAGCCACACAATAATTCTAAGGCAGCTTCCTTTTCTCCTAAGGTATGCAATAGCTCTGCGTTCATATTTGTTTGACATAAGTGATCACCTTCAGCGCAAGACCTTGTATAAGTATGACTTGCTGTGCATCCTGATAGTACGAAGATAAAAATAAACTTCACTTACATCTTTACCAGGATTGAGATAAGCAACATAACGATAGCGCCGCAACCTGTTATAAAAATATTTTCCAGGCGCTTCACTCTAATAAACAATTCTTTTAATTGGATCTTAACTTCTGTTTTAATTGCGACGACCTCTTTTTCCAGGCCGTCAATTCTATGGTGTGCGCTTGCTACTGTTCGCCTGTCATTCATAATATTCTCCTAAGTATTATTATAGCCCATTTCAAGCTCAAGTTTATTTCCACCCTTGTCAGTCCAGGCCTTATCCACTTCTTCTGTCCACCAATCTTCCCACTTGGTTAAGTCGCCAGTGAAGGTCACAGTGTCTCCCCAAAGTTTTTCAAAATGATTTTCTATAAGTGTCAGCCCAAGGTAATCTGCTATGCCCTGTAAAACTTTTGAGTCATCAAGCAACTCTTCAAACCTCACCGTATGCCACCTGTCATCGGCTATACAAGGGAAATGGTCATTTAAATAATCAAGCATAAAGTCCATACTTTTAATAATTGTAGTGTCATTTCTGGGTAGTTTCATGAAACGCACCCAACTAATAAGCACATTTCTTGGATTGCGTATAATCTGTACCTGTGGGTGTGGTTTGTCCTCATAAGGGTAAGGCTTATAAAAACCATAATGATGTTTTCGCACCTCATCTGTGCCAAATAGTTCTAGTGCTTTAAGAAGCAAATTTGTACCAGACTTAGGTGCGCCACCACAATAAAGCATTTTATTTCCTTACTTGTTATGGTTCAGTATATAGACACCATCAATCATGCCTGCATAATAGGTGTCTACAGATTCAACACCAACATTCATTACATCAAGTGTGCCTGTCATAACTTCAACATTTGTTACAGATATATTTGATCCATCGTGACCACGCAATTCATCGCCTACTACAAGTTCACTTGCTGTTATCCATTTCCAGGCTGAGTTATTATAAGCAAGGAATGGGTGTGATGATGTACATTCAAGTTGTCCGTTAATTCTTATCCACTCACCGACCACATATGAAGTTGCCCGAACCACTGTTGATGCAGTATTTGAAGCATTGTTTAAGTTAGATATTGTCCAATCAGCCCAATTAGGATTGTCTTCATCAAGCATTGTCGGCTCTGTCAAACCTGACAGCCTATCATTTACAGAAATGTCAGCAACCGTTGCGACACGATCAGCAGCACCACCAACACCTAAGATGATGACTTGTGAATTAACTGCTAGACATTTCTTACCGCCACCAGACTCAGTTATCACATTATATACAGCAGAATCACCATTCATGCTTGCTGTACCCGATCTTAAATCATTAAAGTCTGACGAAGCAGTTACTTGCATACGAATAGTATCGCCATTACTAAATGATAATGATGAAGCATAGCTACCTGTGCTATTCTTCTGTATCAATGGTGAACCTGTACCACTCACAGTTACAGTTATCGGTCCATTGGTTACAGATAAAGTTAAGCTATTACTGGTGTATCTAACATTACGAATAGCATTAACTTTTGAGGTAAAGTTAGCTGCACTGAACGTACCTGTCGGTGTTGGTAGTGTAGCATCACCGCCATAGAAATCATTTAGGCTAATCGTGCCTGACGTTGGTATGCCACTGTTAGCTGCCGTATCTGGTACATTTGCACCGCCACGATAATACTCATTGATGTTTATCGGATTAGAACCGCCAAACTCTGTCTGAATATCATTTAAACTAATTGCACCACTAGTTTGTAAAACCATTACTACTTACCTTTTAGCTCTTCAACTTCAGCTTTCAATTCTTTAATTGCCTCAACAAGCAAACCAATCATGTTGCCGTATGCAACTGAAAGTGTTTCCTCCCCACTATCAGGGTCAACATTATTAACAATTACTTCTGGCAATACTTCCTGCACATCTTGTGCAATAAGACCACTTTGTCTGATACCGTTCATGTCAATGCGGTCATACGTATAACCTGTTAATTGTGACACCTTGCCTAGTGCGTTTGGTATTACTTCAAGATTGTCTTTAAGTTTACGGTCTGAGTATGCTGTGATGTTTGCCGTTGCAGTAAAACTACCTGCATCGTCAAATGTAAATCGTGTGGTTGAACCGTCACGAATATACCAATTACCTATACCTGCATTAAGGTCAGTGTACATATGACTGCCGTTACAGAAAAACTCAACATCATTTCCTGTCCCAAAATATATAGTATCATTATCGTCTAGTGCTATATTGCCCGCAGTTGTTATTTGTAGTGTCCCTACATTAATATCACCCGCGAATGTGGCGTTGCCTGAAATGTCAAAACCTAGATACATCGTATCAGAAGAACCCCATAATTCCAGAGGTGATTCACCTGCACTGTTAGACGCTTGCATTTTCATAGTGTAAGGAGAGTCGTACATCTTAGAAATATTAGCATATCTAGCTGATGACGTGGCAGACCCATTGAAGTGTATTGCCGCCACATCTGTCGCTGTGGAGGGTGAGTTGACTAACAGTGTTTCACCGTCAATAGTAACATCACCTGCGAAAGTGGCGTTTTGTGAGCTATCAAGCGTTAGTGCTGTGCTTGTGGCGTTGTCGTCTATGCCTGTGGAGGTGAAGGTTGTTACGGTTGTTACCCCTGCCCCTAATGCTCCAGTAGTTGTGATAGGCGACGACCCGTTATCTATAGAACCAAAGCCAGAAGTAATTGAGCCAGAGTTTAATGCACCTGTTTCTGTAATAGCTACGCCACCAGTAACTTCCCAAGTTCCTAAAGAAGTACGTGTGTAGGTTATGTCGTTCATCACTAACGTATCACCAGTTGACGGTGAAGATGGGAAACTTCCGTTCCAAATAAATGCTGTCATTTAACTTCCTTTAGGGTATGATTCTTTTACAGCTAAACAATCAGCTATATATTTTTCTACTTGAGCAGTGTCACCTTTAACAATACCGTCAAGGTAATCTTCTATCGGAGGGTAAGCGTTCTGACGGTTATTTAAAATCTCTGAATCTAAATTACTTTCTTGTAACGCTGCATATTCAATATCAGATTGAGCTATTTCTTCATCGGTCATTACAATTACGTTGCCGTCTACTATTTTAGTTGTCATGATCTTGTTACTCCGTAAAGTGAAAATTCTCCAGAACTTACAACTCCAGAGTAGAACTCAAACTTTAATTTTTGAATACCGCTAACAAAACCTGAAGAGGCTGTCTCATGAAAGGCGGAAGTAATAAAAGTCATATCTGTTGCATTGTTCTGTACTTGTGCTGCTGTGCGGTACAACGTCTTAGCCATTATACTAACACCTGTTGTAGTATCAGAAGAATTATAAATAGTTGCTTCATGTTGGGTAATGACGTTGCCCGCTGGTGTTCGGTTATTAGTCATATTCCAATAAGCATTACCACTTTGAGTTCTACCAAAACCTGCTTGTAGTCCATTTGGGCTGCTATAATTTGTACCATCACCACTAACAGTAATATATCCAGAGATTTGCGAAGTGTCATTATTATTTGACTTTAAATTTGTCACCAACAAGTAATAAGTGTCGTAACCTGATAGACTTGTCCATTCAAAAGAGGACTGACCACTAGCCGTTATGGTACTAATCAAATCATAAGAACCACCTCCTCCGCCGCCTCCTGCCGCAGCCCAAGTCAACCCACCAGTGTTTCCTGATTGTGCAGATAGAAAATAGCCATCAGTTGGTGCATTAGAAACTTTAAGATTAGCCTCATCAACAACATTGTCTGCAATAGTCAGTGCTGTCGCTCCAGTGACTTCACCAGTGTGCGTAGCGTTACCGCCTGCCGTAGCAGTTGAAATATCCACCCAGTTACTGTCAATATAAATATAAAGAATACCATTTGTAGATTCAAACCACCTGTCACCATTAACAGGGGATGATGGTGCTGAAGTAGATGACGCATATCCCCCTGCCGCAGCCTCTGCCCAAGTTAATCCACCAGTGTTTCCTGATTGTGCAGTTAAAACATACCCATCAGTTGGTGTGTTGGATACTTTAAGGTTTGCTTCATCAACAACATTATCTTCGATAACCGTAGCGCCATCGGCTGTGGAAGTAACTTCACCGCTATGATTTGGATGGACATAATTGTTTGCTCCCGCTTCTATACCGTCCACCTTCGTACCCTGGGCTGCTGTAGCATAATCTGTAGATGCTGTAGTGGCAGCAGTCCCTAGACCTAAGTTTGTTCTGGCAGCTGTTGCGTTTGCTAGATCTGAAAGATTGTTTGCAGTAAGTAAGGCGCCTGATAATGACGCGTAAGCCGCCACCCAGGTTGATCCTTCATATACTTTCATTACATCGTCAGTAGTATTGAAATATAAAGCGCCCGCAATAAGCGCGTCCCCGTCATTATCGACTGTAGGATCGCTTGCTTTTTGTCCCAGGTAACGATCATCAAAATTATCTAATGCTGCGAGCGCCGCATCTTTGGAAGCCTCTGCGCTTGTCGCGCTATTGGAAGCACTCGTCTCACTCGCAGCTGCATTTGTCGCAGACGTTGCCGCTTCACTTGCCTTGGTTGTCGCTGTACTCGCGCTTGTTGCTGCATTAGTCTCAGATGTTGCTGCGTTAGTCGCGGATGTTGCAGCCTCGGCCGCTTTAGTCGTTGCTGTGCTTGCACTTGTTGCGGCATTGCTTTCAGACGTTGCGGCATTAGTCGCAGACGTAGAAGCCTCTGCTGCTTTAGTCGTCGCTGTGGCTGCATTTGTCGAAGCATTTTGTATATCAGCAATATTATCTACGGCTGTGTTAATATCTGCAATGTTTGTTGCAACAGTGCCAATATCGGCTGCATCTCCCGCCACCGCTGTAACATCGGAATTAATACCAGCAACAGTGTTTACATTCGCTATATTGCTTGACACCGTACCAATATCGCTTGCATCAGCAGCAACAGATGTAACGTCAGAGGATATTCCCGCAACTGTGCTTATATTACTGCTAATTCCTGAGACTGTTGTTACGTCGGAGGATATAGCAGCTGTGCCGCTTATAGCATTTGTTGCAACAGTGCCATCTTCTATATCTGCAAGTGTGGCGATATCAGCGTTTATAGATACCAATGTCGAAACGTCCGCAATCTCTGGACCAGCTTCTGGATCTCCGCTTGTTTCATTAAAGGCTAATACATGACCTTTTCTGTCTGCTTTCAAAGGTAGCTCAAGGTCTGTAAAAAGATCTCCTGGATTAACTCTTAACCCTCGACTAATTTTTTCATCGAGCTGCTGAGACATAATTACATTACTATCCAACTGCTCATTTAAGGATGATGCAAGAAGATCTCCAGATGTAATAAAATCTGTTGTCCTGGATAACTCACGATCTCCAATTATAGTCAAAACATCAGAAGCAATAAGAGTAGATACAAGTGTAACGGATCCTGTCCCGTTGGCATTAATCGCAACAGTGTAATCAGCAGTTAAAGTAAGACGTGAATCGTTTTTATAAACTGCAACATCGGTATTCAAAAGAATATTAAAAGTAAAAGCAAACGGACCTGTCGTCGTGTTACCTGTAAATTGTTCCCGTCTTTCAACAGGATTTATTGGAACGTCACTCATTTTTTAAACTCCGTTATATATGATTTATATACCATAATTATGGGGCCTCTTCCATTACATTTGATACATCAGGCAATCGATCAGGCACTATTGCACCTGGCCTCCACCAATAATTTTGACCTTTTCGTTTATACCTTCTCTGGATTCTTCTTACCTTAGCACGCGCTTTAGGATCTGCCATTGTTTGCGCTTGATCAAGGATTAAGCGCTCAAATGCAAGGCGGCTATACCATATACTACTACCAGGCGTATATCTTCCCGTAAATTCTATCAGATCACTTGCAAAATCTGTGTCCTCACCTAGTGCGGCTGGAGCTAAGTTTCCTACAGTAAGATCGTAAACATCATCTGCAAAACCAACCACAGGCCCCGCTACTGTGCTTGATAGATTGCTTCCGTATCTATTAATGCCACCAAATAAAAAATCACCGTAAATACCAGCTCCACCACCCTGCATGAAAGCAGCACCCCAAAATTTTGCTCCTGTCATTGGCATTGGATCTCGGCCTTTACTTATTTCTTTTAATTGCAATGCTAACGCGCCCATCAATGTTGTAGATATAACCAGCCCTGCATAATACTTACCTTTGCCTTTTGCTCCTGGCTGTAGCATACCCCGCATAATGTGGGTATTTAGTACTGACACAGCGAAATTTTTATACATTACAAAGGATCTTACAAGCTCACCCGCAACTGTTCCTGGTCTGGTTTCTCCTGTAAAAGCCAATCTTCCGCGCAAACTGCTGGTTGGTACAGCGTAGTTTGTTTCGGTATTTATCATTTCCATCATCCTGGTAGCAAGGGACCTGGCTAATGTTGGATCTATATCTGTTCGCGCTTCAATGTCTTCAGCTCGTAAAAACTCAGCGCCCTTATGTTCATATAAAGGCGTTGATCGCATAATGTCCCATCGCTGTGCATCAATGCCGTATCTCTCCATAGCGCCTCTTAAAGGGGGATCTAAATCATCAAAACCGCGCCCAACATTATCTGCCAATGTTCCCAAATACGACATACCAAAAGACCATCGACCCGCATTTGTAAATGCCGACAAAAACGAAGCTCGCATTGTAAAATCAGCAATTCGCCGCGTCACTTCGGGACCGCTTATATCACCAACATACCGCATTTGCGCAGCAGCTAGAGAAGTCCAACCTTCTGCAATTAATCCAAGACGTATAGCAATTTTACCTTTTTCTTCTATTGTTAAAGGATTGAGCTGTTCAAGGTACTGATTGATTGTGCTTGTTTGGGGCAGACCATTCATTTCACGGGCAATGCGCTGGAAATTTAAATCAGTTATTGCCGATATAGCTGCGCTTCCAAGCTGCGCAGATTGTAAAATTTGACGCAAACCCGCAAAAGTATTGCCAAGCCTACTGTCTATAGGTGCGTTAGATGTGCCTGTAACAGCGTTATATAGCTCGTTTATTTTATTAACAGAAATATTTGCAGCATTTTCTGCGGCTGCATCTTTAGATAATCCCGCTTCTTTTTTTATTGTATCTTGCACAAACCGTACTGTTGCTTTTGGATTAGGTCCTAATATTTCAAGCAAAGCGATATCTCTAGACATTGATTTAATATGGCCAAACATTGTGTCGAATGAATTGGCGTTACCAAATTTGTTCTGATATGCAATCCAGCTATCCGCATCTTTAAACACCAGGAATCTGTGATCAACCCGTCTATTTGCCAAAGAAGATCCTTGACCACGATTGCCTGGAAGAATCTTATTAGCACCACCGCTTGAAATTGTTTCGTAAACATTTGTTAATGCAACTTCCAGGCTATTTTGATTGAATGGCAATCCTGTGGTTTCATCAACCATTTTTTCAACATTAAGTAACGGTCTTATAAATGTGGACCAATCCTTATAGGATGCTTTGCGAACAGCCAACATATCATGTATTTGTGGCATACCCCAATCAACTCTTTTCGGTATTCGCCCACCAGCCGCATTAAATCTTTTGCGTAGATAATCGGCAGCTGTTGACCAAGCCATTGCCATTTCTTTGGCTGCAAGGCTGCCTGTGCTTCCAGGTTCAAAAACCTCTCTTACTAATTGCTCAAGTTTTGCCTTGTTGCGTACTTCTCCAACTAAGTTTCTTCTAAATGTAGCTAATACATCATATAGCTTTGCCGTCGCTGCTTGCTCAACAGCAGCTTCGCGTTGCACAACGCTGCTAAAATTACTCTTAACGTCAGCATCAAATAGCGCAAGAGCTGCCTTGCCGATATCTCGCTCGCCCCTAATGTTTCTATATTGATCAAGATTTAATTTTATTGTTTGCCAATTTTGCACTTGTAATAATTTTCTTCTTTTACTTTCAAGCGCCTCTCGTTTTAAAACATCATAAGTATCTTGAGCGGCTTTGGCGCTTGCTGCACCTTTACCCATTTGTCCCTGGTATTCAGCTTCGAGATCATCAAACAATTCCCTAGCAATCCTGGCTTGGTCGCTGGTTATGTCGCCATCTTTTTCTGCATTAATGATACATTCTCTTAAACTCATTTTACGCACTCCTTAAATCTGGCAAGCATTTTTTCGTCTTGATCAATCTCTTCTTGTATTTGGCGTATGGTTGTCGTTTGAGGTGTTACAGTATCGCCATCGCCTATCTCCAAACCTATAGGGATTTCTTCATCAATGTCTAATCTGCCAATTTCTGCAAGATCTTCTTCACCGTCTCTTTGTATTCTGGACTCTTGCGCTGCTCCTGGGCCGCCTCGTCCGCGAGATCGTATTGATATGTCTGCCCCTTCCAATAAGTTTTTGGTGTCCTCAAGTAAGATTTTTGGTTCATTTATATCTCCATTATTATCTAATCTAACATAGCTATCAGCGACTTTTTGTTCTTTTAAAGTATTATAAGTTATCGTTGGATTGTCTCCAACTTCATCCAAATACTCTGGCATTATTAGCCGCCCTGTTTTTATAAATCTATTATACATCCTAATACGCGCATTTTCAGCAGATACCACCATATCAAAAAGAGTAACATCATAACCAGCTTTTTGAAAACGCCGTATCATCCCATATATCTTATCACGTTTAGACCCGACAGTAGGAAAAACAAAATTTACGCCTTGATCAAGAGCAATATCTTCCACCATGTTTGTTAAAATTTGACTTTCAACATGAACGGCATTTGCCCCAACGCCGCCTTGATAATCAGGTAATGTTTTTTTTGCTTCATCGCTATCTAAAATAGCAGCGTTTAATTTCCTGGCAATAGGGTTTGCAACAGAGCTTTTTCCAGACGCGGGCGGTCCAAGAACTATGACAGCTTTTCTTTCTTTTTTTACAGGATTAGCGGGAACATCAATCCCATCATCGCGCCACGCTAATGTTTGTGCATCTTTATATAATTGTATTACAGCGTTATCATAACCAACAACATCCTGGTCGCCAAATTTAAATTCTCTAGAATTTTCCCACTCAAAAGTGGCAAAGCCTTGTCTTGTGTGCGTTTCAGGAATTGCCTTTGCTTGCTCAATAGCGTCAATAACGGCGGGATGATTATCTATTACATCATTGCTTGCACCCTCGTCAATCTTTTTTTGCAGATCTTGCCGTAATTGGACATCGGGCTGCATGGCTTCCTCGATCATATCATTTTGATCTTGCTGTAATTGTTCGGCCTGGGCTTTTGCTCCTACGCCTCCTGGCTCGTCGAACTCTTCAACTGCTCTGCTTCCGACATTTTGAGACGCGCGGCTCTGCGCTTCAACATCGATAGCGCGTCCAACATTGCTAGATTGTACCCCATCGAAATCTCCGCGCTCAATTCCTCCTCGGACAACATCGATAAAATTTCTTGTAGCGTCTGTGTAGTTCCCTGTTGATCTTGCAAGTTTTGCTTGATCTGTGAGAGAGTCTGAAAGCGGCCCTTTTTTGTTTGCGATTTTTTGGAGGTACGCGATTGCTTGCGAGTCATTGCTGGCTCTCCTTTCGTTTGCGTTTTTTGCTAACTTGTTTCCTTCAGATTCCAGGCGATCACTGTTTCTTACCAAGTTTTGAAATGCGCTTTTATCTTGGCGTAATTGTTTTATAGTTTTATCAAGTATTACAGAACGCTCTGTAAAATAACTTTCTTCAACAATTTCATCACCAAATAATGTTTCTTGAACCGCCTGATCTGAATCTACTTGTCTTATCTGACGCACAATAGCTTCAGCCTGGACCACATTTGACGGATCTGTTTTGGCTAAAATTTTAATAGCATTACTTTGTAATTGCTGATTCTCTGGTATTAATTGTGCCACTATTGCGGCATACTTAGGCTCTACAACACCGTTGATAACAGCACCAAAATCATCATCAGATAATTTTACAAGCTCCTGTGCAATTCGCACCATAGCGGATTTTGGTGGTAAATCACCAATACGTTCTGGATCGACCCGCAATACCTTTGCTGCATCTAGAGCTGTTCCAGAATCTTCCGCAATATTTTTTAATGCTGCCCGTACACGAGCTTGTTCAGGCGTTATGCCATCTACTTCCCTATACAAATAACCTGGCAACTCCACTTTCTGCGACGGATCGTTTGCTTTTATTCTTTTTGCAAGCGCTAATCGCTGGTGTCCATCGGCAATAAACCGTTTACCATCGGCATATTCATAAACTAATACATTTCCAGAATATTCAGGAATCCACTTTTCAACACCTTGTAATCTCTCAGTTACGCCCGATTCATCACCACCCTCTTTGAATTGAAATGTCTTTGCATCTACTTCTATTTCATCAGGATTAAACCGTTCATACCCTGGGCCTTGAGTATCAAAATCGTAAACGCTTGTTGGCGGTTTTACATCAGATCTCGGCTCGTCAGGAAAATTTGGTATTTCAGCATCTTCTGCTGCCCTAACAGCAGTTTCAAATCTCTCTTCATGTTCAATAAGATCTGTAATAGGATTAGACTTAATATCCTCTTCAATATTCTCAATAGCTTTTAGAGCGGCCTCGTCTGTTTTTGATGGTTTATAAAAACCGCTATCAGTAAAAGCCTTATACCCATTTCGCATTTGTTCTGATGTTAAATTTATTGTTTTGCCCGCAATCTTAAAAGCAATCGGCGCGCCGCCACCAAAAACACCGCCCGCAGCAACCGACGTCCAAAACTGTTCTGGTGTATATTCAAGCCCTAAAGTCTCATACCATTCTTTGACCCCTTGCTGTGTCATAGCTTCCACGCCCGCGCCAAGTGCCGCCCCCTCAAATACACGCCCTAATAAGGTTTTTGCAGAGCCACCTATGAAAGCTGTTTCAATGTTAATTGGATCTGTAAAAGCCGCGCCTATACCGCCAGAAAGTCTTGCTAATCCGCTTAACATACCAGGGGACCTAGCACTTATATCTTCAAGATCTTTCATATTTTCTTTTGCTTGGTTAATTCCACGTTCAAGTAGCGCATCGTGACTAACCCATTGCAAATCTGGAAATACTTCAGGATTTTCTTGAATTAAGTTTATAAGCTCATTCGATTTTTTATTATACCACCATTCATTATTGCTTTCGCCCGCACCTGGTGCAGCTGAAGAAAATATGCTTGGCGTTAAATACGATGCAGGATTGCTGTAGGTATTGTGACCTATCTTTACACCAGCAATAGTTATAGGCATATAAGTAGCGCTTGTTTTATTGAGGCGCTCATTCACTGTATCAATTATTGGCCCCCATTGGTCTTTAACAACAGCAAACTCCCCATCAGTAACATCGTTTAATCGAGACGAGTCAAACTGCGCGTACAGATTTTCAACAAACGTCCCTGACGGCCCTGTCAGTAGTGGACCAGGATCAACCTCTAATGCATCTCGTTTGTTAGAAAAAAAACTCAATTTTTACCCTTTTTAATATATTCAGGAACATCAATTATTATTGGATTACCGTCGTTATCGCCAAGCGCTATTGGACCATTATCAGTGTCTCTTGCCAAATAATAAGTTCCAGGTCCTATAGATATTGGAATAACGTCGTCGTTTATATCTTTTATAAGACCAGGATTAATATTGACCAAGCCTGTATTTTCAACAAGCTCTTCAATCGTTATATTATCTAGCAGATCTTCTAATTGGTCGGCGCTTACATTAACAGGCAACAATACTTGCTCGCCGCGTATTTTAGAAAAACCCCCTGTTGCGTTACCGCCGAAGCCGTAGAATGAATCTTTACCTGTTCGACCAAACGATGCTTGCACACTCTCCTTCCACAAACTTTGGTCAAATTCAGTTTTACCCGCATCGACCGCTTTTTTACTATAAATTGCTTCCGCAACCTTATAGCCAGATAAACGAGCATCTTTGTTGTATAATAAAGATTGGCCCGTGATTTCTGCAAAAACGTCCTGAGCGTCTATACTTGTAAGTCCCGTACCTTTAACAACCTTCACTAGTTTTGCTTCATAGCCACCCTTTATTAGATCATAACCCTCTAACGCATCTTTTGCTGTCTCGGGCAATCCAAGAACCATTAATCCACCAATATGAGCTAGACCTGGCGAGTCCTTCGCAATTTCAGACAACACATCAGCTGAATCCTCCCGAAAATTCTTAACAATGCCCTCAAGCAACATTAACCTCGTAACTTTATTTCCTGTGTTTAACTCACTAGTTAAAACGCCAGCTTCCTCGTTTGTAAGGTAACGAGGCTCAATACCATAAATACTAGCAACAGTACGAGCTATCTCTCTTCGTTCTACTGCCGATGCGCTAAATGCTTCGTCTGATGTCATATCTAAGGGCTTGAAATTCACCTGTCCCACTTGAACAGCAAACGATAACGGATCTTTTTTAATTTGAGTATTCATTGTACTTAATAATCGATTGCCCGCGTTTATTACACCTGTCTCAGTAAGTGTATCTAGGCCTTCGTCGCCCAAACCTTCAATGCCGCCTTGTAAGTCATTTATTGTATTTTGTAATAATCCAGGGGACATTTTTCTAAAAGATTCGGTATAACCTTTTATTATAGTAAATTGTTGTAGCTCTTGTTGCAGCTCTGGTTGCATTTGCGGTGGCAAACCCCCAATACGAGATTGTATAGCAAGAATTTCTTGCTCATTTGGCTCCCCGCCATCAGTTAAAATTTTAGTAAGGTCTTTAATATCTGAAGCTATATTGCGCTTTTCACCGTTATAAACACTTAAAGTGTTATTTATCTCTGTACCTAAGGATCGTATTAATGTCCTGGTTTCCTCAACACCTAGTTCTAGCGGTACATTATTTTGTAGGTCTGCTAAAAATGCTTGCTTCTCTTCGATACCAGGCAATCTTTGAAATTGCGTAATCACACTATCAGTAACAGCTTGTTTACGAATACCAATAATAGTCCTTGAAATTTGATCCTCAGGAAACTGTAGATCACGCATATAAGTAGCTATATCATCAAGACTAGCATCAAATGCAATCTGTTTTCCTGTTGCATCTTGTGAAGAGGCCGCGATTGCCAAACTATCTTGCCTACGCTGTTCTACACCCAATAACGCTTGCCCTTGCTGTTGTTTTACAGCTTGTGCTGCCGCAAAAGAGCTATATCTTATATCGGTTTGTGTTGCTATTCCTTGCAACTTCGCCCGTAAAACACCCGCTGTTTCTGGATCAAAATCTGCCAATGCAGCGGGGAAGCCATCAGTAACGTCTGCAAGCTCTGCTTGGATCTGTGAAAGCGGCTTGTTTGCGTTTACGCCCTCTGTATATATTCTATTCATTTGCTGACGAGCTGAAGTTTCAAGCTCCGCAGACGCAACACGATTAGCAACAGCAAAAGCCTCGCGCTCTCCAATAGTTTTAGGACCGCCAGCTGTCCTTAAATCTCCTAAAACAGTTTGAGCGCCTTGCTCTTCAACCGCTTCTCTGCCACGTTGTTCTGCTTTCATAGCTTGTTGCTCAAAAACAAAATCGCCCATTTTATTTATTTGTTGTGATATTGTTTGCGCTGTCCTTTCGCCCTCGCGAAAATTTGCAAAATCAATATTACCTGGCTGTGCGGATCTTATGCCTAGTCGTCTATACCTTGGTAACTCTGCCATCATGTACCCTTTGCTGAAATATCAAGACTTGGAAAACCTAGCTGACTAGATCTATATATGCCTGTTGCTAATGTTCCAAAGGCCTGGGCTTGTCCCGCTTGCAATGCAGATCTGCCCGCGTCCTTATAAATCTCTGCTTGGTAATCTGCCATGCCTATGCTCAAAACAGAATTATCTTTGGCTATACTATACTCTCTTACACCTTCCTTCATTGTGTAATTTGTAAGTGTTGCAGCTGATCCTGACAATGGATCCACACCACCCGCAGCAGCCCTGGCTGTTATTGTTGCCAATGTTTCATTCATATTTCGTAGAGCATCAGCTGCTTGCTGTTTATAGGCAATAGCAGCGCTTCGGCCTTTTAAAGTCGCCTGTGCTGCCTGTGCGTTATAATAAGCCTGTCTGTTCTGCGCAGCTGTTAATTGTGAAGATGCCTGTATGCCCCCAATAATAGCTGGTGCAAGAAACCCTGCAACTTGGCCCGCTGATTTAAGTGCTGTCATATCAATTTCCTACGCTCATTCTATATTCTAAACCTAGCAAAGTCATGCTTTGCGGCTCTGACTGCGTGATTGTAATCTGGCCCGTATCTGTAAAACCTAACAGACCGCTTACTGTTTTTAAACCTGTATATGGTTGAATAGCCGTATCTAGTACATCTTCACCCAAATTTGTAAAAGATATATTTTGCCCGTTTATAACTAAATTTTGTGATTCATGAACTATAGCATCAATCTGCAAAATTCTTTTCTTTGTACCTTGTATTGAACCTTGTGCTAATCGCGGCGCTGCGGGCATGGTTTTCACTTCCACATCAAAATCAATACCGACCTCATAACTTGTGGTAGCTGCTGTCGCAAACGTGATTGTATAAGGCGATGCTGGAACTGTTTGTGACGCTTCAACAAGGCCGTCCCTGATAACAGAAACCTCCTTACCTTGCAAATGATCCATAGTAACAGACGATGCTGCCCCACCACTTTTGGCGCTATCTGTCGTGTGATCTTCGCTGAATAACTCTAAAAAGTAATTATCAGTGCTGTTTACAGTGCGCTTTACTATTGCGAACGCTTTGTCTATCTCAACAGCACAAGCAATAAAATCGCCGTCTGTTGTGTACTCACTCGGAGCAATAACATTTTGTGCCTCTAAAATTGAATAAACTGCCATAGTACCATCAGCGTTTACCAGGAAAAGACGATCTGTTTCATCTGTTGATGTTGATCTGCGAACTGCTAAATCTACAGGCTGCCGTACAAGATGCGAGCTTAGAACAGACAATGCTGTGCTGTTAAATGCTGCAACAGTATCACGAAATTGGAAAGATATAATAGACTTACCCTGGCGCTGTATAAAGATTGTTGCACCATTAAGATCTTCAATGGGAACCCCAGGCTTGCTTCCTAGCTTTGTTTGCGGCTTTATTAAAAAAGTACCAGGAGTAATTGGATTGTTTGACGTTTGTGTTACAACAAACTCACCGCCTGTCGTCAAGATCTGCAATTCCGAACTAGAATAAACGTGTGTTATTGCATTGAATTGATTGGTATTAAGTGTCGCCTCAACTGCTTCGTCGTCTAAACCGCTCCCAGGATTAAAGTTATAAAAATTTGATACCCTGGAACCCCATACTGTATTTGGTCTAGATTTACTCCCCCCAAAATACAGGCGTCCTTCGTGAAACGCTACGCTGCGAGGCCATCCAACAGAACTAGACCAGGTGTCCTCCCACCCAAGCTCAACTTCAAACTGCGCTGCTGTTATTTCGTCTGTGTCAAAAAACGGAACGTCCACAGCAGCCTTAACAACACTATCACTTACAAACTCAGTAACTTTTGCGCGACCAAAACCATTTAGTACAGTATAATAATTCCCGACTAAATCAGCAGCAAATGGATAAACTTTATACTGTGATGTTGCGTCTGGAGCTGTGTCCCAATCTGGATAGACGGTTGATGTTTTTGTTGAATTGACATAGCCCGTTATAATACGCGATTGTCCAATTCCTGTCCCAGCAAGAATCGTAACCCACAGGCCTTTTGGCTGGTCGTCGTAAGTGTATGACCCACCATTCTTATGTATAAATGTGTTTGTGCTGCCGCCTTGTGCTGTTCCTGTTTCATGTGTAAATGTTGTCGCTGTTATCTCTATATTACCGCCTGTGTCGCTTGGTGTAATGCCACAAGTAACTGGTAGTGTAAAAAAATCAAAAGCGAATTGCGGCGTATAATCAATAGGTAATGTTTCGACGGTCCAGGATGTATCACTGTTTCGTAGTATTCTTTGCGGCGCTAGATCCTCCTGGCACACAATCAATGTGTCAACGGCTTGAGTATAATTCAATTCATCTAGCATTGCCGCAGTTATTGTTGTTGTAGCGTAGTCATTTCCGCTGCTATTAATGTTAGTTTGAAGCACACCGTTCTTAAAAATATACATACGAAGATTGACAAAAATAAGCATATAGCTGTCGTCAACGCTATACTCAAACGGTATCATCTTAAAAGACGTAAAACTAGAACCGAAGTCATAAATAAACTTTAAACCGTCACGCCTACTAACGCCGCCCTGTGGCTGTACCGTTACGTTCTTTGCGGTTTCTAATGCGTTTTGATATTGCTCTAGATCTGTACGCGCCTTTAGAAGAGGATCTAACTCTCCAACGGAAAAATTAGTTTGAAATTGTACAATCCGCGTCATGTTATCCCCTTACATCAATAAGCGAATAGTCCTCAATAACCTGTGGCAGCTGGCCTCGGCTATCAATATTCATTGCCCCGCGAAATAAACCCCCGCGCCCGTTCTCTCCAGGCGTGCCAAAAGCTAATTGTCGGAAATAATCTGCCTTAGTAATTTGATCTGTTATAACCATACCAAGCTCGCCCGCCATAGCATGACGTAGAAGATGAACAAAATAGTAGGGCATCTTTGTTTCATCCACGCTGGTTTGGTAATCAATGTAAACAGTTTCTTCATCTGTATATACCTGGTCGCCATATATTTCCCATCCCTGTCTTAAGGGCCTGGCGCCTGTATCAGAAGTATTAAATAAAGCCCTAACACCAGAAATCATATCGCCTGGTAGCTGATACGCGTAGGCCCATTCGTTAATCGGCGCTGCCGCCAATCGCGCCAACTGTACTTTTTGATAGCTCCAACTAAAAGGGTACTTAGATATAATGGTGTCCCGTAAATCAGGATAGAGACGGTCACACGCCTGGGCGGCGTCAGATCCGTCTGCAAAAGAAGTTAAAGGCTGCGCACCCAACATTATTAATGCGTCAGAACATATAGATAAACTCGTATCACCAGCAGCCATTTAAGCCTCCATGTAAACTGTAATGGGGACGGTCAGTGCGAAACATAGCCGCCCCCTATCACATTAGTCTGTGTCTGTAGCAGCGAGCGTAGTGCCGTCTGCGACGTCAACAACACCCGAACTATTAGATAGAACTTGTGTTAGTGTGCATACAGCAGTAGTACCTGTGGATGTTACACAATAAATCAGATCACCTACTTCTAAAGTATCGGATAGATCATTAAAATAACCCGCAGTATTTACTGTTGCGATTGCATCAGCAGTTTTATAAGCGTAGATGCTTGGTGCAGTCCCACGCTTAGAAGCATTTACGGTTGCTAAACCTGTGCTTGAATAAGCCATATTTCAGTCTCCTTATGCTTCTGTACAACTGATCTTGACAATACCCTCATCATCGATGGCAACAGCGCCAGCAGAGAACATAGAGCTAACCAGGAACGACGTCTTTTCAGGGACGTAGTTAATTTCTGATTTTTGCGCCATTGATTCTGCATAGCCTAGTGCATCTTTGTGATAAGCAAAGCAAGAACGAGTAGATGGTTTAGGTACTCCGCCCTCATCGCGGTCGCCCATGGTAAGGATATTGAAGCCCATAAATGAATTGATTTCGCCACGAACCAAGGCACGAACAGATGCAAAATCCGCAGATGTTGTTTCTGTTTCACCTAGTAAGGCATCGAGCTGTGAAGCGTGCATAAGAAGATAGCGGCCCTCAGACGGGACGTTTTTCTCATTCATAGCTTTTGCAGCTGCGCGTAACTTGTCAATGTTCATGTTAGATGATGCTCCACCTACAGATGTAGCAACAGTGCTTGGTGAACTAGCAGCATCAAGTGCATCGATCATAATCTGATCCATGCGACGCGCTATTGACTTACTAACGACTTCCACTAATTCACGACGTTCATCAAAATTGATGTGTGATTGATGGAAGATATCGCTGTATTCCGCAGCAATATAATCGCTCATAGTCGCAGTTACCTGGCTGTAAGTGACATTTAATGGTGTAACGTCTGTTTGCGGAACGCGTACAGTAGCAACACCTTTACCGATTTTTGGAAACTTTACAGTGTTTCCTTGAACCCCTGTTCTCGCGCGACAAGTGCCTCGAAGAATGGATTCAGATTGATAAGCCTGTTTTACTTCTGATTCAAACAGAGTAACGAAGGCCGTAGTGACATTCTGCGCCATAGCAGAACCCTCCTATTTTGGTTAAAAAGGTTATGTTAAGCGCGATCCGTTATCCTGTTAAGGCGGTCGCTTGCGAGGTATGGCCCCGCCACCAAGTGCGTTTACACCAAATAGCGGGCCGCACAAGCGGTTATCCGACAATGTGATTATATAATATAAATATCACATTAGCAAATATTTATTCTTGTGCTGCCATCCATTGCTTTTCGACGCGTGATCTAAATGCTGTGTCTGTTGTCCATCTAGGATCTGCAATCGCTGCTTCCAGATCTTCTCTCGTCATATCTGGCGATGATGCAGCTGATTTCACAGGTATGCCATCATTCGTTAATGATTGATGATATTTTAAAAACGCGTTTATTGAATCGGCGCTATTTAAACTGCCCGCAATGGCATCGCGCTCATTATTATTCAAAGGCGCTTTCATCAATAATCGTTCAGCCATTTCTATTTTTTCTTGAGCGCGCTCGCCTAGCTTCGACATTTCCGCTGTGCGATCTTGATCCATCTTCTGAGCAACATCATTGCTTACGGCTAAGACTCTCGACGCAAGATCTTCAAAAGCCGCCTGGCTAACTCCATTATCTTTCGCCCACTCTTGATAAATGCCGACTGTTGGATCATCTGGATCCAATCCCGCATTAACCAGGTCCTCCATTTGGTAGCCATCTTCTGGAGCTTTATGCTTACCTTGGCTAAATTTTTTCTGAAGCTCGTTATAGCTTTTTGCAAGTTTTTCAACATCTGGTCCATCCTCGTCCCAAAATTTATCTGGATAATAATCAGGCCGCGCTAACGGCTCATTGTTTTCTTCCGCAGCAGTTTCCTGGCTTTCCTCACCTGGCACAGCATCATGCAACGGTATCGGATCTTCTTGTGTTTGTTCAGCAGCTTCGACTTGCTCCTGAGGATTTAAGAGCGGGGCATCGGCTGCGATGTTGTCCTGTTCCATAGTTTCCTGGTTTTCCATCAATCTGTTCTTTCTATTCTTTTTTCTATCATGCGAACGATCTCAGCCATACCTGTCCTGACGTAACCATAAGAATGGTCCTCACCAGGAACCCATGTTGGCCTATCTATTGTTATTGAGCGCAAGTGCGATAGCACCTTTTGCCCCTCTTCCGATTTAAAAACTCGCCCATACAGAATATCAATATCGTCCGCTTGTTGAACCTCTATCCTGGGAGCATCGGTTAAACCATCCCATCCATCATCAATCATACCATAGCACCTTCCATAGCGCCGCCATCATCAACAGGTGGCGCTTCTGCCCCCGCCTGTTCTGCCATCATGGCTTGCTGCATTTGCATCATCATTTGTTCTTGCTCTTCGGGGCTGTTAAGGATGTTCTGATCAATACCTAAACGCTGCGCAATAAACTCTAATACTTTAGGGACAGAAACAGAAACCTGGCCTTGTGGCCCCATACTATTAGCAATCTGCATATACTGCATTACATCATTTACTTCTTGCAGTTTTTGCGCTTGTGCCAAAGGCGAAACAGGCGTTACCTTAACTTCCGCACCATTCACTTTAAGAGGCATATCTACCAAGCCCTGCTGATCCATGACATACAATGTTCTTGCAATAATCGGCAACATTGTTTCTGTAATCAATCGACCAAATGCTGAACCAAGATTTGTAGCAAGCTCCCTGGTACGTTCTGAAATCTCAGTAGCAGATCTGGCAGACATATTATCTGGTGGTAGCGTGTCGTCCATCATAATCTTTTTAATATTCATTCTAAGATCATTTATGACAATTTGACTTGTATTAAAATCACCCGCTCTTGGTAATGGAGCAAGAGACGCACCATTCGGTCCACCATTTCTTGCCACAGCAACTACCGCACCAGGCTGTATTTTGATATTTTGTGGATTTAATACGCCGTCGTCCGCAGCGGTATAAACCCCCGCAATCGACAACGATGCGTTTTTCAAAACAAGCTCTAATGTTTTATTTAAAGTTTTTATGTCTGCAATCGCTGTTACTAGCGGCCCGCGTCCATAAACTTCACCCGCTACCTTCATGTAACGTGATACAACAAATGGTGACGACTTCATTTCCTTATAAAGCAATTCTTGTTTCTTAGCGGGCCAGAAAACATGGTAGTGATACCTACCTGTGTCTTGATCAAATATAACTGCGTCCCGCAGATCGATCTCCTGATCTGGCCTACGCTCAATCGCTTCTGTCAGCTCCACTGTCATTTTAGCATCTGGAAACTCTCGAATAACGGCTTCCGCTTTGATCTTTAGCTGGCGATAGACATTATCAACCGTACCATTAGCACCCTCTTCAATAGAAACTAGATACTGTGGAATAGGATTAAACCTAACAGGCGTCGTTTCGTCACCAGGCGTTATCATCATAACGCCCGTACCAACAGCCAGATCTAATAAAAATTCACCCATAGCAAGATCAAAATTAGTTTGTCTAATCGTTTCAAACAATCTATCACTGTAATTATCTAATACTTCTTGTGCGCGAACCTGATCTTCTTGCGGTATTTTAGATCCTGGCTCCAGGCGACACCATTGCTTATATGGTGGAAACAATCCAGCTTGCAATCTATTAGCAAAGCGCTGTGTCGCATGAATAGCGGTGGAATCGAATATTCTTGACATCTTGGATTTACCAGCAACACCACCCTCATAATAGCCTGAATATAAATTTCTTTGCGGTAGGGCATACTCATAACAATCTTCATATATTGAGCGCCATTCGTCTTTCCTGGCCTGGGCCTTTGCTTCACGTTCAATTAACTCTTTAATGCTTAGTCTAGGCATTTCTTTTCTCATTTCTTTTACTTATTGCCGCCGCCTTTTTCCTGGCGTCTGCTTTGGAAGATGCTCCCCAGGCACGAAGAGATAATAACAATCTAGTAGGTCTACCTTTAGAATCTTTTTCTGGCCCACTATTCCCCGCCATCCTGGCAAGAAACGATGCGCGCCTTGGATTGTCTCCAGACTTTACAGGCGCTTTAAGATTGGATCCTGTCGTGCGCTTGAAAAACTTACGCCCCGCAGCATTTAATCCACCTTTAGGGTTTTGATACCGTTTGGCTACCATTACTTAGACTTTTTTTTTGGTCGTTTTACGCTTCTTTGCTGCTTTTTTAGCGGGCTTCTTAACCTCTTTAACAACAACTACAGGCTCTTCAACCACAACATTTTTGCGATATACGCGATCATCTGATTTAATTTTTGTCATATTAACCTCCAGGTCCTAATGTTGTTCTTGTTCCAGACGCCGTACTGCCTGGCGCGCGATTAGGCGACATTAACAGCCGCATACCGCCCGATCTTCTCGCGCGCTTTCTAGCTGCAAGGCGCGCAGTTTCTTCACGGGTTTGTGCTTCTGCCCTAGATTCAGCGCGATCCTGTACTTGTTCAACAGAAGTTTTTGCGGCTTCTGTTTTGTCTACCTCTGTAGCTGACTTCGGTCTACTACCCTTAATGGAACCAAGTAACGCTGGAGCTGCCACAGATGCTATTGTTGGTAGGACCCATCCTGGAAGTGCTGCAAGTGCTGCCATTATCTTATCCTTGTCATCATATAATAATCTTCACCGTATGGACCAAACTTGTACATAACGGACTCTGAAGTAAAATACAACATTCTAGCAAACTTGTAAGCTGTATAGTCCGACTTTAAGACGGCTATCTGTAGGCGCTTCATATCCAATTCATGTTCTATTACGTCCAAAACGTAACGACCTCCTTTTATTAACGGTATCGCATTTTCCTTGATTTCTTGTCCTGGCAGCATCCAAACTTCTGCTACCCCAGGCCACATTATCCTAACACCGAATAACGCTATAATGCACCCGTCTTTAACTAAGGTCCAGCTTAGATCTGGCACAGCATTGCCGATTATATAATTAAGATAGTTTGGCATTATGTTTGTATATTGTATTTCTAGTGCTTTAAGATTTATTGTTAAAGCGTGTTCAGGTCTAAATGGTATCATTTGGACGGATCGTTTGCTTACATAGTCACCAAATGCAATCATTAGAATATCTCAAATTCTGTTTTTGCGGCGTATGTACCGCCTTGACTTGCATAAGATCCGCGTCTTAGTCGTCGTTGCTCACCACCGCCTAGCATTAAATAACCAAATGCGTCGCCACAGTGTGAATGATCATTTTTAACAGGGCTATCTTTAAACCGTTCTTGACCAGCGCCAAGGCTTTGTCGTTTAAAAAAGTAACCGCCTGATAGACTTTTTCGCAATCTTAGACATTTTTTATCGACCATTAATCCTGGTTTACCTGAGATCAACCTAGTCATAGGAGCTGCACCCGCCTCGCGTCTTACCTGGAACGCATTACTATCTGTTGGCTGCGCTTTAAAACCGAGCGATCTTAAATGATCAAATGCTGTTACCTCGTAGATTTCATCGCGTTTATTACCCGCTGGATCTCCCCATATCAAGATATCGTGCTTGCTATATTTCTCAGCAATCCTTGAAATCATTTCCTGACCGAACCTTTCCAGGCCCATATCAAACGTGACCAACTCGTCAAATATTCGCCATGCACCACCAGATGTTCGCTGCCCGAAGATAGCAGCTGGCGTTAAACCAAAGTCAACACCAATCTGCACAGGATAATAAGGATCCGCTTCCACAGACCCGCTCATAAGCTCGTCGTCGTATTCAGGCCACACAGGGCGCCCTTCTTGCACAAATGTGTACATACCTTGCGCGTAACACCGAATCCAATCTAAATTTTTACCGCCTAGCAGCTGTTGATAATAACCAGGTGGTAGATTGTTTCTATTCTCAGCACTTGGATTGACGGACCACCACTTGCTTCCAGAAAAAATATAACCCTGGCTTTCTGCATTTTCTTTTGGAACTTCATCAGGCGCCGCTTGCAAAACACCGCCTGGTTGTCTAAAAAACTTCCAGGGATATTCGCCCTTCACAGGATTCTTTTCAGCAAGGTCGTGCCACCAATGATCGTTGTCTGGCGGGTTAGTGTCCATCCATATCCCATACCAGGTAGCGCCACCATCTTGTTTAGTCGGATATCTTCCAACTCGATGTGTTAAGCCGTCGATCACAGCCTTGGGAAGCTCGCGGGCCTCATTTACCCAGGCCCCTGTTAGCTCTAATGATAATAATTTTCTTACATCTTGTGGTGACGTAAGCGCCATAAAGATCACTTCGCAGTCAATACCCGCAGCATCCCCGCGTGCGGGCAGCTTTAAATGATGTGTTATCGGCGGCTGCCATCGGATCCCGCCCCAGACATCCTCTGGAAATAATTCTTGCCACGTTTTAATTGTTGTTGTTCGCAGCTCTGGGTAAGTATTTCTAACAATAACAAACCTGGAATAGCGTATGCCATCCCGCGGTGACGGCTTCTGGTTTACAGCGCGCAACATAATCTCTGCTGCACAGCCGTAAGACTTACCAGATCCAACAGGACCCATTATACCGCGTACAAATCCATCATCATGCAAAAACTTCCACACTGTCGGACTGTTCGAGAAATCTAAATCCATGCTTGGCAATGTCATTTATTTAACTTCCTATCTAGATCTTCAAGATCGTCTAGCCAAAAAAACGGTATCGCTACCTTTGCTTTCAGCATCGATTCTACAACAGATTGAGGTCTGCCAAACCGTTGTGAAATCTCTCTAGGGCTTAACTTGGTCTTAACCATCAGCGCGGCTAGATCCTTTGCTCCCTGCTCAAACGGGTTTTTTGCTTTCTTCGGCAACCTCTTCGGTTTTGTCTGCTTGTCCATCAACTTCCTCGTATGTTGTAAATGATTCATCGTTATCCTTACCAGGACCGCGCATATTAATACCAATAATGCTTGGCTTTTCCTGGTTAGCCTCTGCATCCAATAGTCCAGACGCCTTTGCAAGAACCCTCAATGTAGCAACCTTATCAAATAATTCAATCGTTACTCTACCATCAGCGCCCGTACTAATGCGCTTTATGGCAGCCAAGGCCTCCTCAGGTATATCAGCAATGTCCTTAACCGTACCGTCCAAGTTTACAATATCAGTAATATTCGTCGTTCCAATATTCAATAACTCAGCAGCAACAGCTTCCTTATTCTGGTACAGCGTTTCAGATCTTCCAATCCGTCGCTGTACCATCCTGACACCACCAAACCGACCAACAGGAGGCCGCTTGTCTTTACCCTTCGCCATTACCAAGGAATCTCGTCATCAAGCCCCTCAGAAGCTCCAGGAGCGCCAGAAGCACCTCCAGACGCGTCATCGTACCCTGTAGGCGTAAAACCGTCTGTAGCGCCCTGAGAACGCTCTCCATCATCTTCAAACAAGGTCAACCATATCTCGCCCTCTTTGTTGGGTAGCGGTAAACTCTCCAATTTAATCCGCACAGCCTTGCCATCCTTCTGGAAAGCAATACCATGTCTCAACCATACAGGCTTATCCCGTCCTGGCACTTCTTTTGCTTGACTTACGTTGTAGCGTTTCATGTTAATCTCCTTCGTTCATGAAAAATTGTAATAAATGTAAATACCCGAAAAACTTGAAAAACGGGAAAATATTTCTGTGAGGTCCCCACACACAGCCGCGAGGGGGTGGGGGGCAAGGGGTGGTGTCGTGGGCGCGCCCGTCGCGGATTGTAAGGACTGCGCGCGGTCCCTGGGCCTGCCGTACAAGTTACAACCGACCGTATGGCTCGTTGACAGCTCACCATCTGCGGCCCTTCCTCTCTATTGCACGCTGAACAGGTCGTTGGAAGTAACCGAGCGCCCGTGCTGCGTCCCTGCTCTGCTCCCTGCAATACTTGAAGTGGTCCTGTAGGATCCTGGACCATGCTTGCAGCGTCAAACCGTCCTTGATCCAGTCTAACACCATCAGCTCGTCTTTCTCCTGGTACTGGCGCGGAGTGCCGTAGGCATCAGCTGCACGTAAAAACATTACACAAAACTTCCTTGCCATCTCCTTATACTCGTTATTCTTACTCGTTAGTGTCTCGTTATATGCAACTTCTGACGTTGCACCCCCTGCAACACTAGATGTTGCACCCCCCTGCAACTTCTGGTGTTGCACCCTTGTAGAGTTATCCACAGGCTGCGCAGCAAGTTCCGCTTCACGCTCAGCAAGCTCGATCTGTTGCTTGCTGGTCAAATTAGAGCGGGCCGCTGCTTCTGTTTTAACGCCCTTGTCATAGACCACTTTGACGGTATTGGTGGTTTGGCCCTTGTATTGCTTCTTGGCATACACCAGATAACCTAAGTCAAGCAGCCGCTTCACTTGCCTGTTGACCGCCTGGCGGCTGATGCCCAGATCTTTGGCGATGCGTGCCTGGCTGACAAAGGTGCGGCCCAGATCATCCGTGTAGCTACAGATCACCGCAAGCACAGCAAGCGCAGCCGTCCGATTGATCGCAGGATCTTGCACAGCTGTAACGGGCATTATGGAATAACGCCTCAAGTCCTTACTGCGTAGTGTCTCAATCTTTGCCATCACCAGGTAACCGTCGCCACCAAGCATGGCTGCCCATACCTTTTTTCAGTCACCAGGTGATAAACCAACTTATCATCTGTGAACACGATCTTGTTCCAGGCATCAAGCGCGGCTTTAATTACGTTGTCGATATCAGGCATACCTGGCCGAATGTTATTTTCGTCAATATATGCGTCCAACTTCTTATATTTGGGCCAGCTTTTTGGAACCTCAAATTGTGCGAGGATTTCTATCTTGCACGGCGTATCGATTGGATCCAGGCCGCTTTCATTCATGGCAGCTTGCGCAGCTAAAGCAAGCCGCTGTTCGTATCGCTTAGTTCTTACAGGTGTATATACGCGGCCGGTCCTGGTGAAACGGGGGCGCCCTTTGCCGATCGGCTGCTCATTGCTTATGATTGTGACCGATCCCATTACCAACCGCCACCGCAACTTTTATTGATCATCACTTCCTGGATGGCTTGCACCTCACCTTTAAGCCTGGAATATTCAACCGCTTCTGGTCCATCGCCACCTTCAACGAACAACAACGTCGGCCAGAAAAGTAACAATCCGACACCTACTTGTAGTTCGTCGGCATCACGTTCTTTTTTAAGCTGCGTGTAAAGAGATGATAACCGCGTGTTCTTGTTATCAAGCTGCATACTAAGCTGTGTGCAGTTATAGTTCATATATTTATAACTACTAACTTGCTGTGTGCCTAGCTTATCTGGATTGCTTGCACAGGCCGTAACTGTAAGCGCCGTGAGCGCCATTATTGTTTTTTTAATCATTTTTTATCCTTCCACTGGTTTATAAAAATCGGCCCTAGTTTGACAGTCTTCATTGCTGCACTTGTAAAGCCGATACAAAAATATTGTCCCTTCGTCGCTCTCAACGTCGCTTTCATTGGCAAGCAGCATTTCATCATCACAAAAGGGGCAGATAATTAAATTCATTTATCGTTACTTACCCTTTTGAGCCACATTGACACATCAGGATCACGGGCAATATCGCCGTCCAGAGCGGCCGTGATTAGATCAACAACAACTTGCGCTTTGCTTTGCCCTTTTTTTTGAGCCAGATCGTCAATTCGTGCTTTCAGATCGCGCGGGATCCGAAAAAAGAACCCCTCAAGATCCTTACTTTTCTGTCGTTTTTTCACTTTTTTTACCTTTTTTTAAAATAATTGCGATATTTCACTTGACTATAGCGATATCGGAGCTAATGTATAGGGTGTAGTTAAGCTATAGAACACCAACCGAAAGGACA
>Ga0208767_1000449_pt1 | contig 33618 bp, 38 predicted proteins | sample VirMetDEL_Mar_21_FD_184514 | JGI IMG/M metagenome (GOLD analysis project Ga0208767, IMG submission 184514) | Aqueous microbial communities from the Delaware River and Bay under freshwater to marine salinity gradient to study organic matter... | ecosystem: Environmental > Aquatic > Marine >... | reverse complement strand
TGTCTCTTACTTTTAAATCTTTTTTCAGTTCGTAGTATTTCTTTCCATTAATCTTTCTCAGATTATCAAGAGTCTGGTCTTTTGCGTGGATTCGATATTCCATCTGATCAAGTTCGTTTTTAAACGAATCCACTCTCATATTATTATATTCTATAACAGATTGAACATATCTTTTTTTATTTAGATATGCTCTACTCATCAGCAGTAACAAAATCGTTAATATTAATATAATCCACTTTTTCATATTAGTTATACCAAAAAACCTGGGGTGTAAAAGATGAAACCGGACCTCCTCCGCTAGTCTCTTCTGCTCCTATGGTATAAAAAGTGGTTGGAGAGTTTTGATTGACATATTCAGCATTTATCCAGTCAGAGCTTAATAATGTGTCAAAAATCCGAAACTCATCAAGTTCAATATCCGCATACCTCGGACGCCCATTGGCACCTTCCCTGCCTTTAAACATTGAGTTAGTAAAAGAGGTTATTCCGTGTGTGTAGCCTACTGTACCGCTGCTCACTCCATCCTTATAACATTCTAGGGTTGAAGTGTCATCATGTTTTAACACAATATGATGCCAATTTGTATCGCTTATACTTGGCCCTAGCGGCACGTTTCTCCAGCCCCCCGAATAGCAATTAAACACTAACTCTGCATTGCTGCCAAAAGACCCGTCGTCCAAATACATAGACCATTGTTCGTTGTTTCCCCCGGTACTAAGCCGTTTGGAAAAAATAAATTCGGGAGAAGACAGTGTGCTACTATTATTCCTTTTTAACCAAAAGCTAAAAGTAAAGTCTCCCGTCAGGTTGTTAAGAACACTAACGTTTGTGCCTGAATTGAAGTAATCATCTGTCCCATCAAAATCAGAGCCGTTGCCAGATAATGCCCCCGGAACACTTGTTGGGCCAGTCCTAGTCAAGCTTATGCCATTGGATGACGAATCTATAATATTTCCGCTTGTTTCTTCATGATGCCACGCTCCAATCACATTATTAGTCCACACGTTATTGCGACCATATGTGGCTGTGTTACTATATGCAGTTGCACTAGAGTTGTCATATTGAATGTAAAAAACTGTATTCGAAGAACTAGAAATAAAATCAGCCTCGAAGTGAATTTCAAAATCTTGTCCAGTATCATCGTACCACACTATTTCGAAAGGGAGTTCCGTCGTACCGTCAGATTTAGTTAACCGTATATCAGCTCCATCTGACTTAGCGTTAGTAAATATCCCAGATGGGAAATCACTACCTCGTAGATAAACGGGAAAGTCAATCAAGTCAGAATTAATCTGACTTGATTGAATAGTGATAGAAATCCTTTTATTATGTCCTGTTAAATACATATTACATTATCTCTCCATGAGATATACCGTCTTTTGTTTCACATACTATATAATCTTTGGTCACAAACGATCCATTTTCATTAGAAGTAGTTCCCTTAAAAGTATATACGCAGTTTTTATTGAATTGAGTATCCGCAATTTCAAATTTTACAAAATTATTATTGAGGTATTCTAATACTTCCAAAGAAGGACTATTAATGATTTTAAGCTCAGTAAAAGCTCTCTCATTTTCTCCACCTTCATCATTAACATATACTACTAATGTTCTAGAGTTTAAAGAAGACGCATCGTACAAATCTGTTTCTTGTATTTGGAATACATACTTATTCACTCCATTTATAGAATCATCTGGTTGCGAAGGAAAAGAATCTTTGGCTATTATAGTTGGACAAACGTCCAGTTTAGATATGATTTCTTGTTTAGTCATAATTAACTTATTACAATGGTTATTGTTAGCTCCTGTGGGCTAGTTCCTCCGGATTCAACACCATCTAGGTCTATTCTTAATATATCTCCTCCTTGTACATCATCGTTTGCTGTATTTATTACATAGGCATTCGTAGCAGTGGAAGAGGAAGTTTCATTTGCATCAATTGTAAGTATTGTACTGAGTACATCTACTGATGACCCCGATCTAATTCTCGCAATTTGTATTTGATTAGTTCCAGTATTACCCGATCCAACAACGGCTAATACCGCTTCAACACCTGTTACATCACCAGTAATACCATTAGGTATAGGAATGTATAATTTACCGTCACCAGTAGTATCTACATCACCTTGTATAACATATCCACCTACTCGATGGGTTTGAATATTTGTCTCAACAGTATCAACTCTTGCTTCAACTTGATCTATTGCTGCTTGAACACTTGTTGCTGTCAGCCCAGAGGCGGTATTATTAAACGTCACACCGAGAGCTGCTGGTGAATCTGGATACCAGTTAGAACCTGACCACATAAGTACCTCACTAGGAGATGGCGCGGCAGCACTAACGTTTCCTAAATCACCTAAATCAATATCTCCTGCGTGCTGTGTAACAGAAGATGAAGAAATCCTAGCATCGGCAAATGTTCCTGAAGTAATATCACTTGTAGCATGAGTATGTCCTACTGCTGATATTCCTGCCTCCGCAAGTGTTTCGTTGATCCACGTACTTGAAGCATTATCATATGTAAGAATTTCATTGTCCCCAATAGATGTAATATTTACATCATGTAAATCGTGTATTCCTTCATTAACCTCTGATCTTACAAATAATGAACCAGTAGTAGCATTTGCATAAATAACCAATGCAACAGCTGCTTTCATACTAGGTGCAGAAGGCTGTACATTAGTAAGCGCGCCCGGAGTAGTAGCATCAGCATAAATTAAATCTCCGTCTGACCAAGACTCACTATAAGGAGTTCCTGTGGTATCAATACCTCGAATTTTACCAAAGTGTGTTACTTTTCCATCTGTTCCGTTCGTAATATCTTCAGTAGCAATTCCTATAAAATACTCAGGAGAAGTAACTCCGTCGTTATCAAATGCGGCTACTGTTATTCTCCCACTTGCGCCAATTGTTCCTGTAAACATTACAGCTTCTCCATCAGAAATATCAACGCCAGAATTATTTCTAACATGGTAGTGTATCTCTTGTCCTATCTGTAATGTAGCACCGTTTTGTCCAAGGTCTAATGTTTCTTCATCAGCGTTCCATGCTAATTCGCCTTGCCCTACTGTATAGGCAGCGGCAAGATCAAAACCAATATGATCAAGATTAGTAATAGGATTAGATAACGCATCTAGTTCTCCACCAAGTTGAGGAGTGGTATCTTCAACTACGTTGTTTAGTCCACTTCCAGCGCCAAGATCGTCAGGGTGTACTTTATAAACTGTACCACCAGCGGCTTCTAATACTAACCAGTCAAGCGCACCGTCAACACTAGATGCTTCTGTTTGCTTAGCTATGTCAAGATTAAAAGTAGTTGTATGATTACCAATAAATGTATTTGCAGTAGATATAGCATCTCCTCCAACCAATTCAAGAGTGTCATTTCCACCAGCATTATGGTTGCTACCAGAATCAGCAATAATTGTTTTCCAAAGTTCTAATGAGGAGTTTCCAGCAGCAGTCAATCTACCTTTAGAGTCTACTGTGAAAGTAGGAATAAAGGATGTTGATCCGTAACTTCCGGGTGTTACGCCAGAGTTAGCTAATGTTACTGCCCCAGTATTTGCAATGGTAGCGTCACCAGACATGGCAACATTATCCCAACTATCCGTACCATCATATAATAACATATGAGCAGTAAGAGGAGTTGTGATGTCAGTATCAGTTGCGGCAGCAATAGTAGATATTCCACCTCCACCAGTACTTACATTTTGCCAATCTCCTGATGCAGTAGTATCGTCCGAGATATAAATCTCATCTCCTGTTGTATCCACATATATCAAACCAACTCTTGAAGGAGTTGTTACAGGAGCGCCTGCTCCAGATGCAATCAGTGAGTACTGAGTATGCGGATCACCAGTTGTTAAATTATTAAGAGAGTTATGGTCTACAAGAGCCTCATTGACTGTTAGACTAAGTGTTCCGGCACCATCATCATATGATGTAGAAATAGTACTATCAGCACTTGTTATTGTAGTAGACATTGTATCTTCTACAAACTCTTGAAGGTCTGTAACTTGTGTTGAGGCAATCAATATATTATTAGCTGTAGCACCAGTAAGTCTACCTTGAGCATCAACTGTGATATTTAGTGATTGCGAAACAGATCCGTAGTTTCCTGCAACTACAGACGTATCATCAAGCGCTAAACTAACTGTTGCAGTTGTAGCTGCTTTAGATACCGTTCCTGTAATGCCAGTTCCGCCTACTACGTCTATTAAGTCTGCGTCATTAACTGTTACATCAACACCGCTATCACTCCCTAAAGTAAAGTTACTAAACGGATATGAAGGTGCTGCCCATGTACCGTCTCCCCTCCAAAATGTAGAGGAGCTTGCTCCAGAACCGCTGTTCAAATTACCCACTGGTAAATTGCCGGTGACTTCACTTGCTAAATCAACATTTGCTGAAACACTTAATGTTCCATTAGCCCCTGTCGTTTTAACAAACCCGTTAGTTGTTAGTTCTGAGAATCTGTACGATCCTTTAGATGCATTTGAAGTGGTTTGGAATAATAAGTTGTCTCCAACTCCTGTTCCACCAATTAGCGTTTGTCCTCCAGCTCGTCCAGCAAGTAAAGCATACTGTGTGTGATCGTCGTCACTTAACCCTGTTATACTTCCATGATCAATACTCGCGTTTCCGGCGGCAGTAAGTCTTCCTTGTTGGTCAACTGTAAAAGTTGCTACTTGAGAAGCTCCTCCGTATAATCCGGGAGTCACGGCAGTATCGTCAAGATCAATATCGAGAGTAACAGTAGTTAACGCCTTAGATACCGTAGTAGTGATTGCAGTACCAGTAGTAATATCGAGCAAGTCTCCACTATTTACTGTCTGGTCTGATCCAGCGTCGCCACCAACTGTCATGGTAAAAGCATCAACAGCTTTCCATGTACCATCACCTGCCCAAAATGTAGAACCTGTAGCTCCTGTTCCAGAGTTAAGATTACCAACTGGCAGATTTCCAGTAACGTCAGCAACAAGGTCAATTTGACCAAGTGTTATTTCTTGTCCTGATAATGTTAAATAATCAGGTGTTCCCGCTAAAGTAACTGGGTCTTGTAAATCACTAATTTGAGATTCAGTAATACTTATCGCAGCTTGCGTAAAGTGAATTGTTGAATCTGCAATATGACTATCAATCTGAGCATGTGTGTTTGTACCAATGTTACTTAGTAATGTATGGTCAGTTACCCCAGATGTAGGAGTTTCCCATGTATATACTCCGGCAGTACTACTAGCAGTAAGAACCTTGCCGGCATTGGTTGTACTATTTGCTGGAACATGTAAGTTACCGTCACCTGTTGGGTGAGTATATTCGTTTGCATTAGTATCTCCTGTATAACCAAGATCAGCTAATGTCATTGTTCTAGTAGAAATACCAGTAGTAATTCCATTAGTTACAATAAAATCATCAAATACATCTGCCCCGGTTAAAGCAGAAGTTGCTCTATTAAATCCTGAATGAGTATGTGATGCTAAAGCATAAGACTGGAGATCGCTAATCTGTGATTCAGTAATTGAGATAGCAACATCAGACGCAGTGGTCAACTGACCTTGCGCATTAACTGTAAACGTAGGAACTGTTCCTGCTGCTCCATAAGAATTAGCAGACACTCCAGTTGTTGAAATGTTAAGAGTTCTTGATGTTGTAATATCTCCTCCTCCGTCAAGTCCAGTACCAGCAGTGATACTAACACTTCCGTGATTGATGTGTTCGTTACCTACAAAGCCAGATAGTGAGTCATGATCTACATTACCTACATTGAATGTGAGTAATAAGTTATCATTATATGTTGCATCATCATTAGTAACCGCTACTGTGATAGCGTTGTTAGCTGATCTAAACTCAAAAGTATCATTTCCTGCTGCTGTAGATGTAGTTGCACCGTCTGTCATAAATGAATATGCAGCAGTAATCCCTCCGCCAGCGGCGGATTCTACAGCCGTTTCTAAATCTTGTATAGCTTCTTTTATAGTTCTATTATCAGGAATTGTTGTTCCTGTAAAAGTAGCTAAGTCTGTAGCTCCTCTCGATACTCCACTAAGAGTAATTAAGTCGCTTTGATCATGAGAAAGTTTACCAAAAGCTTGTTTGATAGTATCTGTTCCTGTGATGGAACCACCAGAAGCCACATTTAGTCCAGTAAGTTGTTGTCCTGTAACAGAACTGTTAGTAAGAGTAACAACTCCTGAGGAGTTAATAGTAGCTCCACCAGACATTGATACATTATCCCAAGAGTCCGTACCATCATAAATGAGTATTTGCCCTGTGGATGGTGTAGTAATATCAGTATCATCAGCTTCGGAGATATTGTCAATTCCTGTACTAGCCGTAATCTGAGATTCAACCCATGCTTTAGTAGCAGGGTGATGGGCAAGCGTAGGCGTGAAAGAAGTTGTGTTATTTGTTCCTGCTAAGTTGTTATCAAACTCAGTTTGAGTTACAAAGTTAGCATTATTGTTCAAGTCTCCGGTATTAATTGATCCCGGAACAACGTTGAATGTTATATCAGCACTTCCTGTTCCTCCGTCATCTGTAACGACGGCGGTAGTGGCTGTTCCATTATAGAAGTTAAGCTTAGTTCTTGTACTAACTAAAGAATCGCTATTATATACAGCCATGGCTGTTAGATAACCTTGAGCTGAGTGATCTCCCCATCCAAATGCTGTGTCCCAGTTTGTAATATCCCCAGAAGAGATACCGTCTAGAACAGCTTTATTAGCATGAGTATGAAAATCGACCGCTAGCTCATCTATCGCAGCCTTAACATTAGTAGCAGTAAGACCGCTGACCCCGTTATCATAAGTGATAACTGAAGAAGCGTGCGTGTGAGAAGTGTCGGACTTTCCATTCAGCGCACTTTGTAAATCAGTTTGACTAGACAAAGTCCCAGTAATATCACCCCAAGCCACACCACTAATAAACCCAGCGTCGTTATTGATAGAGGCTGAGTTAATATTTGCTTGATTGACAGTAAAGTTAGCATGATCTCCATGTGCTCCATTATCATTTTCAGTAACAATAGTTACTGTGGAGTCGCTAGACATCAGTTTGAACGTGTCTGTTCCAACAGCAGTTGTTGGATTAGTACCATCTGTAATAGTACCATAAGATGCTGTTACAGTAGCGCCGGGGTTAGCCTTTGCTTCCCAGTCACCAGATGTACTATTATATGTAAGTACGTAATCATTTGCTTTAGCAGAGTCGTCGATATCTGCTATATCATTTAGGTTTACTGTACCAAAACCAATATCAATGTTATCCGTTCCATCAAGAGCCACTGTGATTTTAGAGTCTGCTCCATTCAAGGAACGAAGTTCTAAATCTACTCCTGACTTCTGTTTAAAAATTCCAATTCCTGCACCTATATTAGAAGCAGTGTTTGCTTCGGCAGATGTAGTAACGTCAACGGTATTAGACCCACTAACAATGCTGATTAGCCCACTACCCGTAAGAGTTTTAAACTCAAAGTCTGAACCAGTCTGTTGTTTATAAAGTCCTGCCCCGCTGCCAAGATTTGATACGGTGTTGTTTTTAGCATTGTATTCAATGCCTGAAAGTTTGGATCTTTCGAGAGATGTTATAATATCTCCCGATCCCACAGAAGTAATTGAGTCTAATATAGCTTTATTACTGTGGGTATGCCTAGCAGTAGTGTTAGCGCCGACATCGGCGTTACTAGATACTCGTAAATCAGTGAAATACAGATTACTTACCCCTTCGGATATATTATCTGTAGTCAATGTTACATTACCTGTCTGACTATTAACACTTAATACTTGGTCTAGAGTCAGGTCAACCTGAGTACCGTTAGGGTACTCAAAGGTTGCCGTTCCATCTAGATTATCAGTAACCGTAGTCCAACCAGATTGGAATACAGTTAAATTTCCAGTACCATCATCATGCGTTACTGTACCATTAAGGTTGACGGTCATAATTGAAGTATCACCGCCTCCTCCGCCACCCGTAGGAGCATATTGATCAATCAGATCAATAATATGTTCGGTAATATTAATATTACCATCAGCATCCAACGCATTTCTGCGTTTAAAAATGCTGCTTTCATCTAAAAAATAAAAAGGATGGCTCATTTTATATGAGATTATTCAGTTTCGTTTTTTGTTTCCTGCTCCTCAACTTCTGTAATCTCTTCATCAGTTTCTACAACTTCTTCAATGGTTTTTGGTGCTGCATTAAGAGCAGCCTCTTGAGCTTGAGCAGCTTGAACCATTAGTTGTGCAAATCCGTTGAACTCATTTGATTTTGCTTGAAGCGCATCAACAATCAACTTGAGTTGAGCAGGTGTTAAATTAAATTGGTATTTCATGATTAGTTTATTTTGTAGTTCTTAAAGTGTATAGTCGGCACAGATCTTCTCAACTGGAATACGTACCATAAAGGGAGGAATGTGTGATTTAGCTGTCCCATTGGTTTCCACAGGGTAACCTGTTTTAGCACCTGGGTATGCAGTTGGAGCACCGCTAGTCTGATCATTACCTACTTGAATATAGGCAGCTGAAGTTCCGCTGTTATGATCGTCTAACGAAGTAGTTAAATCTGCTGTATCTGTTCCGTTAGCAGATGTATCGAAAATGTGGTGCTGGTGATCCGGTAGGTTAGCAGCATCAAGAGTAAATGTTTTAGACCCTCCTGTACCATCTGCTGTACCGAAATCAGAATCCCCGGAGCTATATCCTACGAAGAATTTACCTCTGGCATCCTCTGTTCCGTTACTACCGTTTTGAATAGCCCAACATCTCCATGCTGAATTAGCTAAACCCTTTCCTGTTGAATCAAAATATTGTAACTCCGCTGCCCCAACAAAGAGCTGAGCTCCTACTGGAGTCCCATACGAAGACATGAGGCTCTTTACCTCATCTCTAGTAATACAATCATTACACATAATTATAAATATTTTTCGTAATTGCAGGGTATGTCAACATCGGTGCAATCATCCTCCCACTCTAATAGTTTAATCATTGCGTACAATTCTGTAGGCAATGAACATTTAGTTGTACCATATACAAAGTAATTCACATACTTTTGCATACGATCAACAAATTCACATTTTAGTGTGTAAAGCATGATTAACAACTCTTACAATTACCTTTGATTCTATTATTATATAAATACAGTGCGTCACATGCTGCGCAACACTGATGACAATCCATTGCCCATTCTAGCATTTGCTTAGTAAAAGCAAGCTCTGTAGCTTTGTCTGGATCGGTAGAGAGTAGCTCTGCTATCTCCTTTACTGCATCACACTCATTATCGCAATCAACGAATGCACATCGAGTAGTGATTATATGTCTGGCATTACCGCTAGCGTCAGTATAATTTACTTTTAGTCTAACTGACCATATCCCATCCCAATCTCCAAATGAATCAAGATCAGTGATGAGCTCTAAACAATCGGATGCGTCCAATGTATACACATTAGAGCTATCTACAGTCATAGTATCATAGACTGGATCTGACGGGTCACCGACATCTCCTGCTCCAACTGAGCCAAAATCCCATTTACCAGTAGTTGTTACACCATTACTATATGTAATGACCCAACGAACTTCATCATCCTCCTGAAAAACAGAAGGGTTCTGGCCGATGACTTCTTGAAAAGTGTGAGTATGTGTAGTAGATGGAGTATCGAAATCTATATCGTATAGAACTGTAGACCCCCTAGTTACTGTTAACTGATAGCTAGTTATATTATCTAGATCAGCTGATATACCAGCGTTAGCCCATATTAGTTGTTCCTCATCCGATCCCCCTGATCCTGTACCAATACTTACATTATAAGTCATAGTACCTACTTCTTCATTCAAAGGAAGAATAGTAAAATCAATCTCAGTGAATGAATCGTCGCAAGCATTAAATTTTGATACTTCTATAGAAGTTATCTCTGTAAACTCTGCAGCTTGAGAAGCTGGTGGAGTTAAATCGTATGTGATCTCGTTTGAGCCAGAAGGTGCCGATTGGGTATCAATCAAGTCACAAATGGTAAGATCACAAGTTGTCGATTTACTAATCGTAAAGTCATAATATTGTAACATAGTAATTGATATTATCGGGTTCCTCCTGCTAATACTGGAACAGTATCGGAAATTCTGTATGAAAATTTTTCAGTCGGTAATCCAAAATCTTCATATACACGATATGTAAATGTAATAGGATGAATATATTCTGCGTATCCACCGACGTTTTTTGAAAATTGAAAAGCGTCTGCTAATCCTACATTTCCTCCGCCAATGTCTTCAATAGACGATGCCGCTAAAAAATTACCTAATATTTGCCAGTCGCTTGGGTATGGTCCTGATATTGTAAAAGCATCGCCCCACTCTATTGCATTTCCACTATTGAATGCATAAGTAAATCCATTAAATGTTGCCCACATATAAAACTTATCCCCAGCTCCCATAGGAGTAACTCCATCAGATTTAAGGCCTGTCATTGTAACTGTTACTTGATTTGGGTCAAGGTAATCAAGGGTGATCGTGGCTGTAGGAAGAGAGTCTATTCCAAGTATATCTTTGGCGTAATTGTCAATCAGAGTCTTCATTGAAATAGCATCATTAGGATTCTTTCTACGAATGTTTTGAGGTCTTGCCAAGAACGGCTTACTTATTTCAGTAGAATCTAATCTCAAATCTAAATAAAGAGTTTTAAGAAAGTCCACTGTATAAGTGTCTGCGTTTATTGAAAATGGTAAGTCGCATATGTCTCCATCTGCTACTACAGTGTTTATAGCCGCGTATAAATCAATATTTCTGTTGTTAGTTCTACTACTTGTAGCAGAAGTTAGAAATGCGGACGCAGGAATATAAACTTCTGAATCACTAATAATTGACCCAGTGTAGTTATCACACATGCTTTCTCTTGAAAGATATGCAAGAATGAATTCGTAAAGACTGACATTATTCGCAGTGCGGTTAGTAACTCTGTGAGAAGTTGTGGTCGTACCATCTACGAAAATAGTAGAGTCAACCCATCGTCTTACAAAGTTTCTAGCTTTTGGTGTCTTAATCATTTCTTTTATAATTAAAAAAGGGGCCGGAGGAAACCGACCTCAGACCCCTATAATATTGAGTATTATGTGTGATTATGCGAAGATGTTCGCACCACCTGCTTTCAATACAAATTCTGTTTCTGCAGAATCCAACCATGGATCTACAATCGCGTTCAAAGAAGTTACAACGTTAGAAAGGCCTGTACCAAGAGTGCCAGTGTTTTCTACCAACAGGATAGTTCTGCTAGGGTTGTAAGCTGTGTGAGAGTAATTTACGTTATTCTCACGAACGTTCTCAATAATGAATACGTTATAGTTCTTAGTTGCATCGACGTACTTAGGAGGATCAATGAAGTACTCCATTCTCGGCTGGTTTTGCTGAGTGTACTGATTCAACTGATTGTAGCGGTCAGAGCGGAGCAACCATTTACGGCCTTGTCCAGCACCTTCATAAGCTACAGAAGCTTCTTCTTTATTAGGATTGAGAGAGTTGAAGTTGTACTCCAATCCAACATGGATGCGAGTTTTAACACGCTCCTCTGTATCTACTACGCTAGCTGTTTCAGCATCAGTACCAATCAGGATAAACGCGTCTGCATTAGCTGCAGCACCGGCAGTAGCGAGGTTGATAACCTCTACTGTTGAAGCATTTATCAGTGGAGTACTGTTAGCGATAAGGTTTACAAAGGTCTGCTGCATTGTAGCATCTACGTCAACACTGTAAGTGTTAGTACCGTCATAGTATACAGCGATGCTGCTCACTGCACCAGTAGAGATGTCCTCTACAGTTACAGACTGCTGACCAGCAGTAGTTACAGGAGTACCTGTAACACCGGCACCACCACCAACATTGATAGCCAAAGCGAGGATGTTACGATTACCACGATCTCCAGCAGCTTGAGTTGCACCCAACATGCGAGAGTTTACGTTTGTTTGATAAGCAACATTTTTGATCAGCTGATCAAGAGCTTGGCCAGATGTAAGGCCGAGTGCTGTATAATTAGGAGTAGTATAAGAAACAGGGAGAGTTTCAATTCCAGATACGGAAAACTCACGATCGTTTCTTACGCCTGTAAATGCGATGTGCATCAAATATTCAGTACTATCAGCAGTGCTGATAGAACCGTTGTTAGCAGCTACGTCACCAATCATCCAAGCTGAATAAGAAGGAACGGTAGCTACCTTACCTGTAACTACTACAGGAGACTTACCATCAATCAATTGAGATTGAACGTAAGGTAGATCATTAGCTGGGTTGCCTTTGTTAGTACGAAGGTCTGCAGAACCAGGAGTTCCTTGTACCAAGCGTACGAAACGCGCATCAGACACAGTCTGTCCAGCTGTTAGAAAAGTATTATAAGCGACTCCTTGTCCGTGCTTAGCAGATACCAAACCGATTTGTCCGTCGGCCAAGTTAACTACACCTGTAGCAGAGTTAACCAATGTACCAGAAGCAAGTGCAGAGTCGGCGCTAGCGACCAGAATATTCTCTGGACGAGGCTGCATGCTGAATGTGTTATTCATTAAAGCCATTGCTAATTATTTGTTTTAATTTGATTTTCGGCTAATTGATAGCCTATAGTATTCTCGATGACACCAGCTGCTAATTTCACAGCGATATCAACAATTTGTTCGTGATACTCATCTGGAAGATCACATTCTGTTTTGGTCTTGGGGTTTCCGTCAATATCATTGTACGTGGATACCGCGACTTCTGCAGGATTACGAAGATAATCCAGATATAAACCTTCGATTTCAAATACTTTATCTGTATAAACAAAGATCGAAGATCCATCACTTGTTGTAGATTCGCCAAAAGTAAGTAATGTCCTCATCCATTTAGATGAAGGAGACCAAGTACTATTCTGAAGAAATCTAGCTATTTGATTATGAGACACTATCTTTGTTTCAAAGAGAGTATCACAGTCTTTTACTTTTACTTTTGAACCTAAATAATGGCGGTAATCAAATGCAAGATCACCTAATCTAAATTCGTAAATTCCAAAATCTGTATTGGAACTATAAGGAGTTAACATCGGCTGAGTTAATGGAGACTTTACCACTAGGGTAGAGAGTTCATCAATTCTCTGCTGATCTTGCTCCACTGAGGTTCCTTTGACATTGTTACCAGTAAATCTGGTTTCAACGAAGATGTTTATTGCCTCATTAAGAAATGAGTCAATTTCAGCTTGATTGAAGTCTCGATATTCTCCCGAAGCTATTTTATCTAGCTTTCGTTTGAATGTCCAATGTAATAACTCTATTTGCATTTTAATTTAAAACTATTCCAGTTTTTGACTTTAGTTCTTCGCAGAGTTTTTCTCTCCATTCTAGAGCATCAGGATCCATGAGGAACTCTATAACAGATGCTTCAGAAATGCCCAGCTTTTGTACAGATTGATCTGGAGCGTTACCCCAAGTGTAGCTTCCTTTTGTTACCGTGATAATACGTTTATTAGCTAATGTTTTAACGAGATACATAGTTTCGAATCTATATTTCTCATTCTCATTGCCTTCAAACATTTCATACAAATCGAAGAACGTTTTAATGTTTTCCTCTTTGTACTGTTTGTCATTCAAGTAGTCACTCAACTTATTCTTAAGAGAGCGAGGAGCTACGTCATCGTCTTTAACCAAGTTAAGATTGATTGCAAAACGTTTAACTGTTTCAGAATCATACTCATTCTTAATTTTGTGTAGACGATAGATAGCGTCTTCGTACATTTCAGTCTTTTTAGCTTTAGCTAACTCTCCTTCATTTACTTTAGAAACGTAGTGAGTATGCTTTAGCGGATTAACTTCTGCAGAGGAGTTAGCAATTTTGGAAGACTTCAATGCTAGCAAATACATAATTTCATCCTTCTCATTGTCCAAGTTAAGGACGGTTGCGCCATCCGGTAGTGGATAACGAAAGGATTGAAGGTATGTGGGCTTTGTAGATTTACGCTGACCCCATAGGTCTGCTGGTTGTGAAGTGAAGAAACCAGGATCTTTACCATATTTAATCTCAAGATATTCTTGAATGGTGATCTTTTCTCTCTTCCAGATCTCGCGTTCCTTCCAAATAGTAGGAAGTTCTGATTGTTCGTAAGACGCTGTTTTATAGGGATTTTCAATGGTCTCCCAAAAACCTGTATTAAGTTGTCTCCTGCTGATTGAAAGAGAAGGACTAAAATGAACTGCCGCACCAATAGCGCGATTCTGTTCAGCTAACTGCCCGTTATGTAATGTCCTTTTATGTCTTCCTTGAGCGGAGGGGCGAAAAACTGATCGTATAATAGCAACACGACCAGGTCCTTTGGGCCCGGTCGTACTGCTCTTTAGTTTCTCTTCTATGTTAGATAAGTAATCTAAAGTCATTATTTATTTTTGTGATTATGCTTCTGGGTCGTAGATGATAGAACCACAACGAGATGTATCACAAATCCAAAGTGAACCAGAACGCTCACGACGGATGCTTACACCTTTGTCAAAGCTAGCCACGCGACTACCGTTATTCACAGCGCCAGTTTTAGGATCAACAACGTTGGCAACATAAGCGTAGAGATCTACACCTTCTTCGATTACCATTTTCATGTTGCTTCCCAAGCTCATTGTCTCACCGAAATCGTAGATATCGAAACGGAAAGAATCAACTGTGAATTTAGGATCGTCTGGGTGCTTAGTTTTACACCAGTGATGGTCGTCTGCCATAGGATCGTGGATCAACTCAACCTCAATACCGTTAGTAGCGATAAATTTGGTGAACTGGAATCCGTATGACAAAGCATTACTGTTCCAAGGAGATGACGCTTTACCAATGTAATTGGTATCGAGAGTCATGAAGCTGTTTGCCTCATCAGAAAGAATCTGGTGGAACATACGGCGTCCTCCTTCCCCAGTGCCCAACTTGATCTTACGATCTTTGGCACCAACACGATGTAGGAAAATACCATGCAAGTAGTCCTCAAGCTGCTGAGCAGTCAAAGAACCATTCTGGTAAAATACGTGGCCATCGAGAACCAACTGTCTCCAACCCGGAGCGGTTTTCAGAACGTATCCTGTAGTAGGGTCCTGGAATCTACTCTTACGACCAAACTTCATAGATACCTCAATATCCATGTCAGTCGCTTCAAGTAGGTGAGCCTCAGCCATAGTGATGAATGCACCACGAGGAATAATCTTGTCTCCTTGACGGATAGCAAATGCATATCCTTCAGAAGTACGAGAATGCTGAGGAATAGAATTCAAGTTACGCTTCTCGCGTACAGCAGCAAGCTCCTTACGGATAACTTTGTCTGTGATGGAAAACTCACGAGCTACCGCACCAATCTGGCACTGGAGATCCATCTGAGAACCGTAGTATCCGCCAGCAGCGTCTTGGTTCATCTCGTTCTGGATCGCTGTACCGGCGTCGATAACAACTTTTCCAACCTGAATGTTAGCAGGATCGAGCCATACGTTTGGATCGTCTGTTTCAAGTCTCAATGTATAGTAGTAAGAATCTCCTACTTTAATAGGATCTTCCATAATCTGAGCGCGAGGCATACTGTTATCCTCGAACTGAATCATGACTGGTTTTCCCATCCAGCCTTTATCCACGGCGATACGGAACTCTTGGAGTCCACGACCTGGATAATTGTTACCTGATTCGAGCAGTTCTGTAATTCTGAATTCTACGAGAGAGTCTCCTGCGATAGTCCACTTGTACACATCGTCCTGAATCACTTCGTACATTCCACGACCATAGGTCAAGTTGTTAAGTACGCGGTGCTCATATTTATTGATAGCGGTAAAGATTTTAGATACCTGCATACCAAAGTGATGTGGAGCGCTACCACGGAAAGCGTCAGCGTAATGGTTCGAGTCGAAAGACTTACCACCAAATCCTTGGTAATACTGAACCGCTAATTGTCCGTTACTTTTAGTCATCGTTAATTAAAATTTTAACGGCTTAATACCATTTGTCTAATCCTGGTAAAGCCGCTTCTGTGTTAGACCAATCAATTTGTGTTTTCTGTTTGTTACTGTAATTAGTTGGAGTAGAACTCTGTTGGAGTAAAGCACCTAATTGATTCCTAATACCAGTCTTGATATTATTCTGAGTCTCTTGGGTACTCTCCAAATTGAATCCTTTCTCAAAATCGAACTGGTCAGTAATAAGTTTTGTAAATTGGACAAGAAATTCGGGGGTATCGTAAATCTTGCTCATTACTGCACCTACGTACGAATTACCACTGTATTGCTCATCAGGTTTATAAATCTTGCTATAAACTTCTTCCTGAGCTTTGGAAGTCCATTTGTCTTGAGCCTTTAAATAGGTAACAACACCTTCGTGCTTTTCTCTATTGCGCTGCTCTTGTTGTTGTTTCGCTGTTTTTTGGTTTTCTAAAAGAGTTTGTCTTTCCTGTTCAAAAGCCTGCTTCATAGTTTGAAAAGCAGTGTTTGCTTCGTCGGCAAGTTTGTCGTCATCCTTAAGGCGGTCAACAATGGCATTCACTGCGAAGTCATTATTCCCTTTAGATTTTAGATACTCTCTAACGAGAATCTCTTGCTCCTCGGGCTTACTAACATCGTAGTTAAATTCCTCTATGCGTTTTTCGGCTTGAAAAAATTGGTCTAGATCTTTTCCGCCGTCTAACCCATAATCTACAATGGCTCGAAGTTTCTCTGGTAGAGATTCGAGTAGTTGAGCGGCTACCATATTGTTACGGGCCATCTCATTCTTTAATAGAACTTCTTCAAAATTTGATGCTGTTTCATCTAATTGCAATGAATCATCATAAACCAATCCGGCTTTTTGCAAAAGCTGAAAGTGATTTTTGAAGAGATCACTATAATCTCCAGCATCATCTGGAGTGTCGTCGTTTGGAGGAGTAGGATCATTGTCGTCGACAGGGGGAGTGTCTTGGGCAGGATCAGCTACGTTTTGAGGGTCCTGAGGTTCGTCAATAGGCTCCGTTTGTGGAGGATCTTGAGAATCATCAGCAGGAGGTGTGATGTCTATGTCCTCGGGAAGTTCGACCGCGAAGCCGCCCTCCCCAAAAGGATTATTGTCATCTACCATCTCAAATCCAAACTTTGGGTTGTTATTATCCATAATGTATTTATTAAAAAAATATTTTAAAAATTTGGTTTTGTGGTTATTTTGCACATCTATAACATACCTGTTTTAAACATACAGGTCTGCTTAGCTGCTAGATTTTGTGGATTTTGCTTGTTTTAATTTCTTGTTTTCGAGCTTCATTTTATCGTCATGTTCTTTCTTCTGCTGCTCTAATTTAGCTTTGTCCATTTTAAGCTTACTTTCCTCGAAATCTTTTTTAAGTTGAAGGTTTGCTACCTCTACAACATCAGGAACGCTGTTCTCGTTCATATCCTTATCAGGATTCCAAGAGAAGGTTTTGATTGTATTAACTGCAATCTCACGCTCTTTCTGAAGTTCTTCTTGCAACATAATCTTCTCAAGATCTCTTTCGTGTTCTTGTTGAGCCAATTGCTCTTGAGCCTTAAGCATTTCCTGCTGACGTTCTGTCTGAGCCCGCTCAGTTTCCATTCTACGCTGCTGGTATTTATCAGTCAGTACTTGAATCATTTGGTGAATCTTTTCAGGCGATGTACCATCTCTTCTTGCTTTAAGAATTTCAGATACTACTTCTGCACCTTCCATTTGATTCTGGATCAGAGGTAGGATGTATTGCTCCATTTTAGACTTGTATTCTTCTGCTGAAGATCCAACCTCGATGAAGATTCCGTATTCAGAAGCTTCTAAGAACTTTGAATCTATCTTGAGCATTTGAATAGAACCATTGTCTAATACATACTGAAGCATCATTTCTTTCTGAGCTGGGTTCATCTCGAACCAGTTCTTAGCCCACGTAGTAAATACCGAAAGGTATTGATTCATCACATGCGCCCACAGCTCATTATGAAGATTAAAGTATACTTCTGTAATGTATGAAGATTGGGCTATCGCCTGCTGATTATCAGTAGCGTTAGTGTATTTTTGGATCTGGCCTTCGCGCTCTTTTGATATTCCTGCGGACTGTCCGATTTGCTCATCTAACCAATCACACAGAGCAGTAAGATTTAGAATGTCAGCTGTCGTCGACATATCTACTGCGTCTACAGCAGCACCTCTATTAGAAGGCATTGCTCCTCCTTGACTATTGCTCATAGAGTTAATGAATATCAAACCCTTTGACTGGTAAAATAGCTGCATCATTGTATCGCTTCTACCAAAAGCGTCATCAAAATTGGGTGTCTGGGCTTGGTCAATAATAAGCTGCTTACCTTGATTTTGTGATAGTAGTTTGCTTAGCTGGTGCATTGCGACAAAGTACATCATCTGAAATGGTCGCATTCTAGATAACAAAGAAATAGATTTAGCATTAGTAGACGTATAAACTCTACCCACATAACCTAGTTTCGCGCAACGATAAGGATCGTCTATAGATATTGGCTGGTTAGGTTTTTCTCTTACATCAAGATAGATATCTCCTTCAATTCTAGTTCCCTCCCAGATACGTGGAATCCATACTTCTTCTGCGAAGACTGGGGTCTGTGTAAGCGGATCCATCCATTCATATCTGATAGTGTCTACTCCAAACTTGTTGGTCATTTTCACTTTAGTAGCTTCTGAAGGAATTGGAAATTGCTCATCTACGATCTTAACATCAGCGTCTCCGAAGTCATTATATCGAGTCAAAAAGAATACTCTTCTCTGAGTTTTCCATTCTACGTGCATAACCTCTACAAGATCAAGAGTTGTCTTGAATGAGAAATCAGAAGCGTATTGTCCAATGCCTTCATCATCTAGTTTCTCTGCTGATGCAAATGCTCTAGGAGTAAGGTAATCTAATGTCTTTTCAAACTGTGGATCAATTGCCTTAGTTAGTGAGCCGCCTTCTCTAGTATAGAACGGACGCTCAAACTTATCCCTATCTTCTTTTGACATGCGATCTCCATACTTATCTAGTACGTCAAATCTAGTCATTAACAGTCTCTCTCCTGCAAAATCTCCATCTTGAATATACTCCACTTCTGGACCTTTTTGAAAGAATAGGTTTAGAGGGTTGACAACTTTAATCATTGGCTTACCTCTGTCGATACCTACCCATACACACTCCATATCAGATATAATAGTGTGTTTAAATCCTAAGTTCTTCTGAGCCTTGATCTTCTGATCATATTTAGCGTACTCTAGAACTTTAGAAGCAAAGATCTCTTTTTGAGTAAGGAATTCATTATGATTGAGATCTTCAGGTGTATATTGTGTACGATAGCTTTCTTCTAGTTCTTGATATTCTTCTTCACTAATTTCTCCCATCATCATTCGAGCTTTCTCCATAGCTTTCATTATCTCAGAGTCTACATACTCTTTAGTAAGTTTTCTCATTTCATCAGTCTTCTCTATAATATCCTTCTGAGATATCAAGAGTGGTTTGTAGGATTCTCCGCGAATAATCTCTTCACCAATAAGAATATTGGCTTTGTTAGGAATCTTGTTAAAAGGCATTACCTCCTCTTGGTACTGACCTACGTCAATTCCGTAAGGCTGACACCATCTAACAAAATCATCCTGATCTATCTCATTGTTGTAAAGCTTGTAGTCAGAGACTAACCGTTTGTTCCTTTCCCACCGGCTAGAATTCCCCAAATATACCGGGGAGATGTGGTCCATGTACTGACGACCCCATTTGGCGTCGTTGGCGAGCTTTTTGCGTTGAGATATTTTGTGTTTTAAAATGTCTGTTTGCATGATTTAATTTTTCTATATCAAATAGATAAGGATTGTTTGATAAGAAGCTTAGTGGTTTTGGCTTGGGTGCGACAGTCTTTTCAATTTTGTGGTTTTCTAGATATAATATACATCCAATAAGAGCCATGATTCGGTCATAGTTTCCGTGTTCGAAATTAAATCGAAGCATCTCCTGTAATAAAGCTTCGTCTAATATGGTATCTAGTAGTCGTTTCCCTTCGCCTTCTAGAGCTGGGGATAGCAGCCAGTCGATAACATATCTTATCAATTCTTCCTTAAATTGTTTATTGACAGTTGTGTATCCAAATTTTCTTGTGGTTGATGTGGATTTTGAAATGTGTTTGTCAATAACATGCCCGGGAGGCTGACAAAGCATGTGTAGCGATCGCTTATGCTGAAAGTACTGCTTCACCTGCCCTCGGTTGTTCTCAAACATAATCTTTGCATTATAGTATTTAGCTAACTTGTAAAGATTATAATTGTAATCATCAGATCTTTGTTCTCTTCCTATATAACTGGCTACAATCACACCGGGTAATCCTAGCTCTTTTATATACTTATTCGTTCTCATTACATAGGCTACACCAAGGGATGTTCCCGATGTAATATGTACCGACCCCTCTACTGCATATGGGTCATGTCCTATAATATAGGCATCATCTGGTACTTGCCCATCTACTGTCTGCGGAGCGTAGTATTGCACTACACACCCTTTTAATTCTTCCATTGACTCATTTCCCTCTAGAGGAAAGTAGTTCATCGGCAGCAGTTTTGATTCTAAATCGGGTTTAAAATTAACACCCACTTCTGTTTCTACTAAGTTACCATAAACGTAAGGTTTATAGGTAGCTGTTTGGTTTCTTAGAACATTAATCCTGTCTGATACTTCTTCAGTTGGAAATACAGCTCCATCTAAGATCAAGAATGCTTCAGATAAAGTCTTACAGTTCTGAGTAAGAAAGGTAGCTTTAGCCTTTTTAGTAGCATCCTTCAGCCTAATTCGCTTTGCATTTAACGAAAGTTCGGCAACCCAGCGGATGGCATTTCCTTGTTTGTCTAGTCCTACATGAGTAGATCCATCTTTTAGGGTAACCTCTGAACCCTCTCTAAACCATAAGGCGTCGAAGAATAGTCCGGAACTCCCTAGCTGAGGAGTGTACTCATAAATATTTTCGTACACTTTGAATTCACTAGCTTGTGGAGCTAGCATGGCTTCGGCAAAATCTCGTGTTGCTCCATCCATATCACCACCAGTACCGAAAGCAATACATACTCCTTTCTTGATGGCCCCGGAACGTAGTGTTGGTTCCGTAAATGCCCACGCATTAGTGAACTGTTTTATCATACCGCTCTCCTCAAATATAACTCTGACAGCTCCATAACCGGCTGCTGCGTCGGGTTTATTGTGGAACGAAACGGTAATGATTCTTGATTTTCTACCTCTAAAGAACTCTTTTCCTCGTACCTTTACTTTGGCTCCAGCTACTACAATACATCCGTTATCTGATACTTTTCTGGTTCCAAGAGGTGTTCGGAACTCTGTATGCTCGTTGACAAAGTCTATAATAGTCAGTGCCATTTCGAATGTATTTCGGCTTTTCTCTCCGTACTCAGAGCCAATGATACAAGTTGATTCTCTAAAGAAAAAGAACTTGTGAGAACATCCAGCTGCTTGCTTAAATGAGAAACCAAGACGACGAGACTTCGCCATAGCAAGGTGTTGCTTATTTATCGCTTTATCTGGATTTTCACAGGCATCTAACTCGAGAAACCAGTAGAAGTCCATTGTTAGAAAGCGAGGAAAGAATTCCCCAACTTCTCCTGATTCTTCATTTATTACTCTCGTAATGATACAATAGTTGAGATAGAAATAGAATTCACCTGGAATCCATACTCCTCCAACCTCATATCCTTCTACACATCTTCTCCATTCTTCTTTCCACCACTTAACATAGTTAACAGTTCCTTCAAGATAGGGGCAATATTCCCCTGTGCCAGTTTCTTCTTTTACTTTTGTAAAGTAGTTAGCTGCTGGTGAAAAGACACTAGTATCTTCAAAATAGAGAAAATCCCATTCAAGATTTTGAACAGGATTTCGCGTTCCAACGTTAGTTAGTTCGCCATAAATCGATTTGTCTATGAGATCTACATAAGGTAGATGGGACGTTTCATAGTCATCCCATACTCTTGCAACTTTAGGATCATAGTTCCCGTGCCTGTTGTAATTCGGGTCTCTCATCACTATAAATTAAACATTCGGTCGTCAAAATCATTGACGCCACTGATACTGCATTTTGAATTGCTAAGCGCAATACTTTCTTAGGATCGAGCAATCCATCTTTCATAGGGTCTACCCATACGTTTCGCAATGCGTTATAAACATCGGTTTGCTTCGGTCGTTTAGAAAGTACTTGGTAGGGATCGAGTCCTGCATTCTCAAGAATGAGTCGAAAGGGTCTCTTAAGAGCCGCTTCCATGAGTATAGCTCCATAATCATTCGGATCTGAATATGATTCTCCGAGATTCCAAGCTTCAAGTCCTCCTCCTGCAATAACTCCTTCAGATATAGCCGCTTTTGCTGCACCAAGTGCGTCATCAATACGATCACGCTTCTCCTTAAGTTCAACATTTGAAGACGCTCCAACACGTATAACTGCCGCTCCACCATCAAGTTTGCCAAGACGCTCTTTGAGCTTCTTTTGCTCATATGGGCTTTGCTCCAGTTCAATGAGTTTACGTAAGGACGCCACGCGATATGCGATTGCATCAGCATCTCCATCTCCTTCGAGGATAAGTGTTTCATTCGGTCCTACTTTTACTGCTGAACAAGAGCCTAGGATCTGGAGATCTACATTGGCTACGTTCATTGCCTCATCTGTATTTATGAACTTACCTCCTGTGAGTGTTGCGATATCTGTAAGATGTTCTTTTCTAATTTCACCATATGCGGGTGCTTGTACTACACAGGACTGTACCACGCCTCTGTCAGAATTGACAATAACGGTAGACAGAGCGTTATGCTCCATGCCATCACATATAATGAGAAGGGGTCGTTCATTTTTAGCTGCGATTGCAAGTGCAGGAGTGATCTCCTTTACTTGTGTTATTTTCTTGTTATAGATCAGAATCAAGGGATTCTTGAGTTCGCACATTAATGTGCTAGGATCTGTAACAAAACTTGAAGAGAGGTAGCCTCTATCGAATTGCATACCTTCTGTTACGTTAATGTCGGTATGAATCGAGTCGGACTCCTCTACTGTGATTATTCCATATTTTCCTACGGCTTCAATAGCCTCTGCAATAAGCGATCCAATTTCTTCATCATTATTTGCAGATATGGTAGCGATATGTTTAACCTGATCATCTTCGATGTCAGTAGCGTTCTGGTCTAGATCAAACAGCACTCTATCTTTTAAAGTGTTGAGCGAACGAATAATTTCGATAGGAGAGTGTCCTGCTTCTACCAATTTCATTCCTTGTCTGATAAGTTCACTAGCTATAACTGTAGCAGTAGTGGTCCCATCACCTGCTCCTTTAACCGTGTTTGACGCAGCTTCTCTAACCATATTGATAGCCATTTGTTCAACAGCATCAGAAGAATGGACAGCGCTTGCGACGGTTACTCCGTCCTTTGTTACATGAACGCCTTTTGGTTTTTGTATTGCTACGTTTCTGCCTTTTGGACCAAGAGTAGTAGATACTGCTTTGTCCATGATATTAACTCCATTCAAGAGTTTCTTCCTTGCTTCTTGTCCGTTTTCTATCATTAGTCAAATATATTACTAAATTCTTTTCCACCTCGAACGTGAATATCATTACTTTGATTTCCTTTCCTCACTTCTTCTTCGAGTGTGTTAATTGCTTTTATCATATCGGGAATCTTATTTAAAGTAGTCATAACCTTAGCTGGGTCATGGACTAGATTCCCTCCTTCATCTCTCTCTTGGAGATCGATATTATCAAAATACTTAGCGTATTTGTCAGCTAATTTTCGAGCTGAGTTCAACATTCTGACAGCAGGAGTTTCTATCATTTTCTTGTATTTCTCCATTGCTGCTATCACCCACTCATTAGGTTTCCAATAGTCTTGCTTCTTCTTAGGAATAAAATCCTGTATAATGGTTTCTTCTTTAAGCTCGTAATCCAGATTCGCATAACTCGAACCCGGATCAATCATATGATAGACATATGCAAGCTCACCTTGAGCAGTCCACTTTTCTCTTCCATCTTTGTCATTGTACCATAGTTTCTTAAACTCTGGTATGTTGAGTCCCTCAGGAGTAATCCTAGGTTTATTCTCAATTACTTTAAAAATCTTATTTTCCATAGTGCTTAGCTTGGAGGGGCGGTAAGGATTCGAACCTTACTATCATCGGGCCATGGCGTATCCCGTGCTATGCCGTATAGCTTCGCCCCAACACAAGAAGACTAACCGACACCCTTATTTACCACAAGTCATGGGCAAGATTGCATCTTCAGATGTAAAGAACGTCGGAAAGAACGATTAGTCGGTAGTCTTCTTATACTCTTCCCAATCCTCCTTATTAAGGAGTTTTGGATATTTATCTCCTGCACATTTGGCCCGGGAATAAAGTCTGTTTGGTGTTTTACAGCCACATACCAAACAAGAGCCATTATCTAGGCAGGGTTTACATACTTTTTTACGATAACTAAATTGTTCAAGTTCGTGCTCAGGTAACAAGCCTGCTTTCTCTTTAGCCATATACTGGATAGAGTCAGCTACCTTGAACATGTTTATGACATTAAATGTCGCTAATTCATCTTTAAATATTCCACATACTGAAGTATCTTCCTTTACATCTATCTCCACTAAATGCGATCCTTTCGGTATCTCTACCTCATCTCGTTTATAAGCTTGAGGTTCTTTAAACACCTCCCCGTGCTTCTCAACCAAAAGGATATAAGGAGAATCTATCTCCTCATCTCTTCGTAGCTTACCTTTATTATTTGGAGTAATCATTCTACAATAAAAGGTAAGTAGACCCATTTCTTAGGACCTATAATTTGAGGTTGTCTATATTCTAACATCATGACATATTTTCCAGGTTCATAATTAGTAGTATCAAATGTCCATTCTCTAATCTCACAACCGAGCCATGGTTTATGTACTTGGTAAGTAACCTTACGCTCCTGTTGTTGGTAAATATGAATCTTATAATAATCAAACGGTTTAGTCTGATAAAGACATAATTTACCTTCTTCTGGAGTTACAAGAACTACTTCATTACCTTTTAAATACTGTGTTTGTTCTCCTGTTTGCTGAGCGAATGCTATAGACAACAAGAGTAGGAATGTTAGAATTAGTCGTCTCATAATTGGTTTAGTTAATAATACACTCGATATCTCCTGGTCTTACCATAAGATAACCAAAGTGATCATAGGGATTATCAAAATCAAAAGAAGCGTCATGTCGTGCGAACATGTTCTCACAAATCAGAGCTTCTGTTCCTCTGAATGGTTTGAGTTGAATTACTCGTGGGTGGAGTTGAACCTCTTGTCCTGCTTGGTAATTTTCATTATCACTACTAACTACTACCGCTCTAACTTGATATGGTAGTGGGTTAGGGACTGGCTCAGACTGATATTCATTTCCTTTCTTAGGAACATAAATATGTCCAAATCCTACGAACACTCCATTCTCATCAACAGGATCAATCACGTAAGCTCTTACAAGAAGCTTCCCATTTACTGGGGTGATCTGTTGTGAATACCTAGGATCAAGAGTGTGAATAGTATCGTTATACTGGTGAGCGAGCTTAATCTCCCGCTCCTGATTTTTTCTGTGCTGTTTCATCTGCTCAGCTTCAGGGATGAGGATTTCTGGAGTCTCGGAATCAGCCATAAAATGCTGATCCCTTGGTTCTCCTTCTTGAATAGCCGCATCCTCTTTAGCCATCACGATGTAATCGTTCATGGTTTTTTCTGATGCCATATTACTCTTCGTCTTTGCTCAATAGGTCTCTTAGCTCGTTATAGATATACTTGATTGTCTGAACATACTTTCTCCATGAAATGAAGTAGTAAGGCTGACGCTCCTCGATGTACTCCTTGATGCCCTCAACAAACTCTTTAAGCTTGGCGTACTTTTCAAGTACTGATTCGATAAACTCATCGCGAGCTACCAATTCATTTGAAAGTCGAGTGTTTTGGTCACCGAGAACTTCGCATCGTGCGTCAAGTTTCTCAATAGTATCTGCAGCAGCTTTGAGTGAAAAAGTCTCTCCGAGAGCTCTTACATTATCTGCTTTCTTGCTAGAGCTCTGTGCTCTCTTCAATTTATCTTGAGTAGATTGAACTGATTTCTGTAGTTCTTCTACTTTAGTTACGAGATCTTTTTTAGTCAGTTTGTTTAATTGTGCTGTAGTCATTTAATTAAAAATATTTATACCTTTCTGGTTGTATTTTTCTGCGAAATTTCCAATATATTTTGAGCTTTTTTCTAGCTCTTTCTTTACTAGCTTCATCGACATCCTTTCGCAGAAAACGAATATATCGCTTGATTTTAGCGTCGATGCTAGGTTTATGTGGTAGTAAGGTTCCAAATCCATTGATGAGTACACCTTTATTATCACATTCTTTTAAATAGTCTTTTGCTTCTCTGCAAAAGTGCTTTGTAGCATATCGAACTGTTCCTTGTGGAATACCGTGCTTTTCAGCTACGGCTTTATAGTATTTCTCCATCGTCTTCCCATTGTAGATGATCGTTTAGTTGTACTTCATCAATGAGATCTCTTAGTTCGTCTAAATGCCCATTCTCAACTAATGATCTTGCGATCTTAACGAGAGAGTGCAGAGCTCCTCCTTCTTGGATTGAGTCAAGATAAACTTCATAGTCATCTTGTTCTCGTAGAGCTGTCATAGTATTGTCGATTGCTCTTACAAGTCCGTAGACATTGTAAACCTTTTTAATTAAGTCCATGATGTAAAATCTCTGTATGGTCTTATATCAATTTCGGAAGAACTTCTTATGCGCATGGTGTCTGTGGACAGGTATTTCCATCTGTTATCTCCTAAACACTTCCATACGGATTCTTCCTCATCTAAAAAGGGCGCACTTGAATTTCGAAGTCCTCCGTACCTCCGTCCTCTATCAAGGATTGTGCTTCTAGAGTTGCCTTTGCTATTGCGTTATCTTTGTCCTTAGCAAGAACTAAAAACGGAACGCTGTGTAGAAGTTTCAATTCTTCGTCTTGTCTTGACATTACTGCGTAAATAAATAGATTCATTTTTTAGTAATTATATATCCAAGTTCTACTTTACTATTCTTCTCCCACTTCTTTTTAAAATGATCAAAAAACGTGCTGAACGAATAATCATTGTGATCTTCACTTTTGATTACTACACCTTTCTTAGTCAATCCTTTAAGAAGTATAGAGAAGTTTGCTGATGTTATCCCCATCTCTTTTAGTATCTTCCTTCTCCCTCGACCTGAGAATGGATAAATATCAGAAGCAAGGAGATAGCTGGCTAATTGTATTTCTCTTTCAGTTAGTTGTATATTCTCAATGCCATGTAACTTTAGTAGGAATAGATAGAATTTCCTATCGTCCAACTTTGCTCTAAACTTCACCATTTCTCTTGTTATTATTGTTTGTATTAAAGATTATCTTTAATATACTAAAAAACAAAAAGATTAAAAAATTTTTTTAATAATTAATGCATTTTAGTGGAAAAATGCTATTATATCTTATACACTATTCTCATTCCTAAACACTAGAAACGCATGGGTGAGCATTATTCGTCAGAAATGGACCTAGTATTTGCAGTAGGTTATTGGATAAAAGACAGTACAGAATACGACTTTTACCTCAATAAGTACATGGGAGATACTGAATATGGCCGAGCATTTGTTGATATGCTGGTACTAGACCATTCCGGAGATCCAGCCTTAATTGTAGAATTTAAGATGAATCGGTCATTAGATATGTCAGGACAATGTGATTGTGAAGAAACTGAACTTACTCAATATAAGAAATACTGTACATTTGGTTTACCTGTATGGACATGTAATGGGTATCAAGACATGGACGCAACTATAGAATATATAACAGATACGTTAGACAAAACAAAAGAAGTAGAAGAAGTTTATGAAGCTCAGTGTAGGAATATTAATCATAATCGCCGCATTGTTGCTAACATTGTTAAAGAAATTTTTTAATTATATGAACAGAGATTGACTTTCTGTCTTGAAAATTGTATATTATATACATGAACCCAAATAAATATAAGTGTACAAATCCTAAGAATCCACACTATTATATAGAGTCTATACAAATGACTTGTCACATATGTGGATATGAATTAGTTGAGATAAATGGACAACAGGAAAAAAATAACAGTCAAGATTGACTATAAAGAGTGTGGCGATCCCATATCAGTTCAAGTAAATCACGGTAAGTATGAATGCTTTGCTTTTGGAGATAAAAAGACTGAAACTGGTTATGAGAATACCTTTTACTATGGTTCGCCCATGGATATGATGCTAGAGAGCTTCGGCATCAATTATTACGAATTTAAACATAAAAGACTGGGTCAAATAGCAAAGATGTTAATCCTATTTATAACATTCTTATTCTTTGGAACAGCACTAAAAATTATAGCAGATAACTATTGGACTGAAGTACAATATCAACACGCATTATTTATATCACTGCCTTTGATAGGATGGGCATGGTATTACTTTAAAAGACTTTGGTAATGAAAACTAACTGGATTTACTTAGGAGTCATAGGTATAATCTTGATAGCTGCTATAGCAGTGTTAGGAACTATCAATTACGAAGGAACTGCAGAAGGTTTTAGATGGGCTAATGAGGATGATGGATTCTACCACGATGGCGGAATGGATTGTCCTGAGTGTCTAGAGAATCTAGAACGGTGGGATAGCCTAACAGTTGATAGTCTACTAAATGATTATGACACAACAGTTCAAGATGGCACTATGATCAAAGAATGAATTTTGATTTTTCTATAGAGTTTGATAGCGAGTCGGTACACCCAGATTTCGAGGATGTATCGACTCTTTTGTTTTATAGAGCGATGTTACGATTGAAATATGGGGTAGCGTATCATCGTGCTAAGAAGGAACATAAAGACGCCTTCAGAAAGGAATACTACCCTAAATATATAAGAGAGATGATTACAAAATTTGGTCTTCTTCCTAATCAACTCGAAGACTACCATGCTAAATGGTACATTAAATACTATATGAAATGAAGGCATCAAAACTAAGGGAGCGACTGTACCTAGTGAGCGGAGACCCTCATGTTGTTATTATGGTAGATGGATATAAGCTTCGATTAACTATGGATAACATATACCAAGAGGACAGATGGTTGTATATTACACCTGAAATGATATGAGTGATAACGATAGAAACGACGGTTGGTTTTTCTTCCAATATGGAATTTTAGTGATAATCGGGATGTGTTTTATGATGGGATGTTAAAAATTTTCCTTTAAAAACTTGACAAAGGAGAATTTTCTTATTATCTTTTAGACCCCGGTCGGCAAGAAAGGAATATAAATATTAATAATATGATAGAATATTATACTAATAGTACTATAGGAGGTATGGTATATGTACATAAAATACTTGAAGATAGAATAGTAACAATAGGTTATGATTCAGTTGTAGATGAATATTGTATCTCTAATGATAAGAACAGAGACCCTATGCGCCTGGCGGCGCTACGAAGAAACGCTTCTTGTACGGAAAATGACTACCTTATGCTGGAGCGTGGAATAAAAATGATTTTAAAATGAACGAATCACTGAACAGAGACGAGATACCTCGTGCCAGAAGAATAGATAGTTTTAGACGTCCTCAGATTAATTTTGATGATTTCTTAGTACCTCGCTCTCAAAAACCTACGGGAGCTTTGGGAGACTTAATGAAATTAATGGAAGAGAGGAGTCAAAAGGCTCAGTACATCAACTACATTATGATGAAGTACCCTATGAGATATTCTAAAGAGAATTTGGAAAATCTTAGCTTGGACGAACTTAAACAGTTACAGGATGCATTGGAAAATAAACCTACTCAGGTAAGTTTGATAGATAAGATAACAGAAGCTCTGATGAACGAGAAGAATACGGTAGAAGATGAAGGAATTGTATACAAGTGGAACCTAGAGGATGGAAATGGAGATCCATACTTTACGATATCTGAAGAACCTCAACCCGAGGAAGACGGCACTGATACCGGAGTCGAGGACGCTTCGATAGATGAGATGGACGAAGATCTCCGACTTTCGTTGCTAGGAAGAGAACTAGTTTTACAACGTAAATATATTATAGATCAGGAGCAGGAAGTATTTGAAATTATAGATATACAATGATTTTTGAATGGGACAAAGACGATGGATGCTTTTATGTATTCAAGCAGTTTAAGACTGATGACTATTATTGTATAGGATGTATATCCGCACAACCATTCGATTACGTCTTTGTCCCAAACACTGATTTTTTTACTCTAGCTGAAATGCAAGAGATAGCAGACTACATGAAATATTTAGTAAAATCGCAATGAATTATTTAGAATACTACACTACTGATAAGCATAAGGAAGATAGCAAATGGCTAACAGATTGCATCGTTGAACGAGAAGAAAAAGGTGAATGGCCTGAAGGTCTAGTTGTTGATATTATATACGACAATGTTGGTGATGCTTTTCTTATTGCTAACAGAGAAGGAGTTAGCAGACCTTTATTGGTTGAAGTAGACATTATATATAGTGATCTTGAGTATATTATTAAAACATTTGAAAGACTATGATAGCACAACTGATATGTATAGGAATAGCAGCGATATGCTTTATATGGGCGGGTAAAGAAATCCATGATGGCATTAGATTTTGGAGAAGCCTAAAAAATCATGAATAATAAACACAAACGAACTAATATACTATGGATCGGTCTAGGTACTGTCATCTTTGCAGCAATCATAACACGTTTCATATTAATGCCTGTATTTTTATAAGTACCTAAATTTCCGTCCCCGACGGAAATTTTACTACATCCTACAATAAGCCCTCCTCCGCTTCGCGGATGGAGGGTTTTTATTTAAAAAAGGTTTGATCTCTCCTAGATCAGAAGCGATTGGCGCAGAATTTTTTTTTTGTAAAATTTTTTATGTGTAATTATATATAGGGGCTATTGAAAATAAAATTTTTGTTTGTAATTATATATAGGGACTACCCTACAAGGAACCCCCGTTAATTGTTGAGTTTTTCTTCGCCCCCACCTCTTCTGAGGCCAGAAATTCTCCAGCGGGGGCATATTATACAAACTGCTCATTCTGAGTGGCTCGTTCTTTCCATCTTGCACAGTTCTTTCATTCGTGTCTGTCTGGACCAGGCACAAACCACAGTTCAGTCCAGAATAATCATCTAAACATTATTTATCATGAACACAATCATCGTTCACAACAAAGCAAACAAGACATTTACAATCGTTAGTGGTAACAACTCAATTGGTGGATGGCCAAGCGCACAGTGTGCTAATGCTTATCTTACCTTTAGGTCTATGGGATACTCAACTCAGGTTGCTAAGGCTATGGCCTTTGACACTTGGGAGGAATCCCCGGTGTACGCCAAAGCTATAGCTGAGGCTAACAAGATCAAAAGGCAGCAAGCGATGAACAAGGTAACTAGAAACCTAAAAGAAAGCAATGAAGAAACAAAGTAAAACAACAGTAGCGGACGTGTGTGCTATGATTCTTGGCATGCCGTTCGTGGTATGGGTGGTGATCGCAGTCATTGAGTTGCTCACCATCTAACCACAACCAAGTCCTAATATCATATTTTATAACCATCTAAATAAAACAAAAGATGAAATTGTTCAAAAGATTCTTACACGACGCAGTAACCTGCAGCATTCCTAAGTTCCTACACCCATCAATTGATGAGGTGTATAAGGTATACTGCCAACAGTTGGCTAGTATTGCTAACGCACCACTAAGCTGGTGGGAATTTAATGACTCTATGCAATTAGTCACCTTAAAGAAGGTGATTGATGAGCACATGGGACCAGACTTTGGCTACTTTGTGAACGAGGCGGCTAGACGAGCTTGCATATATGATAGTGATATGTGGTATGCTATTGTAGAGACTGACAAGATTTGCGAGGTAAGAGCAGGGTATGAATTGTCACTCTTGGAGCTTGATGAAGAACCACACGACCCTTATGAGCTATGTTCAAGTGAATGTAATAATATGTACTTGCAGCAAGTTGAGAGGGAACAAGATCTGGAGGATATGAAGCCTGATGCTGGTGCTTATTGGACGGTTCAACCGAATGATCCTCGTAATCCTCAACGAGTGAGGGTTGATGGAGTAGTGTATAAGGTGATGGTAGACCCAGGGTCGTATTCAGCTAGTATTGTGTACGGACCAGATGGTATGTCAATCACTGATCCTGAGTTATGCAATAAGGTGCTTGATAAGTTTAGTACATTGTACAACGTGTCTAAGCTTATGGAAGAACAACGTGAACAAATGAATAATGATGACGATTTACCATTTTAAACAAAACTATTATGAGCGATAAATGTAGAAACTGTAACGAACCTTTAGAAGGTTTCGAAACAACCCTGTGTTATACTTGTCAGGGAGAAAAAAACGAGTGTGATGAGCAAGGTCTGGACTTCTGGGCTATGTCTGAAGAGGATCAAGAGACGGAGAGGTGGCAAGATGCTGAGCGGGAGTTAGCAATACGTAAAGCGAATCTTGCGGCGGAGGCATATAAAGAAACACATGTACGTCTCTTCGGAGCCATGGTTGGATTAAACCATGATAAGTTTGTTTACAATGGTCAATTTGACTACATGGCATTCCAGAACTCTTGGGAGTTAGTTGCACCGCGTGATCTATACTATATGGGTGGTTGGCCTAGTATGTGTATTTCTGAAGGAGCATTCTGTACTGTTGAGCACACCTATGAAGAGTTCAAAGACTGGATGAGGGCTCGTGGTATGACTGAGGAGGATCAATTCATCAACGCCTATGACCTTTGGATGAAAATAGGAGATATTTAAGTTTAACCCAGAGCCTCTCTTCGGAGGGGCTCTACAACCATTTATAATCATGATAAAACCAGAAGTATTAGTAGACAGGTACAATGCCAACATTTATTATCTTCAGAAAGAGGGTAGAAATAAGGGCACGTATATTGGTATCAGCAGAAAGGGTGATATTGGGGATGAGTGCTTTCCTGATTTCGTTGTTAACCCTGAACGGTTTGTTAAGTATTCATATCAACAGTTTGCTCAACTTAATGAGAGAGCTGCTGAGTGTTTATACGAACGAAAGCAGGTGAGAATATGTGCGGTAGAGGATCGGACACTCTACGGTATTAGTAGGCTAGATCTTAAACCTTCTATTGATATCAAGAAGAACAAGAGCTGGGTAATTGAACGAAAGGAACTGCGCAGTGGTGATATGGAAATATCTATTGCTGCTCCATTGACTGATAAAAAGTATGGACAAATGCTTAAAGAGCTGTCTGTGCTTGGTCGTAAGTTTGTTGCTAATGAGACTGGACTACATAACCTCGAGTGGTGTGGACCTAAGGAAGAGGATGATGGTAATGTATGGATGTGTATATCTATACTTGAAAGTAAATTTGAAGAGATAACATTTAAACTATAAAACTATGAAACTAATTATTGATTACCGTAAAGGTTTTGTATTCTATCCCATAAAAAAGACTGGAGAGTATCTATGTCTTTCTAATGGTGAAGTAGTAAACATCGTGTCGAGAGAGTGGATTGACGCGCACTGCCGTGATTGGGGTGGTGGTACAGTGGTTATGATTAGCACTGATCGCTTCCATGTAATCATGGAGAAG
>Ga0208767_1000445_pt1 | contig 33846 bp, 37 predicted proteins | sample VirMetDEL_Mar_21_FD_184514 | JGI IMG/M metagenome (GOLD analysis project Ga0208767, IMG submission 184514) | Aqueous microbial communities from the Delaware River and Bay under freshwater to marine salinity gradient to study organic matter... | ecosystem: Environmental > Aquatic > Marine >... | reverse complement strand
TTACAAGGACTTGATGACCTTCGGCAGACAGCCTCGTAAGAACATGATAGCAAACATCAATGATGGCACTGACTACATGTTCAATGGCAAGAAGATCAAGGGATCAGAGCTAAAGAGGAACTATCAGAATGCATTGACTGCCAAGCTTGAACTCAACAAGCAGCGCATCTTCAGGGAGCTTGGGTATGACAAGGTTCTTGAGACAGAGCCTCGTACTGCAGAGCGTCAGAAGGCTGTAGAAGACATGCTCCCAAAGCTGCGTAAGAAGATGCAGGACCTTGGTGTTGAGAAGGACTATACACAGAACTTCCTTGACTCGCTTCAGCTTACAAAGGATGCAGATGGTAACCTGACTACACGTCTCCCGCTGTCATTCCCATCAGTTCACTCTAAGCTTGATCAACTCTTGCTTGGCTTGTTCCGCACAGAGGTGTATCAGCAGAAGCTTGCAGGTCAGGAGATGGTACAGTTTGCTGAGTTTGGGGAGCTTGAAGAAGGCAATGACTTGGCATTCTACTCAATAGAAGGTAAGAACATTGTAGAGGCAGAGGTAGACATACACCCTGCAGTGCTTAGAGCTATGGGTGTGGATATCAATCAGCCCATTGAAGAGATCAACAAGGAGGTGCAGAGACTGCTCGGGTATCGTATTCCACAGCAGGGTAAGTCATCCATGCTTGTGATGAAGATCCGTAGACTGCTCCCAGAGTCAGCTGTTACATCTGTAAGAGTTCCTGCTGGTATCACTACAATGATGGGTAGTGACTTCGACATTGACAAGCTCTTCGTCATCTTCCCAGAACTTGAGAACGGTAAGAGGGTACAGTTTGATGTGAATCAGGACCCTGCCACCATGACTGAGAAGCAGCTCAACAACATGATCTTCGAGACATTCGCAGCTGTTGGTACAAACGTTGCACACCTCGATGAGATACTTGGGGGTGTTGAGATATCAGACATACAGGATGCTAGAGCTAGACTGCTTGGTGACTTCAATGAAGAGACACAGAAGTGGGAGGGTGGTAAGCCTGTGATTGACATCAATAGCCCAGTCGAAAGAATAGATACTGGTATAGCCAACATGCTTAGCGGTGTTCTGCGTGGTGCATATGCAAATGCAATTGCTGGTAGAAACGTAGCGCTGGCTAGTGGTGTAGAGTTCAAGTCATCCCCAGGCAGAGAGTTGATTGTGGATGGTGTCACACTTGATAGACTTACAGAGAAGTCACCATTTACCGGCAAGTACACAGACCAATACATGTCGCAGTACTTGTCTGCAGCAGTTGACTCGGTGAAGGACCCACTGCAGGATCAGATCAATGACAACGCACTCACTGCTGACCTGACTACCTACATGCTGTCTATGGGTATGACCCCAACACAAGCAGTAGCATTCTTGAATGTGCCTATCGTCCGTAGTACTGTAAAGAATGCAATGGACAAGGGAGTATCTCTCAACATGTACCTCGGTAGTTTGGATGTTGACCCAGCCAAAGCTCTGGTTCTTGACAGCTCAGACATGATGGACGTTGCTAGGGGTGAGAGAGTTCTTACTCCACAGGAGGAGAACAACTACTTGGGTATCCTGTCTACTATCGTAGAGGAGGCGCAAGGAGTATCCAACCTGTACAAGCTGTTGACTCCAGATGCAATCGACAAAGCTGGTACTACAGCTCAGCACTTGGCTCTCTTGGATAGAGCTAGAAGTTTGGAGGGTACAACCTTTGGAGGTTCGGAAGCATTGAAGCAGGTTACTGAAGGTGATGCATACCCAATCGTCAAGGCATACTACACTGCAATTGCACAGTCACTTGACGTTGGGAGAAGAGTTGGGTTTATCGGAGTACAGCCTGCTGTTAGTCAGTTCAAGGACAGACTCAAGAGCGTGATAGGTAGAAGTCAGGCATCCTTCAATGAGAAGCAGCACAGAGACATCAACCGTGCGATACTGCACTACTTGGTTACCAAGCCGGGGTCCCCAATATTCGAGAGTGGTCTGCTTGATGATACCTACGTAGAGTCACTGTTCCTCAATGGGGCAGTAGCTACTGTACTCAATCAGGCAAAGGAGGTCAACGAAGGTAGACCCAACATGGTATTGGATAGCCTTGAGGTTGTGACTGAGCCTTTGGAGGATGGGACAACTTACACCTACCTCAGAGTAGACCCATCCAAGGTCAGAACTACACTGGAGAAAGACATGTGGACTGCTACCATGGAAGGCATGGTTGCTAGCGGCAAGTACCGAGAGTTCTCCAACGCTCTGTTCACCAACATGATTGTGACATCAGGGTTTGCACCAGGACCATACGCAGCCTTCGACCTCATCCCAGTCAGCATGTTTGAAAGACTGGGGGTTGCTACGCATCTCAATCAGGAGATGAAGAACCTTGACTCAGGTTCAGACTACCTGCACCAGATAGGGTTCACTGAGGAGTTTATGGCTAGCTATGGTACTCACAGGATTGGGAAGGAGATGCTCGTCAAAGAAGTATTCGACGCTGCACCTGGTACAATATCAGGCTACAGAAAGAATGGAATACCTAGAGGGGATAGGACGTCTGCTTACATGGTAGTCAAGGCAGGCAAAGAGAGATACTTGTTTGAGCTTGAGGGGGATAGATACGTGATGCGTAACACCAAGGGCAAGCAGTATATGTTCTATGAAGCGAACATACGCAATGCTGCCACTGGGGAGAAGCTCAACAGAAGCCTGATACATGGTAGACAACCATCACCTGCACAGGGCATTGATTCCCCAGGCGCAAGCCAGTCAAGAATCAGCATGACCCAGAGAGAAACACCAGTAGGTGCACAAGCCAAGATCGATAGACTTAGCCAGGTGTTTGCTGATGCAGGGATTGATGTTGTTGTCCAGCAAGGAGAACTCCCAATCGGTGTTAAAGGTCAGGTAGAAGGCAATGTGATTACGTTTGATCCAGAGCAGATGGAGGAGGATACTGTGTACCACGAGTTTGGGCACATCCTTGTAGACATGTTGCCTGAGGCAGAGGTTAGAAAGTACGTACAGCAAGTAGTCAAGGCTGACCCAACACTGTCACGTACAGTTGCAGCCAAGTACCCAGAGCTTGAAGGACTTGAGCTTGGTAAGGAGGTGCTTGTAACTGCAATAGGATTGGAGGGTGCAAAGCTTGAACGCAAGAACCCATCCAAGCTACAGCGGTTGGTCAACAAGATCATGCGTGCAATAGGTAAGCTCTTCGGGGTAGAACCCAATGCAGCTGCTGTACTTGCAGATCAGATGTTTGGTGGGGAGATACGCAGAGAAAGACTGAGCGGTGAGTTTAACAAAAAGCTGCAGAGGTCTAGAGATCTGAGAGACGAGCTGAAGGAAGTGACTGAGTCTACACTGAAGTCTCTGACCAGACAGAAGCGTAGACTACAGAACCAACCAGAGTCAGAGCTAAACCAGGAGAGACTCCGTGAGATCAAAACTCTGGAGAGAAACATCCGCAAGATTCAAGAGCGTGAGGACATGCTCGAGTCATTCTTTGACTTCAACGATTACGTCATCGCAAGGGTAGACAAGCTGTTCGTTCTCATGGAAGACGCCAAGAGCAAGATGGAATCTGATACCATGTCTCGTGATGAGAAGCTTGAGCTGCTGAGACAGATCGGTGAGATGAAGATGACTATCGACAGCTTGTACAATACTGTGGATGACAAGTCTACTGTCACCAAGATTAGAAAGCTGCTCCGCAGACTGGACAAGAATGGTGAGATTGATGATGCTGAAGGCAACGTCAGGGCAGTGCTCGATGATCTTGCAGATAGCATCGATGACTTGAAGGATTTGAACGACGAGTACCTGGATATAATCTACCCACTGCAGGCAGACATCTTGCTTACCAGTGCTGACAATGGGATCAACGACAAGATTGACGCACTGATCAAGCAGGTACGTGACAACAAGGACATCAGTGGGTTTGGGAGATTTGCATTCCTGCAGAGAAACCCTGAGTACCTGAAGCTTAGAGGTCAGCTTCGTAGGAGAGAGATCACCAACCAAGAGTTTGCAGATGCAGTGCTTGAGGTAAAGATTGAAGAGCTGAAGAAGAAGCGCATAGGTCGTGAGCAGCTGGTTCAAGAGATGCGTGATGCACACAAGAGCAAGAGCTGGTTCTCTCACTACATGGACCCAATGATCTACTCAAGTGAGGCCAACCTACAGCTGTTCTCTATGGCGCTGAAGGATTCAATCAACAACGCTACAGACAACACAAGAGGATTCTTGTTCAGACTCGAAGAGAAGTACGACAAGATCAAGGAGTACATGGGCAGTGACTTCAATGAAGCCAAGTTCAACGAACCACTCTTGACTACTGTGACCATTGACGGGATGGAGATGCTGTCACTTGTGTCTGAGTACGATACTCAGAAGTTCTACAAGGCAGTCGAAGACTTGAATGATAGACTGAAGAAGAAGTACAAGATTCCAGAGGACAGAGAGGAGTTCATGAAGTGGAAGTACGAGAACCTGGACTCAGGTAGAACTTGGAGTCAGGCGTACAAGGACTACAGAAAGGAAAGGATTGTGTGGTACAAGGAGAACACAGAACCTGTAGAAGGTATCGATGGTATACTTGAGAAGCTGGATACTAGAATAGCAGTACTCAAGGCACGCATCGAAGTAGAGGAGGACCGTGACAAGAAGAACATCATGTACACGGAGCTCGAGGAACTCAGGACAAAGAAGTCTGAGTCCTACACTGCTACTGGTGTAGCAATGGGTGACCTTGCTGTACCTAAGAAGTACGACGAGAACGGGAACAGAATGTATGCCAGCGAGAAGTACGAGCGGATACAGAACACCCCAGAGCTCAAGGAGTACTACGACTTCATTATCGAGACCTACAGAGCTGCACAGAAGCAGATTGGTAACAGCCAGCTGTTCGTAGACTCATGGGATACGATGTCATACATCATGCCTTCAGTGCGTAAGGACAGACTTGCATCACTGCAGCAAGAGGGTTGGAAGGATCTGGTTCAAGAAGTTAAGTCTGACTTCCAGAGACTGGATACGGATACTCAGTTCGGTATGATGACTGACCAGGATGGAGAAAGAACAAAGTCAATACCTCGCTTCTACACCAACAGGGTAGATGCCAAGAATGTGTCTAGAGATGTTGCTGCTAGCATGTCTCAGTTTGTACACATGGCTAACCTGTTCCAGGAGAAGTCAAAGACTGTAGGACTGGTGGAGGCTATGCTCACCATACACGAGCAGCGTAAGACCATCCCACTGGATGCTACTGGTATACCCATCATCGACAAGGTATCTCAGATGGCACGTGGTGTGGAGGAAGGAGTTGTTGAGGAAGACCCACGCAACAACAGAAACTACAAGCACCTGAAGGAGTTTGTTGACTCTGTATTCTATGGTCAGCTTGATCTTGATGAGGGATCTATCCTTGGGATGAACATGTCCAAGCTCTCAGGCAAGGCTGCAGCGTTTACAGCTGTCACCAACCTTGCATTCAACACACTGCAGATTGGTAACCAGTTCATCCTTGATAACCTGATGGGTAGTGAGGAGGCAGTAGCTGGGCAGTTCTTTGGGAAGGCAGACTTCGCATGGGCTGCTGCAACATATGCTGCAAACAAGGGTGCACTCAGTGATGTTGGGGCATTCGTAGCAAAGTCCAAGCTCGGTCAAGCCATGATGATGTTTGATGCACTGAACGAGGTGACTGACACTGCAGGTCAGAAGGTTACTGGTAGCAGACTTAAGAAGTTGATACAAAGTGATGTGGCATTTGCACTGCAGCATGCTGTGGAACACCAGTCAACTGGTACTAGAATGCTGGCACTGCTCAGAAGCTACAAGGGTAAGCTCAAGGACAAAGACGGCAACGTCCTACTGAACGAGCAAGGACAAGAGGCTGATCTCTGGGACATGCTTACTGAAGATAGCAAGGGCATGTTGGTGATTGACCCACGTGTTGCAAACGTGACAAAGAACCAAGTGATTGGTAAGCTGCACGGCATCAACAAGAGAGCCAACCAGATCAAGGGTAGCCACGATAGATCCATGGGTAACAGACGAGCACTTGGTAAGCTTGTGCTTCTGTTCCGCAACTACTTTGTCCCTGGACTGCGTAAGAGGTTCGGGCATGGCTCATCCTATCATGTTGACTACGAGCTTGGGGATATCACAAGAGGTGCCTACAATAGCTTGATGGGTTACTTCAAGAATGTGTCAGACGCTGGTGGGTTTGTGAGTGCATATCAGATGATGACTGATACAGACAAGCAGAACATGAGACGTGTGATGTACGACGCAGCACTTGCTGTCTCATCGTACGCAATCTATGGGGTGCTCAATGCAATGCTCGATGATGATGAGAACGAGGACAACTACCTGCTTGCATACAGTGCGTACCAGGCTCGTAGATTGCACTCGGAACTTACACAGTTTGTGAGACTCGGTGAATTCTTGAACATGGCTCAAGCACCAATGGCTACACTGAACTGGATTGAGAAGTACGCAGACTTGGCAGACCAGCTCCTACTCAAGGAGCCTGGGTATGCGATGGGTGTCACTGATGCAGATGACATCTTCTACCAGAGAAGAACAGGTACCGCAGAGAAGGGAGACAGAAAGGTTCTGAATCAGATCAAGAAGGTCGTCCCAGTATTGAACGGGTACCAGACAAGCTTCCTCACAGATAGGGGAGCAGCATCGGTGGAAGAGAAGTTACGTTGGTTCGACTAAGATGGCGCGAAAAAAAGGGGGCTCACGCCCCCTTTCTGTTTCTTGCTATTTGAAGCAGTACTAGATATCCAATCAAATCTTGTATCGAGTCCTCGGTATCAGGAGTGATACCTTTGTTCTTGATTCGATTCAGCTTGTCATCTATCCGGACGCAAAGCGACTCGACTGCATCTACTCGGGAGAACAATCTAATCGGGTTCAGTGCAGAATCTCCGTAGGCTTTATTCTTCTCCTCAAGCAGTTCTAAGATGCCTTGCAGAATATAACGAACTTCGTCTATCGTATCAAGTTTTTCTTTCTCAGTACTTGCCTTGAATGGTTTGCTAGTAGTAGTGGATGCTTTAAAATATCCAGATGCTTCATCCTGGAACCAAATGCCGTCGCTCATCTTTAATGGTGTTTAGAAAGTCAATAGGGTCCTCAAGATACTGATTTATCTTTAGGAAATGATTGCAACCAAAGAAACCTGCTTTACCACCTGAGTATGCTTCAGCCGCAGGATGCGGTGCAGTTAGCAGGTAGTGTGATGCCTCAGCCTCCTCTGGGAAGAGGGACATAGACAGCGGTTCTTCTTTTGGTATCATGGCTTTTGTCATCAGGTTTGCAGCATCCTTGCCCCACGCTACGAACACAATGTTCTTGTGGTTGGCGATGATGCGTTTGATTACCTGAAGGGTAAACCCATCCCATATTTTCTTGTGAGAATTAGGGGACTTCTCCCGAACAGTCAATGACGTATTCAGGAGAAGCACACCCTGACGTGCCCAATGCTCAAGACTAGTGTCGAAGTTTTTATCTACATCCACTCCGTAGCTATCGTATAGCTCTTTTACTATGTGTCTCAGGCTGGGGCTCATACTCCCATTGTTGGTGGCAAAGGCTAGGCCAGTTGCTATTCCATTGTGATAAGGGTCTTGCCCTAGTATCACTACACGCAGGTCATGAAACTGCGTAAGCTCAAAAGCACGGAACACATTACCCGGAGATGGGTAAACGTGACCTGAAGCGTATTCCTGCTTAAGAGCTTGACGCAGAGTCATAAACCTTTGTGAATCAAATATTGGCTTGAGGACCGGCCACCAGTCCCCAAGCTTATTCTTCATATTGTCGTTCATATAGTAGGTTTTCTGGGACTGTAGTACGTCCTGTCGTAAACCTCAAACTGTAGGTCTGGCCTGCTGTGTAGCTCTGCATTCTTAGGCAGCACTACATCAAGCTTGTCCTCCAGCTGAGTCCTTAGACTAGGTGACTGAAACAGAATCTTCCCAGTGTGTCCATCGATGTCGAAGTCATGAAACTCTAGTATTCTTAGCTTCCATATATCATCAATCATTGAATATTTTCCCTGTACGTATGCATCGTATGATGACTTAGCATCTTCAGGAACATCGAACACAAACAAAACGTGATAAGGATCTGGGTCCTCACGCTTTCTAAAATTTCTGAACGAACACAAAGCAGATTCAAACTTTGCGAACTTAGGTTCACCAGAGAAACGATAGAGGATTGCAATACAATCCTTGTCATTCTCCGTACCAATGAATGCATTGACAAACAGTGAGTCCCACAGCATTAGCGTCCTGTTCATACCCATCATCGGTAGAACGAAGATGCTGCTGTCTGTGAGCCTAGCTGTTGATAGGTCATAGCATACAGTCTTACCTGTATCTACCCCCGGTCGAATAAGATTGACACGGTATGGTGATTTGCTACGTGGTCGTATCGTATCACCAAGGTTCACCGTGTAATCACATTCAGGATAGTTGCAAGTCAGAGAGGTAATAACGTTGTGAATCTTCTCTGTATTACACTTAGAGAGATCCCCAGTCAAACGTACAGTCCTCCCACTAATAGGGGTGAATTGTATGTCCTGACATTTTACCATAGGTCTTCTTCTTTGGTTAGGGTTTGAACTGTAAGAGGTGGTAGCATCATACCAGTCTCACGAACTAGATCATCACTTGACTTCAAAAGATAAACAAGTTTGAACGTTTCATGAAACTTCATGATGCCTTCCACCATACCGAACTTCTCTACGTACTTCTTCAAGGCAAAGCCTTCGAAGTCTTTGGTTCTATTCTTCAACCAATTCGTAGAGGTCTTATCCCCAACACCCGGAATACCTTGGATGTTGTCAGTACTGTCTCCCATTAACACTTGTTTCCATAGGAACTTCAGTGCTTCATCGGGTGAGGTATGTAGGAAATGTGCCTTCTGATAGTTGTAGTGCATGCCTACACATTGATACAGAACGTCTTTGTCTGGTGAGCATATGATCGTACTACGCTTGTCCGTGTACGAGTAATAGCTAACCAGGTCATCTGCTTCAAGTGCGGGCACACCCCAAAAACCATAATGCTGTTTGAGATACTCTCGCAGTGCATAGAACGTGGGAGGCTTCGATTTTCCTTTACGGTTGCCTTTGTAGTCAGCCGTAACCTTGTACCGAAAGCACTTCCCATCAGTAAGAAAGCCAGCGAATTGCGATGTGTTGCATTCGTATAGCATCGTACCGATCCGTTCATCTATTCCATAGACAGCCTCCTCTAACGTAGGCTTATCCATCTCATAGTACAGCAGAGAGTCAGCATCTATCAGACATATGTTCCCATCCCTGGGCAGTCTCTCGATGTTGCTCATATCACAACATCTTTATTTCCCCAACCTTGTCAGCTTTCTTGTTGAACTTATCTATTATCTCATCCTTCATCTCCTCCCACTGCTCGTTGGTGAGCTCAGCGTACTTGGAGGAGTGATACATACTACCGTTCACCCCAACAAGGCTAGAGTGTACGAAATACTGAAGACAACGGATAGCACCATCCTCTGAATCAGGGACAGCACCAACGTGCATTGGGTCTACAAAAACATTGTGAATCTCACCAGTGTACCAAGCGATATACTTCAGGCCACCAACGTGCAATCCAGGCACACAGCTTCTGTCATCGTTGGTGTTCACCATATCCCATGACGGGAGTCTGTGTACACAACCAACTCTGATGAAGTGCTGTGGGCTGTCATACCCATTGGCTCCTTCGCAGTAGAATGCATCACCACCCTTACCCATAATAGAGGGCTCGAACAGTCTGTCTTCTACATGCTCAGGCTTGCCATCGTTATCAATCTCACCAGTGTCTGGGTTGAACGTACGCTGATAGCGAGGAACTTCTTCCCCAGTCTCAGTGTCGTACTTCGTCAAGACTTCTCTCGAAACCTTGAACGCATTGACCAGACCTTCCTTGGTGATCTTGACTTGATACATGGTTGCTCGTTTCTCAGCGAGCTCTTCACTCAGTCCGTGCTCCTCCATCAACTCTTTCTTGAGCGTAGGATGCACGTACTTCATGTCGATAAATTCAAAGAAGCGGCGAGAGAAATCATCTCCCTTGCCCTCCTTTGACTTCTTGCGAAGTATAGGATTACGTAGCCATCTCAACCAGAGCTTAGCCAGTGGTGCAGTATCTGTACCCGTATCGAACGAGTCCAGTATTCTGTCAACCAAAGACTCTGGCATCGGGGTATCGAGAAGATACCCGTCAGTCAGCTCCATGAAATATCTACCAGCGGCATCCTTAGATATGTAGATATCACCTGCAATGTCTGCAATGTGATGTCTAGACCTAAGGTCCTCTGCAGTTAGCAACGAGAACTCAGCGAGTATCTTGTTGTATTCCTCCACTGTGGCAGCTTGTTCAGCTTGATCAGCAAGCTTAACCATCTGCTCATAGATATCCTTCTCGTAGCGACGAGAGTATGGGGTGTTACCATAGCTACCGGATACCATCTCACCTATTACATTGATAGAGATCATAGTGGTGGTTCAAAATTGTGTCTGTTTTTCATCTCAAGGTACACACGAATCTCCTTCCAGAACTTAGCATCATCATCACTGTGATGATGATAAGGGAAGTTGATGCGATCGAAGAGTGGATATAGTGGCTCAAGGAACTCGTTCAAGTACTCACCGAGTATATGGATATCATCCTCAGCAATCGTACAATCTGCATCTGCTACCTTGAACAGCTCCATGGACTTCTGAGCGATGGCTTCTTCATCGTGACCATCTAGCATGAAGGTCTGCAACTCGTGCATCTTCTTCATGAGATCAATGATCTCTTTGTATTCGTCATCGCTGTTGGTCCAGTATCTGCTGTGGTAGCGATATCTGTCATACGGCTGAAGCTTCACCATTACATCTTTGTACTTGGGATCGACTTCTCTCAACTTTTCAAACCAGTTGGGTACTTCAGGCAACATACATCCTGTAACCCACTCTCGAACTTTGCTGTGCATACTCCATTTGTTTTCATGTAGGACGGAAAAGAATTCACTGATGTGCTTGGCGTTAGTCCCTGCAAGCTTCTTAGACAGTGTAGCTGATACTTTGAACAGCTGTATGTCTGTGACTTTGCTAGCAGGTCCATCTACCCCGCTTATCCACTCACCATTGTAATCATTGCGGAACCGGTGTGGCTTGAACTCTGTAAAGGCAGGGTTCTGATTGGCCATACTAGTATCCGTGTTAGAGAACGGGTGATAGTGAGATATGCTAGGATACACATCATTCCAAGCAGGGACAGTAGGGGCGCAGATTGTAGCAGCCAACTTCAGCATGGCTTCATCTTCACTGGTGCCATAGTACGTTTCTATGTCAGTGTCCTGAATCAGCTGTAGTGGTGCTTCAACCTTGTCCCATGTCCAGTCTGAGATGCTATTGCACCACCTTTCATCACCAGCGTACGGACGTCGCAGAGTGTAGAGTACTACCTCGTTAGCAAAGCTGCGTCTTTCTTCTGGTGTCATCAAGCGGTACCTGCCTTTCAGACCTTCTTCTTGTTCCTTCTTTTCCAGGCTCGAAGCGAAATCTTCTGGTACTTCTATCTCGTCATAGTCGAACTTCACCATGGGCGAATCCTTGAACAACTCCCAGTTAGCAACTCGATGGAGATTGAGTGCATCAATCTTTGCTTGTACTTTAGGGTCGTTGTAGATATTCGTTGGTTGATGTTCTGTAATGAGAGTAAGGGTTCCCTCCTGCAAAAGGTACAGGTCCTTAGAGGCTGAAGGGTTGCCTTTGACGAAGTACAGGTTGTCCCAATTCACTTGGCCCCATCCTACTTCTTCTCGTTCAATCTGATAGTTTCCATTCTTCCAAACCCTAGAGACATTGCGAACCTTGTAGCCTTTGAGGATACCCTGCGGAGAGGCAAAGACTATTCCGGTATCACCGAACTTTGGTTTGATATTTTCCTTATCCAACATCTCACTTAGCTGTCGAAGCACACTGTCATTGCCGGTGTTCTTGTAGATCACCTCACTGCACTTCTTGATCCAAGTAAGAAAGTCGCTTTCATTTAACTGCTCACCAATCACATCCGCAGCGTCTTGAGATGCTCTCTCAATGGCAGCCTGGATGTAGTTCTTAGTGTGCTCATTCCATATAACTTTTTCCCTCGAAGGAGTGACTTCGACACCGTCCTGGATTACGATCTCATTGCCATCCTCATCTAAATAAGCCTGACGTGCTGGGCATTTGATACCCACTGCACCCCATAGGCTTTCCATCTCGAGCTCTTTGAAGTCCACATATCCATAGTTGATTCCCGTAGTGGCTCCTGGGGATTTAACCATGACAATGTGGGGCCTTCTCCAAGCCCAAGTATCTGAGACGATAAGGTTGTCAGAGTTGTAGAGGACATCACTCCGAACACTCCTATCCATCTCATGACCATCTTCGTAGATGTACTTCACGTCAACGTTGTCGATGTAGTTCAGCTGATCCTGCACTGCATCAATAAACTTTGTGCGGTTGTGCCGCTTGACCCCGAATGAGATCTTCGTGAAGTTCTTTGAATTTACATTGATGTAATTGACTGTGGTCCCATCACTCAAAGCAATCTGACCATCAGCCTGGAACTTCCCAATCAGGAAGTCCGTCTTGTAGGCATAGCAGTTCATCTTGAACAGCTTGCCGTTGTGTGCTGTCTCTACGGTGTAGAAGTCTACCCCAGTAGATAGTGGGACCTTGGCACCTAGTCCAAAGGCTCCAAAGTTCTCTGCTGTGTTTCTCTTGGTTGAGAATCCCAGTTCGAGGTAACCTTCGAGTCTCGAATCGCCAATACCCACGCCGTAGTCAACAACGCTAAAAACATCACAATACCCTGTACCATCGTTTTCTTTGTACGTAATGACAACCCTGTTGTTGTCGCGGCAAAGATACTCAGGATCATAGTATTCCGGGTTAAAGTTGGAATCTTTGTACTGATCGTCATCGCGTTTGATGTAGTAGTCTTCGACCTGCTTCTTGCCTGACAATATCTCCAACGCAATCTCTTTCTCACGTTGTGAATCGCAGGCGTTAGTCACCAGCTCACGTACGGTTGAAGGTATCGGGGTAGAGTATTGTGAGGATTGAAGAACGTCAAAGACAAGTTTCTCAGCGGACTTGTTGATCCGCTTTTGTAAGCCAGCCGAGTTGCTCTGCACTGCCTTACCAATTGTCTTGATGCTCATAATAAAATAGCCCCTATTTTGTAGGGGCTATTAGTTCTAGAATTTTGTTTACTGTTTCAATGTTCTGTTTCTGGTTCCTCGGAACGAAGAGTACAGGAGGGTTGTCCTGTTCCATTAACAGTTTCTTGAACATCTTCCACTTGAGTGGGAAGCGTTCGTTTGCATAGCCTTTACACTCTATCACCCATCGACCCTGTGGGTCTACGAAGTCAGGAGTGTATGTGATGTCTCGTACTTTGTACTTCTGCTTGTCCTGATACCCAGTCTTACCATTGTCCTCGAAGGACTGGTTGCTGTAGTAAAAGCCTTCCATGAGAACATACTTCTTCTTCTCATAGTCCGCCTTGATCCCAGCATCTCTGAGTTGTCTGTAGCAGTGTGCCTCGAGCTGAGACCTAAACTTGATTCCGTCTACTTCCTTAGACTTGGCGTTCCGTACTTTCTTCCTTGATGTACGAGTGCCTGTTCTCCTTCCCCTTGATGACATCCTTTGCTGTTTCTAATCCATGATCCTTTATTAGATCAGAGATATCCTTACTGCAATAATGAGAAGGAATAACCAAGTTGTCAAGTCCATACTTGCTACAAATCTTTGCAGCCATAGTTTGGCCAGGGTTGCGAGGGTTATCAAAGTCGTTGTCGTAAAGGACTATGACTTCTTTGAAACGCGCTTGCGCTTCTTTGATGGTACCTTCACTTGGCACAAGCATTTCTGATTGTAAAGCAATGGATGGGTACTTAAGGATCGCCATACACATGACATCCTTGAGGGAACTTGTGAGAAATAGAGTCCCACCATTTTCAGGAAGTTGGCGATAGCCTTGTAGGCATTGTACACCCACGTTAGAACTCCATTTAAAATCTCTTTCAAGCGGACGATAAATTTTATAGCCGCAGTCAAAGCGGTAACGATAGCTGACAGTATTGCACGTAAAACGTTGTTCATTTATCCAGTAATGTGAAATAGGTTGAACGTCGAATATACGAAGAATCCTTTTACCTATACAGAACTGTCCCCAATATCTATCGTCATCTACAGACCAAGGACGGGTTCTTACTTGTATGTTCGCCTTTCCTTTCTCCTTGAATCTTCTGCTTTCCACCTTTGGTATAGGCCGATCAACACGTATCCCAGTAGAAAGCCCAAGACCAAAAGAGTTATCAATGTACTTAAGAGTTTCATAGAAATTAAGATTGTATTTGTAACCAACATAAGCGAAGCAATCAAAGCTGTGGTCAGGATACCCAAAGTCTTTGTACCACAACCGTCCACGGAATGCAGTAATAGAAACTGTAGGTGTCTTGTCTTCACGCAGATCACTCTTGAACTTCCTGTCCACATCGTTGAAGTGTGTACAGAAGTATTTGAATATCTGATACTCAGATACCTTGGACAGCAATACGTCCTTGGTTAGAATGTCCTCGCTCCTTCTTGCCTGTATCATGGTAATATTGGGGGATCAGCAGCATCTTGCACCAACACTGATTCATGGGTGTTAAATTTAGGTTCAAAATTATTACCGATCCCCCGTTAATTACTTAGCTCCAGAGATCATCAGCTGTCTCAGCTGCTGGCTCTGCTTCGTTAGGTGTTACAACCTCCGGTACATATGCCTGCAACTGCAGGTCAGAGTTGTACTCAGCATTGAACGTACCGTACTCGTCATTCAAAGCCTTGACAAAGAGCTGGTCTCTGCGTGGCTTCAAGCGACCGAAGTGGCGATTGTACACTTGCTGATACTTGCCGTCCTTGACACCGAGCATCACGTGGAGCTTGTTGTCCTTGAGAGAAGTAACCAAAGACTTCAACTCTTCGACGTTACCCTTCATGATGTTATCGATAGTATCAAATGAGCATTCACCATCGTTGGGGATGTTGGCCCATGCCTTGACGAAGTTGATCAAGATCTCCTCGCCTGGGTACATGCGACGTACACCCTCATTCTTGAACCAGTCAGGGGAAGAATCAGGCTTCTCAGCCCAAGTCACCTGACCGTACTTGTTCGTGATCTGGAACTTACCAGTAGAAGATGCAGCTCTGTGCTCACTACCGATGAGAATCTCCAAGCGAGTGCTGAAGTTGTGCTCATCGTTGTGTACCCAGAATGCAAGCTTACCAGTCTTGTCACCCATGTCTACACTGTAGCTAGGCTCAGTCTTCATGTTGACACCGATTGATGCAAGCTCACCCAGGTTAGGGTTGACTGCAAGGACACGTACTGGTGCAATACCAGTGAACAGGGGGATACCCCCACCGCCTGAGACTTGTACGTCTGAGGAATTAGATTGAATAGCCATTAGTCGTTGTTTTCGTCTTGGTTATCAGTATGTGGATCTGATGCAATCTGCTGCATCAATGTAATTTGGTTCTCCGGTGCTACTGCTGTGTCGTCAATAAGCTGTACACGTACAACCTTATGCTTCTTTACACGGATACCCTTCAACTTAGGATGTGAGAAGATCTCCTTCGCCTCAGCAATCGTGAGTCCGTACTTCTTACGGATCTCGTCACGGCTCATACCATCTTCTTTGATGTGTGATACGAGCTGCGAGATTGTCAAGGTTTGGGGTGTCTGCTCCTGTGTGACATCGGGTGTCACATCTACTCTTGCGTCAATAGACATTGTGAATCTTTTTAATCAATAAAAATTTTGCCCCACTCGAGTTCAGCATCAAGTCCTCGTAGATGCTCACAGCGAGAGCCTGCTGTGTCGTCGTTTGTAGAGTCAAACGAAATCTTTGTGACTCCTTCTCCCCTGTACACAAGACCGATAGCATCGGTGCTAGCACAGGTAATCTCACGCAACTTACCGGTCAAGGACAGGTCATTAGCCTTGACTTCTTTACCATTCTTGGTCAGATACTTATCCTTAAGGTGTCCGACAAAGATGACATGGTCAGCAAGCTTCGAGAGTCTGTGGAACCACTTCATGAAAGCCTTACGAAGCCATAGATAGCCAGCACCCTGAGGCAAGCTAAGAACCGACAGACCTTTGTTCTGCGGATCGAAGTTCTTACCCATGGGTGTTTCCTGGTACATCTTCTTTGCCTCCTCCTCACACCACACTTCCAGTTGTGTGATGGTGTCGATGGCAATGTACTTGTAAGGTTTCCCCTCGCTAATAATAGCTTTCCCAACCTCAGCCAACTCAGCGAGGGAGTTGACTTTGATCTTGAGTGCGTCCACCATATCTGACCCATCCTCTAGGTCAATGATGAGACAGTTCTCAAGCTTGGAGAGAGCTGTGGTCTTACCGATCTTCGGTGGACCATAGATAATCATGTTCTTAGGTGATTTGCGTGCTGCTTTAACCACCTTCTTAGGAAGTACTAGTTCACTCATATTTTTTGAAATTCTTACTACACTTTAGATAAGGTATTGGGATGCGACCATCCTTCGGCTTCTTGTACCGTACTTCACAGCCCTCAGGTAGAGGTATAGGCCTGTATCCCCCCAGAAGATGCTCTCTGAATACTGCACAGTCCCCATTCGTCTGCAGAATATATCTGCGTTTGATGGGATTACCCTTCTTATCCTTGTCATCAACCACCACTACTTTGACTGCGTTCATTGATCGTAAAGGTTGATAGGTCTGTTTCGAAAGGTATCATACCAAGCAAACCATCACGGTTCTTCTCGATGTGTACTGCCATGAGACCAACAGGGTCTTCACCGCAATAGCTATCCGTAATACCATACAGGTCATTGGGACGCTGTAGCATCATCACTACGTGTGCATCCTGACCAATAGAGTCACCACCGAATAGGTCTGTCAAGAGGGGCTGGTATTGTTGTTTGGCACGGAACTCCTGTTCAATGTTACGGTTGAGCTGTGATAGCAGTATCGTAATGCATGTCATCCTAGCCTGCATCCACATGCATGCCTTAGACAATACATTGAGTCTCTGCAGTTCTGTGTCAGCATTTCCCTTCACAAGACGAGAGTGGTCAATCAGATTGATGACTGTCGTACCAGGGTACCTGATAAACACATCCTCATTGATCTTCTTGACCTTCTCCATGTCCTGTGGAATAGAACAGAAAAAGATTGGGTAGTCCTTGTACTTCTGTACCATACCCTCGTAGGCTTTAAACTTCTCGTCAGAGAGTTTATTCTCCACAGACAAGAGCTCGAATGTCTGCATCTTGGTGTCCTTTGAACCTGCACGAAGTATCTGCTGATACCCCGGCATCTCAAAGCTCCAGTACAGAACAACTACGTTCTTGTGTGCGTTAGTATCTAGTATGTCGAAGATCAACTGGTTAGAGAAAGCGGACTTACCCACACCAGGACGACCTGCGATTACATACATCTTACCGGGCTGCAAGCCCCCCATCAGGTTTCTGTTGAGTCTTGGCCACTTGGTGGGGTAGACTCTACGGTTCCCGTACATAGCAGTCTTGACCTCAGCAATGGATTTGTTGACGTCTTGAGAGATATGCTTGAGTTCCTTGATGCCTGTTAGGTCATAGCTTGCGTGTGATTCTTGATTGGGAGGCTGTTGATTTGTCATTGTCTATTGTATCATACTTCTCCCATGTGTGGTTGTTAACCCACGTTTGGAGCTGCTGCATCCAACCCAGAGAGTTAGTGTGCTTACGATGCATGAGTTCGTTCTTGAGACACTTCATGACGTGGTCATGCTTTGTCTTGTCCTTACCCACGTACTTTTCGTAAGCTCTCTTTGACTTCTGGTTTGTCTTTGCGTTTGCGTCTCTTGCTCTAAGCATGCGCAGACCATCCTTTGCCATAACCTTTAGAGGAAAGTGGGAGACAAGTTCAGACCACATTCTACCGAAGTCGTCCTCAACTATTGTCAAGAACTCGTATCGGACTACGTGTTCTGAAGGCTTGTCCCCCAGCTTAATTAGGCCCTTGGTTTGCAGGTCCTCTAGGTTTGGTTTGAGGTCTAACTCTTTACCAACATGGCTAGCATTGGCATGCAAGAGGTACAAATATAAGAAATCATCAGCACTTATTCCAAACTTCTTTAGAACTTCTGTGTTGACTTCTACGAGCATTACAATTATTTAAACAGTACGGTAATTTCTACACCGTTGACAGAGATTACGGCCTTCTCAGCACCAGTTATCTTGTCAGTTGTTCTTGGGGCCTTTTGCTTGAGCACTTTCCTAGCAGCTCTCTTCTTTGCAGGGAGCAATTGGTTGTAGTAACGCTGCATGACTGCAGTATCACTTCTACCAAGTTTTTTGGCTGCTTTCTCAAAGCCAAGGCATTTGTTCTTTGCGGACTCCACCATCTTTACGATGAGCTGATCGTCCTCTACTGAGTATCGGGTGTTTGCACACATATTAATTAAGGATTTGGTTGAGGGTTACCCCTACATAAACATTATTCAAACTACTAGTTGCTTGTTGCATCCACTTCTCTTCCTGAGAATCACGCACATACAGTATGTATATGTTCCCGCGTTTCCCTTTCTTGAAGCGAATCAATCTCCCAACTCTTTGGATCATAGGCAGGGACTTGCTTTCAAGCCCTGCAATAATCCCAACACCTACGTCAGGTACGTCCATGCCTTGGTTCAAGGCCTTGGTACTGCATAGGATTGCATCATCGGACTCTTTGAACTCATCCAGTATATCTCTCCTGACCTTTGTGGTCTTACCAGAGTGATACACCAAACCACCCAGTTCTTCACCCATCATGTTTGTGAATTCATTCGTCCCTGAGAACGTTAGAATCTTCTCACCTGCATGATGTTGTGCCAATAGCTTTGATGCTGATATCTTGTTTGAAGCATGTTGCACGACTGCTTTACGCTGTCTTATGGCATTGAAGAATTGAGCTGCAGCTCCTTTGTCCCCCGGAGCACCCTTCAAGATTGCGCTGGCCATATTGAAAGCATCAAACCCACCCAGTCTGTACTTGCATTGTACGAATAGGTTGTTTGCTTTCTTGTAGGCTGCGCGCTCTACTGGGGTAAGATCGACAGGAATACAGTACACATCGTAAGGTGCTACAAGCCCCATAGATACACACTCATCCAGGGTAATGAGGTATACAATGGGAGCCAGTTTGTGCAGCAGTGCTCTGTACTCCATGTCTTCCGGTAGTGTTGCTGTCATGCACAGCAGCCTATCGTATGTATTGTTCTCAAAGAACCTACGATAGACCGGGGATAAGCCGAGGTGAACCTCATCGCATACTACGATCTCGTAGTGTTCACCTTCTAGCTTGTGTGCAGACTGATAGCAGAGTATGTCTACTCTTGAGAGCAAGTGTGTCTTGCCCCACTTCTTGAACTCCAGTTCGAATTGATCCTGAAGCTGCGTAGTAGGTACAAGAACAAGAGCTCTACCACCATCTTTGATAGAGTGAGCAACACCCAGAACACCGCACCGGCTTTTCCCAAAACCAGTACCAGCAATAATGCTACCGCGATATCCTTCCTTATGCCATGCGTTGAGGGCATTGCTCTGCTCTTTTGATTTAATCTCTATCGTCTTCTGGGTCATAGTATACTACCTCTTCTAGTATTTCTTCACGCAAGTGTTGTACTACATCAGGATCGAGCTTCTTGATAGACAGCTCCATCTCTTCAATCTCTACACCTGGTTCAATGCTAGGGGAGTCATAATCGCCCTTCTGACCGTAGTCTATAAAATACTCAATCTTTAGTCGTAACGTTCCCACGTCGCTCTCGATGTCTGTTTCCCATGTTTTGCTCATAGCTTAACTCATTATATTTAACAATCAAATTTACTAGCTGACGTCTCTGTGTCTTGACTTGCTTCTCCACGTTGTCAATACGCGAAAGAAGATAGCTTTCTGTTTCTTTGTTCATTTTGTTCTTGGTTAAGGATACTCTGTCGAAACTCGTATCCAAAGGAGTTTAGTTGTATTGTGGCTGTTTCCCAACAGTCCTTGTATAGGGCTCTAAACTTGGGATCTATATCCAACAGGTCCTCACACCGCTGCATTGCGCAAGTAACTGTCGATTGATCCCTACCCGTGTACGCACCGAGCCTCTTGCGCGTAAACTTGTATAGCTTTCTACCACTCAGGTGATAGAATATCTTTCTGGCATCAGCCAGATTCGCATCCCTTTTGCTACTCGTTAGCTCGTCAAGCTCTATATCGCTTTCCTTACAGACTGCTTTTGCAATGATGAGGAGTTCCCCCTTGTCGAAGCACGTCTTGTACATTATCTGTTTTCTTGCTTGAGGAGCTAGCCCTGGGTAGAGATAAGGGTTAAGGAGTTTGTCCATGTTGTGAATCTATTTGTGCGCCCTGCAGGACTTGAACCTGCGACCGGATGATTATGAGTCATCTGCTCTAACCACTGAGCTAAGGGCGCTGGAGCTGTGATTATTCCACAGCTTTGATTAGTTCTTGAAATGTGTACTCGCACTCGTACGAAAAGTCATCGTACGTATCTGACTGAGCAAACCTAATCTTAGATACATCGAAGTTCTTCAGCTCTTCAATGTTGATGACATACAAAGAAGAAGCAGTGTCACTGCAATCAACGTCTAGAATGTCTGAACTGTACTTAATGTTTTCCCCATCTGAAGACAGCAGAATTGCGTAGTTGCCAGCTGCACCACCACATCCCTGATCTGATGTACTCCAAAGCTCCAGTGCATAGGAATCATTTACCCTGCGAACAGAGATGTACAGCTTGTTGTTACCACGAGTACCAGCTTTGACACTTTCAGTAACCTTGATGACGTTCCCTGTGAACTCATCTACTTTTTCAACCCGAAGGTTTTGAGAATAACTGAGGATAGAAAATCCCCCCATCAAAATGATAGCAATAAAATGTTTCATGATATAAATGTTTGAAAAATGTTTTAGCGACAAAAAGGGGCCAGTGACGTTTCACCAGCCCCTCACCTGTAATTGAATGAAAACTGCGAGCAGGCTTATTGTCGCCTCACACGCGTACCTCGAGCGGGACTCGAACCCACAACCTACAGCTTAGAAGGCTGTTGCACTATCCAGTTGTGCTACCGAGGCATGATACTACTTCTCCCACGTTTGAGAGATGTTTGTATCGGCTTTGAGCAAGCCATTAGGTACAATGACCTTCGCAGCTCTCTCCATCTCCATTGTCATCATTCTAGCCCACTCTCCTGCGATATTCTCTTTGCAGATCGTATCGATTTGATCGTGGACAGTCATGACAATCTTGACATCACCCCTCCAGTTCTTCTGTATCTCCTTGTATATGTAGATAAGCGCAAGCTTAGTCATATCCGCAGAGCTACCCTGAATGGGTGTGTTCTTACTGGCACGTTCAATGCTCCCAAACTCCTGCATCTTTGACCTGTCATTCCAAATCTTAGGGAACCAGTTGTCAAACCAGCGACGTCGTTTGAAGGGCTTGAAGGTACGAATATAGCCATTGCGTGTACCAAACGTACCAAGTTTTTGTAGAAAGTCACGGATGTTGGGGAACTCTGTAAAGTATTTCTCTATAAGTGCCTCAGCCTCGTGCTTTGATATCTGGAGTGTGTCCGCCAGTTTAAAGGGTCCCATTCCGTAGGCCAGTCCGAAATTAATCGCCTTAATCTGCGTGCGTAGCTTCTTCTTTTCATCAGCGTCAGCGTTCCTCCACTTATCTTCGAAGACAAGGTCGGCGCATACACCATGGAGGTCGAGACCTTTTTCAAGGGCATCCAACCAAACAGGGTCTTGACTTCCATATGCAATGACGTTTAGTTCCTGACTAGAGTAATCGGACGAGACAAAGACCCATCCCTCTGGTGCGACGAAACAATTTCTAAAGGTATTGTCGCCCGGAATCTGTTGCATGTTAGGCTTAGAGGAAGATACTCGTCCAGTATCAAGTATTTGCGAGAAGTTTGTATGCACTCTCCCGTCTGAGTTGACGTAGTTGAAGAACTTAGTTCCATAGGCATTTGCGAGCTTTGTCCTTTCCTTATAGCGTATATATTCATCGATTAGTTTGTGTTTGTACCTGTACTTGTTGAGCTTCTTACCGTTGACATCTTCAAGTTCAGGTACTAGGTTTCTAAATAGTTTGAGGGTCTGCATAGGGGAGCCCCAGTTGATGTGAGTATGCCTAGTCTCCTCCATGGGAGCAAACATATCCACCTGTACTGGGATACGATACTGCTGTAGCAAAGGGTGTTCCAATACCAGTTTGTCTAGCTTGATCTCCTGTTCAAATGCCAGCTTGACATTCTTTTCTGCCATAACTGTCCACTTGTCCTTGTCAATGTCCAGACCCTCGTACTCAATCTCAGCAAATACTCTGACTACTTCATTCTCCAGACGGGCGACTTGCTCCAGTTCATACGTACGAAGTAGTGCAAGCTGTTTCTCCCGTATGTCCAGCAGATAAACCACATCGTTGGCCCCATACGTAATTTGATCGACGGTGTAAGGTTGACCTTTGAGACCGATGAACTTGTTGCGGGTCTCTTTATCGAGAGTGTGACCGAGGTATCTCTCTGTGCACCGGGCAAGAGAGTATCCATGGTCTTGTTTACCACAATTGATAACTCTTTCGACAAGAAACGTATCGTATACTTTTTGAACTGATATTCCAGCCCACTTCTTAATGAACTTGTAGTCGAACTTAGCGTTGTGAAAAATCTTTGTGATCTCATTTGACTCGAGTATTTGTTTGAGGGGTTCGATGCTGACTGTGCGTGTGTCGATGACGTATTGCCTGTCTTTGTCCCCAATCTGGAACATGATGAGCTTCTTGCACGTGAAGTCGAAACCCTCTGTCTCGGTGTCCACCCCCAGAACTGTCTTGCTTTTACAATAAGCTTGGCATTCCTGTATCGTCGCTGTCGGGATATCATTGAGGGGGCTGTTCTGACCTACGAATCTTATTGATTTCATCTAGTGCAAAGTTTAGCATGGTGTCCGCTTCTTCAAACGTAAGGTTCCTACCTCGAAAGAATACACCGGAACGTTTGTTTCTTTTTGCAAGATCAATGATGGTGGACAATGTGTCTACGTCCCCGTCTTGAATGATCATTGCGATCTCTTTCATCTTACCCATTGGTTGTTTGGTTTAAGTTCGTCTGTCTGCTGGTCATGCAATCAAGACTGTAAAAAAAATACACTTCGGCTGATTGAAAAAATAGAACCCTGTTGGTCCCGCCCATCGAGGCAGGGTTCTATTGTAGGTGTCTAACCTATGTATGGGCTAGTTGATGCATTACGACATCAACTCACCAGCGTCAGCAAACTGCGGACGACCGATGGCTGCGCGAGGAGCTTCCTCCTCTTGCGATGCACTGATAAACTTGTGGCTGCAAGTAGATGCAACAACAAGGTCAGTGTGACGATACACTGGCATCTCAGTACCAGTAGAATCGTTGTGTGCCATTACAACCTCACCAGTAGATGGGTTGACTTTAGGCGTCTGAGTCTTTGAGTAGGGATTCTTCTCAAAGTTCTCAGTGACTTGCACTGCAAGCTCTGTACCGGCAGGAGCGCCGAGCTGTGCATAGAAGTCATTTGCAAACATCGTCTCACCACCCTGAGTAGCATCTCCTTCACGAGATCCAAGGATGGCAGCAGCTTTGTCTGCGTTGAACGAACGAAGGGCAGTAACACGAGTCGTATTACCAAGAGCTTCAGTTCCCTGTTCGAGTGAGATCAACAAGCTGTTGGCTGACGCAGCAGATGCTGGACGCTCAACTTCCTGCTGGAACTGAACAGTGATTTGGTTCTTGGAGGAGTTAGTGTTAACCCACCACTTACGGATGACAACTTGGCCCGTTGCCAGGGCGTTTTCATAGGCTTGTGCCATGATAAAAGAAAATAAAAGAATAGAATTGGTGACTGTTGATGGCCGTCACCTTACGCCATTAGTTGAGATAAAACTTATCGTACGTGTAGTTCGATAGCTTTATCAGGTACGTGCAACAATCGAAATCATCAGAGTGTATGACGATCTCGATCCTAGTATTCTTGCGTCTACGTTTTACTTCAAGCACGGTGATAGGGAGCAGACGCGATTCACTGCATCTGTCCCTATCTGTAACCTCAATCATGGTCATGTCTTCCTTGAATGACCCCCAGTAAGAGTTCTTGTGGTTATCCTGTATGTAACCGAACGCCTCACAGCAGTAGACTTGAGATTGTGCTGTACTTATACTGACTAGCAGTAGTAGTATTACTGATAAGCTGCGCATGTAGAGTAGCTTGATGAGTAATGTGTCATTGTACCACATGATGTGAGTGATGCAATGAGTAGTGCCATTGATGCTACGAGTAAGTAGCGGACGAGTGTGTCTTTCATTGAGCTTGGTTTGATTTGAGTTCTTCGTTGATCTGCTTGAGTTGCTCTTGCAGGTTGGAGATTTGTGATTGAATGCGTTGACGTTCCTCGAGTAGTGATGACCCGAGTGTAACTACATCACGCTTGGCTTTCTTGTATCTGTCGAGTACAAGATTGTTGAGTACGTTCTTAGCCATGATTAGTATTGTGTTGCAATGCTGTTGAGGTAAGAAGAGTAGGTGATGTACTGACCTTGGTAGTAGACTGTGTTCATGGGAATGTAATAGAATAGAATGTGAATGAAAGTATATGGTGTCGAAAAGTGGGAGAAAGTGGTGTGTGAAGCCAAGAGGCTACACTTACAAACAGTCTAAGTCTTAACGTCTAAAGGTTCGAATGGGTCTCTGATGGTGTTTCGAATGTCTCTGATGGTACAGACAAAACAAGGGAGGAGCCGTAGCTCCCCCCAAGTCATCAGCTGAAGCTGAAGTCTTGCTCCTCGTAAGAGCGGACAGTGCACCAGCGGTTTGTGAACACCTCGCCAGTCTCCTTGTTGGTAGACGTAGCATCAGGTGCAGAGTAAACTAAGTTGCGGAAGAAGTGCTCAGCGTTAGAGAACTTGGTGATGTCAGCAAGAATCTTGTAGGCCAAGCCATCCTTGATGACGAAGTGAAGCACCTTGCCTGACTCGTAGGTGCGTTGCTTAATAGGAAGTACCATGGTGTATGGATATAAGGTTAGACAAATAGTAACCTACCTCAGTTACTACATGCGCTTAAGTTTAGATGTGGTGTATGTTAGATGCGCACTCCACTTATCATATTGGTAGGTTACTAAAAGGGTCGGGGTATTCCCAAACCCGATACATCGTAGGGGTCTGTGATGGTGTAGGATTCCGCTCTCAAAAATTTTTCCCAAAAAAAATCCCCGCCTTAGCGAGGAAGTCTAGTCCAGTGGAAAGTTTCTATGAATGGCTTCACATTTAGCTTGTACTGCAAATCCCTGACGTTACCCATAATGGAGTACAGCTCTGGATCATGCATCTTCGCTGTAGCAGTTGTTATGGGTCTAAATTTTATTTTCGTCTTAGCCATCTCTATACCTGTGGTACAATGCTAACTTAGTTAAGTTGTCCTATATTTGCAAATGTAAACCACACTATTATGGCCAAGCAATCAGCATTTGACATCTACGTACGTAAAAACGTCTCCCGCCCTGGAGTGCATGCTAAGACAAAAAGTTCTGTGCACAAGAAGTCCAAGAACTACAAGAAAGCATATCGCGGACAAGGCAGGTAACGACAGACTTAAGTCTCGTTAACGGAGCACGGTAACGTGCCCAGACATTTCTATAACCTTCCTAGACTCAAACGTTCTAGCGTTGAGAGTCCATACGTATACCCCGTTTGAAACAGGGCTCCCAAGGAAATCACCACTCCATCTATCTGATGGGTCGGCTGAGTACCATATAGTATCACCCCATCTGTTGTAGAGTCTGCAGTCCCACTCCAACCAGCACTCGTCAATCGTTATAATCTGCCAGAACTCATTGATGTTGTCCCCGTTCGGGGTAAATACGTTGGGGGCTTTGATGCACGGGTCATTGCAGTCGGGGTCATCTGGGCCGTAAATGCACTCCCCCTCAATCGTACACTCCTCGCAGAAGTTCAGAGCCTCAAAGTCTAGGCATCCCTGGTAGACACAACTACCATCATCCTCAGTAGCCTGCTCATCATAGTTGTATGCATTGACATCCAGACACCCAGAGTACACACAGCTCCCATCATCCACATCAGCAGTAGAGTCATAGTTGCTTGCCTCCTCATCCAAGCATCCCCCATACTGACAACTCCCGTCACTTATCGTAGCAAACTCGTTGTAGTTGAAAGCAGACGCATCAATACACCCGTAAACAATCGGGGGAGGAGGTGGGTAGCAAGAACCAGCCAGCGAGAACTGCAGGAAGTTGTTAGGGATGTTTACATCTGGGTACGGGAAACCACCCAGTCCAGGTCCCCCAAGTATTGTCTCACTGTCATTGATCTGGAAAATTGTGAGAATAACGCACTCCTCAAAATAGGACCCAATCTGGAGCGCATTTCTCCAGCACATAAGGGTCCCACTCCCAGCAAGAGGAGTATCGTCAAGTATATTAAACGTAATAGTATCCCCCGTCTGCAGGATATTGTCAGGCCCCTGACCTATCTCAAAGCCTGGGAAGTTCAAGGGGTAAAGAAGTAGAGCCCATTGGGAGTCCTCACTAAGACACTGGAACGGTGATGGGAAAACAGGGGGGTTGAACGACAGACCGAGAATAAACTCCCCAATGCTATCTGCCTCTGTCCCGCACTGACCGTTGTTAACTACAAGTGTAAGATCCGTAGATATCGGATTGAACCCGTAGATCTCTATGTCACACTGACCCCAAGACATTAGTGGGATCAAAAACCAAATAAGCTTCTTAATCATTCATCAAAGTTTAGTTATTGAACAAATATCTTCTTGGTCTCCAGGTTACACTTTACGATGTAAATACCAGAAGCAAGATTTTCGACAGGTCCCGGGACAACTCTCCCAGACATATCGTAATACACAGGCTTGCCAGATGCTTGCCCGTTTGTGCTTGGTTCAAGCTGACCCTCAAGCTCTGTGACAGACGTAACAACACCTATTGACAAAGCAGGTTCAACAAGGCAATCTGTTCTCCCGAACTCAGTCAAGAACTCCAGCAGGTCGAGCACGTTAACAATCTGATCCCCGTTGATGTCCCCAACACAATCACCCACACACTGGTAGTCGTTCATCAAGAGAGATGCATCTTCTACCCCAACAACCCCATCATTGTCTATGTCTGCAATGCAGTCATTCTCGACCCCATCAACACAGAAGTCAAAGACAAGCTGACTCCAGTCATCCCCTGAAACATCAACCCCAATAAGCTCACCGTTCAGGAACATGTCTACCTCACCCCCATACTGAATACCATCCCCACCTGCATCCTCAATAATAAAGTTGTAGCACCCACTAGACAGACAAGTCTCGTAGCTGCGAGTTGTAATCCCAGCACTCCAAGGACCATCCCCAATAATCACATCCTTGCTATCCTGCCCCACAAGCACCCAGTTGGTCTCGCTTGCAAAGAACCCACTGGTAAAGTCCATCTCCCACAATGCACCAGGAGAGTATGCCACGTTCCCAGAAAGAGAGTCATTGCCTGCATACTGATCAGACTCAGAGACAAGAACAACATCAAAGTCACCCTGCACAGGTACCCCCTCAAACACCACCTCGTACGAGCCCCCATATTCCACATCGTAAACCCACTGCTCATAAGACACACCATTCGCTGTAAGAACAACAGTCGCTGCAGGCATGGTATTGAGCGCAGTCCCAATCACATTGACTGAGACATCCTGGTTCTCCAAGCAGAACTCTGGCTTGTATACAAGGTTAGCCAAACCAGCATCGAAGTCTACAGGGGGTACGCAGTTCAAGTTGTCAATCAGGTCCGCTCTCTCATTTACTATGCATGCATGCATTCTCTCTGCCTGCCCCTGCGTGTATGAATCTCTACACACCTGACCCGTATAATCCATGTAGTTTTCTACCATGGCTCCAGGACATGCAGGACTCACACAGGATACGTTGGTAATCGTCGGGGGTGTATCACACACCATATCTCCCTGTGTCTCGCAGTTGCCCTCAGACCCACAGTCGAAGGTATTTAGGAAGGTATGCTGAAGGTTCAAGTAGTGACCAAGCTCATGCGTAAAAGTCTTACCAAGGTTGGAGTCAGTAATCACAAACTTGGAGTACCGAAGAACAACCCCATCCAAACAGTTATTTGTAGGACCGGGGTATGCATACCCGTTGATGCCGTTGCTCCCATTGATCTGAGTAACAATGTACACATTCACATACCTATCCACATCCCAGCACCCAAGTGACTTAAGCTGCAGGTCCGGCATACCATCATCCAACCCACTAACAGCAACACCATTGTTGACGTATGCAGGATACCCAGACAGGTCATACCTAACAATACCAGTCGTAGGATTCCCATTGGGATCTCTCTGAGCAAGGCAAAAGTCTATCTTGGTATCTACCCCAATACCATCACCTGTACTACCAGGCACCTTTCTGAAGTGGTTGTTGCTCTCAACCAGTGCCTCTAGAACCTGCTCATCAGATACGTTGAAGCTTTCCCCAATAGGTTCCCCAAGGTGCATAATATGGAACACAACGGGGAGAGTGGCAACCTCTACATCAGCCAAGTTGACGTCTGACCGGTTCAGCCCCATAATCTTAACTTGAGGCAGAAGATCGGTAGCACACTCCTGTGCTGATATATTGAGTGCTAAGGTGATAGCAAAAAGTGAGAGTATAAATGAACGCATAGTTTGAGACTTTTGTTTGTGTGTAAAGATAGAAAATTTTGAGCAACTATTGTGTCATAGTAGTGTCCGATGTATATTTGCCAAGAGACCGCACAAGCGACCGGCCCTCGGTAACCAAAAAGGGGCCTAGACATCGGGTTACAGTAGCTGTCACCATAGGCAGTGAACGTTGTCCCCGGTAGTTTCGAAAAGTGCGTTGGTATAAAACTCGGGTGGGAACAAGGCTATAGGCTGACAGAAATGCCCCCACGTAGGCTAAACACGGCGAGTGGAAATCCAACGTTAAACACAAAACCAAGGGGGAATACTTGTATCCATGAGAGAAATCAATCGCATAATCCTACACTGCTCAGCAACTCCAGAAGAGAGAGACATAGATGCAGCAACAATCCGAGACTGGCACGTGAATGGGAATGGGTGGTCAGACATAGGCTACCACTATGTGATCAAGCTAGACGGGACGATAGAAGGGGGAAGACCCATACATATCGCAGGAGCACACACGAAGGGACACAACGATGACTCCATTGGTATCTGCTATATTGGGGGAGCTGACACAGACATGAACCCCAAGGACACCCTGAATGACTGTCAAGAGGCAGCACTCAAAGAATTGATATACTCATTGCGAATGGTGTGGGACAAACACCTTACATTGCACGGACACAATGAGTTCAGTTCAAAGGCATGTCCTGGATTCAAGGTCAGCAAAAAATTCCCAAACCATCTATGAAAGTACTGATACACACACTCGTGTGGAAAAGGCCGGAAGTTACAGAGCTTACTTACAGAGGATTTGACAGGATACAGCAGAGGCTAAAAGAGGCAGGCATAGAGTCTGAGGTACTCATCACATCTTCAGAGCCAGATCACACGGCACGTGCCCTACTGAGGGGATACAACGTATTTGAAGAGCCCAACTTCCCAGTTGCAACCAAGTACAACAATGCAATGCTGAACACGTTGCAGTACGAATGGGACTACCTTTTCGAGATGGATAGCAATAACTTGCTGTCTGACAGATACATACAGGCCTGGATAGATGCAGCACGAGGAGGCAAGGAGTATTTTGGTCTTAGAAACTTCATTGCCCTACACCAAGGCAACGAAACATGCACCCACTATTACACCAGAGCAGCCAGGAAAATAAGCAAAGTGGGAAGGGGGTCACGCCGAGACCTGTGGGAAGAGATAGGTAAGACTGGGAGGTTTGTCCATAACCTAGAGAGAAACAGCAATCTGGATGGGATGACGAACAAAACAGTGGGGAGAGATAGAGTAGAGGCCATCTCTTACAGAGAGTTTGAAGCAGCACTAGATATAAAGACTGGGGAGGACATACATGTGCATACCCACAGAGCCCAACCCGCAGACCTAGATCACCTAGTTAGTGTGTTCCCAGAATTAAAGTATTGGTTATAGATAAATCTTTTATATATTTGTTGCAAATCAAGCAACAATGTCAAAGATTAACTTTAAACCAACACGGGACTGGATTGTCCTCCCACTTCAACGTAAGGACCAAACAGATGCTGGCATTCTCCTGACCGGGGGCGCAGAGAACTCTTTGCGTAGCAACATTCTTCAAGTAATTGCTGCCGGACCAAAATGTGAAATGGTCAAGGAAGGTGACACAGTTATGGTGCACCCAACCTCAGAAGGATTGATTGTGGATATTGAGGGCAATGACTATGTAATGATTAACGAGTTTCAAGTTTGTGGAGTAATCCCAACATGAAGGGAACCGTAACCATATCCTTAGAAGACTTCGAGGAACTTAAGCAGGCCAAGACAAAAGCAGTGGATCAGATTGCAGGAGTCGGGCGTGCCGCAAAGGAGCTTGAAGTATTTCTGTCGTTTCTATGTACTAGAGAGTCCATCTCTGTGTACGTAGAAGAGTTCAACAGGCAGTCAATAACATCTAGGATAAACATAGATGAGGGCCGTGCTAAAATAGTATTTAAAGATGTCGAGAAAAATAACGATTAACCCAAGCACCACCTATCAGTTTATTCAAGTGTTCAATGGTATATTGGAACTTACTGATAAGGAGATGCAGGTATTGTCTAAGTTTATAGACTTGAGTACCACAATCAATCTATGCTCTGCCTCCAACAAGCGGGCTGTAGCTGAGGATCTAGGTATCAAGGAGGCCAATACTCTGAACATCTACGTCAAGAGGTTGAAGGACAAGGGGGCCATTGTAAAAACCAAGAACGGGTACAGGGTCTCCAAGCTCCTAGAGCTGAACGAGAAAGTAATTATTGAAATTCAAAAGCAATGAAGTCTATCTACAAAATGGTGAAAGGCTTTGCGAGAGAGGCCTACGAGTTTGCAAAGCAGGGAGCACCAAGTGTTACCCCAGAGCAATACAAGCAGAGGTTGGAAGCATGCCATGAATGTCCTCACCTGAAGAAGGACATAGAGAGATGCGGACTGTGCGGATGCTTGGTTGAGCACAAAGCCAAATGGGCAACAGCCAAATGCCCGGACAAGAACGAAGTAAGATGGGAACCAATCAAGGTTGGTGAAAAAGGGAAGAAAGTAAAACTTAAGTCCAATGAACCAAAGGGTGATACTCCAGATACTGGCGACCAAGTACAATCTACCGATACAGAAGGTTGAGGAAGCAGTCTACTACCAGTTCAAGTACACCGCAGACATCATTAGGGCAGGAGAGTTCGAACCTGTAAGACTGCCTTACCTAGGCAAGTTTCACGTACTCCCCGGAAGATTAAAGTATCTCAACAATGAGGGACCTGATAACCGTAAGTAATAACGTAGTTGTTCCAAGCGCTTATGCACTCACCATCCAGGAATTCAAAGGATTGAAATCCCAGGAGTTGGGGGCTGTGTACTTCTACTCTGATCACCGATCCCCCTACGCTGTGTACGACGAGAGTGAGAGGGTTAAAAAAATAAGTCAAGACCTAAAGGTTAAGTTCACCCCTAAAGTGAGAGGTGCGATAGATAAGTATAAGGAACTGTCTGAAACATCAGCCATAAAACTCCTTAAATCTGCTAGGGCATCAGTCACCAAGTTGGAGAAGTACTTTAGGACAGTAGACCTAAACATACTGGATGATAATGGGAAGCCCATCTATCATGCCAAGGACCTGATCGCCAACCTGTCAAACATGAGCAAGGTGGTGAATGGTTTGGATGAGCTTGAGGAGATTGTCAAGAAGCATCAGCAGAAAGACAACCCAAACAGAGGTGGTGTCATCACAAACAAGTATTCACAATGAGTCTAGGCGGGTGGGCCATAGGAGAGAAGCTGTACAACTGGATCAGAGAACGATCCCCACAACCAGTCAAAATACTGGAGATGGGGAGTGGGTCCGGTAGTCACAAGCTTAGCGAGCACTACGACATGCACTGCATTGAGCACGACATGAAGTGGATGAACAAGTACGACGGCATTACCTATTACCATGCCCCAATCGTAGATGGGTGGTACGATCCAGCTGTGATAGACGAAGTACCCAAAGACTACGACATGCTCCTAATCGATGGGCCCCCAGGCAAAATAGGGAGGCTAGGAATACTGAACTATGTAGAGGAACTAAAGATGGGTGGGAAGGTGATCATCATAGATGACATCCAGAGGCAGGCAGAAAATTCATTGTTCCTACAACTATGGGCAGCAATAGGCTCAGGGGAGACAGAAGTCTTGGTGGATGGGAAGAAGAAGTTTGGTGTCATATACAATTCGTAAAATGAGGATACTGAAACTACGTAGTGAGATGGACTTGAATAGTGCTAACTATAGAGTCAACAATGATGTAATCGACTCGTTGCCTGGTTCCGCTTTATTCATGTCAGAGGAAATCAATCTAGACAGTTACGACATAGTGCTGCTGTCCCAATACAGCAGGTGGAAGGACTATGGGAACTTACTGAAAAGGGTAAAGGAGCACAAAGTAAAAACTGTGCTGTTTGATAACGACAGCTGCTACCGATCATTCTCAGACAAATTCTACGAAGGCATTAACTACATATTCTACAGATGTGCAGACGAAGATGGGAGAACACCAGAGAATGGCAGTTGGCTACCTTGGTCGGTAGACACTAAATACTTTACTCCCTCATACGGAGGGGAGGGTATTATTATGCCATGTACAGTAAATAGACAGTACCCACTTAGGCGAAGGATACACAGAATACTTCCGCGAAAGAGAGAGGTAGGATTGAACTATGTTGCATCTCTGCAGAATGCAGCAGGGGCTATACATACGGACAGCCCCATAGTACCACAGGTGCGTGCCAAAGCACTTGAATATGCTGCATGCGGCACACACATAATTTCAAACAGAACATCACAGATGGACTTTTTCTTTCCCGATGAATTGATAACTTACTTTGATGAGGTTGCAGAAGTTAAAGAGATGATAGAAAACTTTGAACCAAATGTTGAAGTACAGAAGGAGCTTAGGCATATAGTAGAAACCAAACATTCCACAGAGCATAGGGTGAAGGAGATTATGGAGATACTGCACGATGTTTAAAGACAGCAAAAAATATTCACCCGCAGCACAGTACTACTTGGACCATGGCTTCTACACAGATGCCATCCCAGGTACAAAGGAGTACTATGAATACTGGGATGAAGAAAGAAAACGATGCTTAGAGGGATACCTAGATCTAACCGGATACCACTACTTCTACCTAAATTTTTGCCCCATCGACCGAGTCGTAGACGACTTCCTGGCAGATGGTACCAAGATCGCCCGAAGAGACAGAACATTTCCTGCCTTCTACGACGGAGACCATCACTACTTCACTGCGGTAAACGAAGCTAGAAGAACAAACAAACACCTGATTGTACTGAAGGCACGCCGTAAGGGATTCTCTTACAAGGCAGGGGCTATGCTAGCTAGGAACTACTTCCTGATGCGTAACTCCAAGAACTACGTATTCGCATCTCAGAAGGAATACCTGATCGGGGACGGACTGCTCAGCAAAG
>Ga0208767_1000437_pt1 | contig 34122 bp, 42 predicted proteins | sample VirMetDEL_Mar_21_FD_184514 | JGI IMG/M metagenome (GOLD analysis project Ga0208767, IMG submission 184514) | Aqueous microbial communities from the Delaware River and Bay under freshwater to marine salinity gradient to study organic matter... | ecosystem: Environmental > Aquatic > Marine >... | reverse complement strand
CCCGCCAGCGCCAAGCGATTGAGGACATCCGAGCTGCGTATCGATCAGGCCGCAAGGCTCCGATCCTTTGCGCAGCCACTGGGTTTGGTAAGACCCACACCTCAGCGCAGATTATCCGTAGTGCGCTCGACCGTGGCCGCACGGTTTGGTTTCTTGCTCATTTGAGGGAGATCTTGGATGACACGGCCAAGCGATTGAGATCGGTGAATATCCCGTTTGGCGAGATTGCTGCTGGCAAACCCATGGAGTATCACCGCCGGGTTCAGGTCGTGAGCGTGCAAACAGCTGTTAGGCGTGACGGTCTACCCTCGCCGGATCTTGTGATTGTTGACGAGTGTCACCTGGCTGTGGCTACGACTTACCTGAAGGTAATGGGCAAGATCGGCAACCCACCGCTGCTGGGCCTGACCGGCACTCCATGCAGGCTGGACGGCAAGGGACTTGGCGAGATCTTTGATGAAATCGTGCCAACGTGCAGCACTAACGCACTAATTCAAGAGGGGCTCCTGGCTCCGATCAAATACTTTGCGCCGCATCGCCCGGACCTGACCGGGCTGCGAATGCAAGCTGGTGACTACAGGCAGTCGGACATCGACGGTGAGATGGACCGCTCAACCATCACGGGTGATGTGATTAAGCATTACCAGAAGCATTGCGATGGAAAAAGAGCAGTGGCATTTTGCACGTCGATTAGCCATGCGGAACATGTTGCTGCTGAGTTCCAGGCTCAGGGCTATAAGGCCGTTGCGATTTCAGGTAAAAGCAAACGATCAGAGAGAGTCGCGGCGTTGACTGGTCTCAGGGATGGAAGCTTGCAGGTTGTTTGCAATGCCCAGCTTTGGGTGGCTGGTGTCGATGTGCCTCAGATCGAGTGCATTATTTTGCTTCGGCCAACCAAAAGCTTGACGTTCTATCTGCAATCAATAGGCCGCGGCCTGCGAACATCACCGCATAGTGGCAAGCAGCATTTAACTGTGCTGGATCATGCCGGTTCTATTTTTGAGCACGGCCCCCCGGACATGGAACGGCAATGGAGTTTGGAGGGTCGGAAGAAGCGAGGTGAGCAGGCACCTCCTGTCAGGCAATGTCCTGCCTGTTTTTGTGCTCATGTTCCAGCGCCGGTTTGCCCTGAGTGTGGCTATCGGTATCCAGCTCCGAACCGTGGCGGCCCAGCTGAAGTTGATGGTGAGCTGGGGGAGATCGACTCAAGACAGGCTGCTGCATTGGAGAGACTGCAGAAGCAAAAAGCGCATATCGCTAAACGTGCAGAACAGGGCAGGGCTAAAACGCTGGAGCAATTGATTGAGCTAGGTAAAAGTCGAGGCTATAAATATCCAGTACCATGGGCCAAGAAAATAATGGCATCGCGGCACTTTTGAGCGAAACCAGCATCCAGCAAGAGATCAGACTGGCGTGCAGTCGCGGCCCGGTGAGGTTGTGGAGAAACAACAGCGGGAGTTTGCCGGATCCAAGGACTGGCCGGTATGTGCGATTTGGTGTGGGGAGCCCTGGTGGCTCAGACCTTATTGGGTATCGGAGGGTGACGGTCACGCCAGAGATGGTGGGCACTGAAATCGCAGTATTTGCAGCTGTAGAGGTCAAGGCCGCCAGAGGCAAGGCCACGGAACAGCAGAAAGCATTTATTGAGCACATCCGAAACGCAGGCGGAATCGCAGGAGTGGCTAGATCAGTTGACGAAGCGAAATCCATACTGTTAAACTAACCCCAGTCGCAAGCCTTTCATGACACCCGCATTCATCCAATACCTAAAAGCTCAATACGCCAAGGCAATGCGAATTGCAAAACAAAAGGACAAGGCTAAAGAATCAAAATCAGAGGATTGATGAATAGTCTGTATTTTTGCGTGGCCTGCGAATCTCCAGGCCAGGATCGACAGTATGTCGAGGTTCTGGCTCGATCTGAGGAGCAAGCAATTCATAAGGCATCTCGAATCCATCGAAATCGCCAGAGTTATCGTCTTTTGGTTCCTGAGTCAGTGGTCAAATTTCAGGAGCGCAGCTTTTGATTTGCCCTAATTGCGGCGCTTCCGGGAGAGGCACCAAAACAGTCTTGAGCACTCGGCCTTCGCATGGCGGCACTGTCACTCGTTACACAAAATGCAAGTCTTGCAACTACTTATACTTCACCTGTGAATTTGTGATTGACTCTGCGTTGGTGAACTGTGTCCACCATTATCGCGCAAGTTCGGAGATGATTGACGCAGTGTATTCAAAGCTCAGGGGTCATGGACTGGAGCAAGATGATGAGTGATGCGGGGATTTCCGAATCACCTGGCAGGCAGGAAGCTTGCAAGATGTTGCGTTTTGAGGCTACCTTCCGCGAGAAAAGCGGCTGGGAGCACACGGAGTTTATCGGCGCCATGAGTTACCACGGGGCACTGAAAAAGCTAAAAGGCAGATCTAAGGCTTTATTTTCGCTGTGCCTTGTTGATGACTAACTCTGAAGCCAAGCGTCTGATCGCCGAATCGGACAAATGATTACTGGACATTTATCACTGGAGACTGAATCCACATGAGTATGAAATTGCTGATCATCGACACGGAAACCACTGGCTTGAGTCCAGCCGACAGTACTGTGATCGAACTGGGAGCTGTCCTTTTTGATGTTGAGCTGCGATCTGTTATCTGCCAGATCTCATTTTTGTTGCCTTCGTTGACAAACGAGGCCGAATTTGTAAATCGGATCCAACCTGAGCTGACCATGCGTGTGCCTGACTTGACGAGCCCAATGGCAGCATCGTTTTGGGCGATGGTTGCGGAGGCTGATTATGCGGTTGCTCACAATGCGGCCTTTGATCGGCAGTGGTTCGGAGGGAGGGGCTCACTACCTTCGATGGCTTTGCAGTGGATTTGCTCGATGGACGATATTTCATGGCCGCTGAACAGCAAGCGAAGCCGACCGTCCGTAATGTCGCTGTGCGTTGACTATGGCGTTCCTGTTTGGCAGGCCCACCGTGCCTTGACTGACTGCATCTATCTAGCTGAGATCATGAAGCGTGAGCCCCAGCTAGAGCAACTGATTGAGAATGCCTTGCTGCCGAGGCATGTCTACGTCAGCAATCTTGGCTACGAGCAGCGTCAGCACTGCAAGGATGCGGGTTTTACTTGGAATAATTTGGTGCCCAAGATGTGGGCCAAGAAGATGACAGAGCATGAAGCTGCGGCGCTGGACTTTTCTGTTTCCATTGCCGAGTAGTCGAAACAGTGGTACTATTTGTCTTGCAAACATCATTGCGTTTTTGAATGACAAGCAAAGCCGTACCAGTCGCAGTGAAGGTGAGAGCCTTGGCTGCATCCGCTCAAGATGGCAGCTGGTGTGTGATTGGTTATCCGGGCGTCACCGACGAAGCCCTTGTCGAAGACGCTCGACTATTGACTGGCGATGGTGAAATTCGTCAGTACTGGATTGAAATGGAACTTGAACTCCCAAACTAGAAACCAATGAATTATCACGATCATCCAGCTTTATCGGCTAGCAAGCTCAAAAAATACGCTTGCGGCACAGCAGTCGATTACTGGGCTGCTTATGAAGACGCAGACCGTATGCCAATGGTCCCGTCCGACGCTATGCGCCAGGGCAGCTTGGTTGACTGCTTGATTACTGAACCTGAGAAATTCAGCCGTAAATACATAGTGGCTCCAATAGTGGATCGCCGCACAAAAGTCGGCAAAGAGCAGTGGGCAGAGACTCAGGAGATTGCCAGAACATCGGGCGCTGAGGTGATTACTGCGGAGTGGCACCACACTGCCCAGCTGATTGTCAGCAAGCTCAAAAACGATCCAATCGCTTCTGAGTTTTTGCAAGGTTCAGGGCAAGTGCCTCATTTCTGGCACGACGCAGAGAACGATGTTGAGTGCCGGTACTTGCCTGACCTAGAGCAGCCAGAAGACGGCTTGCTTGTGGATCTGAAAAAAGCCCGGAGTGCGAACCCACGCGATTTTGCTAGACAGTCATTCGCATTGGGCTATGACATTCAAGTCGCTCATTACGCAGAAGGGTTCCTTGACCGCCACGGTGCTTACCCGACGAAGATTGTGCTTCTGGCTTACGAGTGGGCCTATCCATTCAACTATTCGGTGAACGTCATCAGTGATGAGCTGCTGGAAGTTGGCCGTCAACGTCGCAACGATGCCATTGCAGGGATCAAAGCCTGCCGTGGTACTAACAAGTGGCCATCGTGGGGCATTAATACGATGGAAGCTCCACGCTGGTTTCAAGTTGATGATCCAGCCAATGACACAGATGTTTCTGACCTGCTGGAGGGAGTCTGATGCAATTTGTAGGTGACTTGATGAACGAGCCTTGGCTCAAGGCATTTATGTTCCCGGCTTCCGGGCGCATGACTCTGACAGTCAAAGGCGTTCGCAAGGCTGAGGTTACTTTCGACGATCAGGAGCCCAAGCTTCAAACGATCATGTCGTTTCAAGAAATCAATTCCGAACTGACTCTGGCCAAAATCAACGCCATTCCGCTGATCAAGCTCTTGGGTAATGATGTGGCGCTATGGCCTGGCAAGCGTGTGACTTTCTACGCGACTAATCAGGTCATGCCTCACCCGCTTCGCAAGGACGAACCTTGCATCCGCGTTTATGGCAGTCCTGAGATTGACGAAGAGATCAGCTGTGAGTGGACACCGCCAAAACGGCGCAAAATCGTGCAAAAGCTGCACCCTACAGGTGTGTTCAAGCCTGCAATGAAAAAGATTGATGAGGCTGACCCATCGCAGCTTGATTCGATTCGTCAGCGCATTTCGGAACTAAGGGCTTCAAACGATCTTTCAGAGGAGGAGCACAGTCAGCTTATTGCTAAAATCGCAAGCTTGAGTTAAAATATTTATCGCAAGCCAACACCTTCCATGTCTTCCATTAAGGTTGTCAGCGCTGCTGACATTCCAGCACGCACAAGCCGACACATCAAAACAGGCCCATTGCGAGATAAAATCGCTTCTTTGACTCCTGAGACCAGTCTTTTTGTTTCTTATTACAGCAATGAAAGCAATGAAGGCTATAGGGCCAGCACTATCGCTCAGATCGCTGGTCGCATGACCAAGGAGTCTGATCAGTACAAGTTTTCAGTCCAGTCCGAGCCAATCCAAAACGGCTGCTACATCATCTGCAAAGCAAAATCATGACCGATTCATTCTCAGTAAATGGAGCATTATTTCCTCAAACCGCTGAGGACTTAAAGGCTCGAATGAAAGACAAGTACGACCCCTCCAAGTCGTACCCAACTGCTGAGGGCGTCATCAACATTCCTGCTGACCAGGCTTACGCTTTAGCGGAGTACATCATGCAGGGCAAGCCTATTGGTGAGCGCAATGAAATTCCACTCGCTATTAGCGGCTGGAAGAAGCAATCAGCAAGCGGCAAGACTTACGTCAGCCTGTCCTTCAAGCCTCACTATAAGTACGAGAAAAACACTGAAGGCGCTGTCAATGACGCAGCCCAGTCTGTGGCCAAAGCCACTGACGGCAACGTCATAGACGACATCTTTTGAACCCTACCGGGGCAGATTTATTCTGCCCTTTTTTAAAAAATGGCAATTTACAACAGCACCTCTCTTGGCAGGCCAGTCTTAACTGAAGAGCTGCCAAACATGCAGCCTCAAGATCTTCGCAAGCTTTATGACGAGCTTATGGAGTGCATCGATGAAATCACGACTCAAATCGAAGAAGTTTCAAGTTTTGAGACAAAGTACGGCCACAAGCCAGACCGGCAATGGGAGTACAGGGCAAAGAAAAAGCTCAGGATTTCCATGCAGTTTGCGACAAAGGTTGAGGCAGTAAGCAAGCCTCTCCCTAAAAGCTATTCGGATCTTTATCAGGATCATTTTCTTCGCATTCTTCTCGAAGAACTTGGCCCTACTTCACTTAAAAAAATTCAAGATGAAGCCTCAGTGATCGCTCGCGCAGAATCCAATGAATGAAACACCATTAGACATCAGTGTTGAGTCCGTAAAGGGCTTATTAATTGATGCCTACAACAGCTATGAAAAGGCGCTCCAGCGCCGTCATGATGATTCCCGTTATTGGGATGGTTACATAATGGCCTGCAAGCATGTCTTGGAGATGCACAATCAATGACTGACCAACACCCACTGACTGACACAATCTGCGAAGAGCTTTCTTGCTTTCCCTTTGAGGATTGCGATGAAGAAGGGATTATGACGGACATGCGAGCTGCTGCTGACTGGCAGCTTGAGAAGGTGATTACAGCCTGGGAGCAGTGCTTGGAATCACCAAGGACTGACATTCAGGATCTTCTTGATTTTGGTCAAAAGTTGAAAGCAATGCGCCCAACAAAACCACAGGAGGACTCATGAATGAGCCAAAGGGATTAAAAACCTACCCAATTTTCAATCAACCAGAACCTTCTGACTGGAAGTGCTATTTATTTGGAAACAGACCCGATGGCCAAGGGATTATTTACTTTCCAGTAAAGGGTCAAGTTCCAAATCGTTTCGTAAGATTTATGATGAAAATTTTCTTCTCCTGTCTTTGGGTTAAGGAGGACAACTGATGGAAACAACCATTGTATTGACAGAAATGGCGCTCATTGTGGTGGCCATTTCTGTGTCTTGGATTTCAGTGAGAGTCTTTGGTACTCCAGCCATTCAAGCCGCTTACGATTTAGGTCGTGAGGCCCAGTTGGAGCAGGCAATTGAGTGGCTTAAGAATTGTAATATGGACCATAGCCTGAGCTATGACGGTGAATACCGGAGTGATCGCTACTTAGTGGTCAATGCCTTCAGAGAAGCAATGCGCCCAACAACAACAACAACACAGGAGGACAACAATGACACATAACAACAAAGATTTGACACCCTCTGAGCCAACCCACCAGTCGAGCGCTTTCAAGGACTCCATAGAGATCCAAAGCAACTTCGGGATGTTGACCACCCTTTTTCATTTTGCTCGCAAGGCAGGGTACATCAAACCCGATGACATCATTTTACCAACAACACAGGAGGAAAACTAATGCCTAATCTCAAATTTAGCCTTTTAACCCGCTTGCAATTTGCGTTCCTAGCAATGATTAGCCCTCAACGTCTCGTCACTGCAATCACAGCTGGATTCTTGTCAGCCGTTGATTCGTTAGACGAGGATGAACTGAGAATGCTCGTAAAGGAGATCAGCAATGAAAATTGACCCACGTTTTCAGGTTGGCATCTTGAGCCGAACCAAAGATCCGGCCACGCTTTGCTGGCAAGCGATGCATCAGGACTATTCAGAGGGCTGGATTTTTTATGACGAACCCCTTGGGGAGCCAGACGCTGGTGATCGAATTGTCAAGCACCTACTGCTGGGAGGTCGCGGCCATTACGGCCCACTCGAACACGCCAGCATCACGTTCGCTGTTGGCTATTTTCCCCACTCGGTGATCCAACAAGCACGAACGCACCGGGTGGGCACCAGCTGGGACGTTCAGTCGATGCGCTACACCGGCCAGCGCATTGCTGCTGTGGCTGAGGGCATTGTCGATGTCGAGGAAGCTTTCTACCTCCGGCCTATTGGTGACTACACCAACCGCCAAGGCAAGCGATACACATACGACGAGCGACTACGAGCTAAGGATCTGCAGCACTGCGAGGATTCTGCTCGGCGCTATAAGCAAGCTTTGGATGCTGGTATTTCGGAGGAACACGCTAGAGGAGTGCTGCCATTTGACTACCGCCAACATTTTGTCGTAACGTTTAACCTCCGCAGCCTGATGCACTTCCTTGACCTACGGGGCAAGACTGATGCCCAGATAGAAATTCATCAGCTGTGTCAGTTGATGATGCCTCATTTCGAGCAATGGATCCCATCAGTTCACGGCTGGTACACAAAAAATCGCTGGGGCAAGGCCCGTTTAGCACCATGACAAAAGAATCACGTCGCACTCCGTTTAAGTTTGCCGTTGGTGATCGAGTTGCTGAAAAACCTCGCATTCACCTGGGCATTGCTGTTAAGGCAGAGAATCAGCGCCGCTACTCCTCGCGGGTTGGCACCGTAACAGAACTTAGGACCAAGACCAGAAAAGATGGCCATCAGCGCAAGTATCTTGCTGTGCGCTGGGATGGGTTCAACTCATCATCTGAGCACGACCAAATGAGAGTATGTGCAGCCAAGGAACTGAAGTCCTTTGAGGAAGACCTGATTTTGAATCACGATTGAGCGATGAATTTATCCGAAACAGGTATAAAATTAATCGCACACGGGGTGGAATCGTACTTCAAGCCCTGGTATTTTGATGGGAAAGTTGTCTATTGGGGCAATTCGGAGCAGACTGAGTCAGACGCCCAAGCTTCAGCGCAAGAACTAAAAGCTTTTTTTCTTGATCGCCCCAAATGACAAGCCATCGCTCTCATTCCGGCAAATTAAACATTTCCGAAAAAAACGGAGAATGGATTGCGACTATCAAGACCGATTCTGATGTTTTCGAGATAGGTCTAAACGCAGTCACAGCTGAAAGCGCAATACTGCTAGGCGAGCAGCTTTATGCTGATTTGCGAGCGGTTGCTAATCCAAAGCCGTATTGTTGGCAGTGCCTGCATTGGAAGTTAGTAAAATCAGAATGCAGTCTTGGTTTTGCCGAGGGGAAATCAAGTGGCGGAAGATTTGCCAGCCAATGCTCGGCCTTTTGGATCAACGACTGAAGTCCCTAGCTGGGCGATAGATTTTGGCAATGGATTCTATATTGAGATCTTGCGCGATAACGAGCAAGGCGTTCACTACAGGTCTTGCGGCCCAGGTGGAGCAATTTGCAGATATTCAGATAACTTTTGGCGTGCAAAAACTTACTTGTATCACATGATGAGCCCCTAAATCTCGTCTAGTGTTCCATGCTCCATCCAGTATTTGATATGGTCTTCACGCTCTTGACTCCAAAAAGGCTGACGCCTGAACCATTCCCATACAGGTTTGTCGCTCTTGGATCCGTTGCAAAACCTGCAACAGCATAAGAGATTGTTAGTGACGCTCATGCTGCCGCCTTTGGATCTTGCAAGAATGTGATCCAGCGTGTCACCGGGCTGGCCGCAGTAGGCGCAGCGATTATCCCATTCGTCTAAAATCTGCTTTCTGAACCTGTGTTTGCTTGCTTTTTTAGGTACAAGTTCAGAGCCTATGATCTCATGACCAATAAAGCCGCCATTTAACGGCACAACTTCTAAGTCAAAACTTACTATTTCTTCTGTCAACTCTTCAAGTCTTGAAGCGAAAATTTCACTAAACTCTTCAGGGTCTTGGTCCTCTTTTGCCGAGGTCAGAAACATGATTCTCGCTGTTGTCAGATAGCGCTTTTCGACTTGATAAGAATTATTATTTTCCGGCACCCTCCGAGGGCACATGTGAGGATCGCATACCCATCCATTTTTTTCATGCTTCATTAGGTCTGTGCTGAGGTACTCCCGGCACAGACTGCTTCTTCGACACTGCCTGAACTCAGCTGCCACTCACTGCCGTCATCAGGCTTCCTAATGGTAGCCAAGCACCCTGCTTCACCCTTTGCTGCCCTGTACCCTTGCGTCACCGTTATAGCGCCCCGTCTTTGAGTAACTATTTAGAGGAGTTTCGCTCATCCTCATGAACACGATTTGCCCTATTTTTAAGCCAGGGTATAGCGGAAGATCGTAATGTCGCCTTACGTTTACTAGCTCAAGCGTAAGCTTACTGTTGCAAAAGCCTGGATCAATCCATCCGGCAAGAAGATTTTCGTACCCCTCCCTGGCCCTGCTCGATTTCAGTGCAAACTGAGCGCAAATGTAATCAGGTATTTGCTTGAAAGTTTCATGCGTTTCGGCCAGGACAAATTCTCCTGGGGTCAAGCGATAAGGGTTCTTTTCTGTCCGGCTGGAGATGTCAACATGGAGCAGGTCTTTCTGCCCTGCGACTTCAATCATCAATCCACTGCCCAGCCTTACATCAAGCGAGGCCGGGTTGATTAGATCTTCAGACCAATCTTCCATCGCTCCGCCGTAGCAAAGCGATTTAATTTCCCAGTCACAAAGAACAGTCATTTAATAATCCCAGCGTATTCTTGGGCTGCCTTTTCTAATTCCAAGATGAACGAAACCTTTATCCGCACCATACCCTAGGCTATGAAGCCAGTTTTGATCACACCAATCTTGTACGTCGTAAATATCAACACCTTGCACGTAAAAGTCCACAGCGCCTTCCCCGTACCGATACAGGTGCTCGGATCCGCTTGCTCCGCCGACTGAGCGATTAATTGCCGGTGGCCTGTAGCCAGACGTGATGATGATTGGCTTCCCGTCAAATCTGACGCGAACACGCTCAAGGAATGCCGCCAGCTCAGCGGCCATATCCACTTGGTATTGATGCTCAAACCTGCGTGCCTCTTGACCCAGCGCAAATTCACCTAGCGTGATATGTGGCGTTAGCCGGGTGCTAAATGGTGACTCTGGCCTGATCTTTGCAGGCTCTGGCGCTGCAGCCTGTTCCCCAGCCCACAACATGCCCTCAGCTTTGCGCCTGCGCGTAAGGCCAGCTTCAAACGCGCTGCCCGGATTGCAGTAGAGCAGCAGCGCACTCGGCACGCTCTTGTAGGTCCGCTCGCGCAGGCAACGGCTAATCGTCTCAAAGCCTGGTTGCCCGTAGAAATAGCTCCCCAGGTTGTACGCGAAACTGATCAGCACCGATTGCTGATTTTCCTTCATGGCGGACCAGTACGGAATCGACCCGGCCAATACCCTAACAATCCCATCAATCGTTTTCTGCAAAAGGGCATCGCCGTCCTCTTGGCTGATCCGGTCGCCAGGAACTACCGGTGAACCGTCAGCCTTTGTCGTGTTCCCCCAGCCCAGTGACCACACCCCAGCGGGGCAGAGGTACGCATCGTGATGGAAGCCTTCAAACTGCTGGATCAGTGCGATTGCCCCTTGATAGTCGCGCTGTTTGCCTGACTGGCTCCACGTCGCAAACCAGCCCCGATCGCGACGCATCGCGACTTCATAGCCATTGGCAGCTAGATCCGCTTCTAGCTCCTGAATCGCTGCGGTTTGATGCGGCAACTCTTTGTAGTACCTGAAAAGCTGCTCAAGGCTGATCGGTTTGCTGTTCGTCATTACTCCAGGGTGATCTTATGTGGAGGTCGTCTACGCGCTCAGGTGGCGGCATAGTTGGCGGTTGTGCTTTATGCCAGCGTTCAACCTCAGCGTCGATACGAGGCTTTAACGTGGCCTCGAACTTACGGCGCTGAATCTCGCGCTTCAAGCCCTCAAATGGTGATCGTGTCGAGAATCTCAGCAGCCACCGCCCGTCGGCGGGTATTAGTCCTTTTTTGTTTTTAGCGCGTGAAGCACTTGAAAAATCAACTGGATTACAGAGTTTGATTTTAGAGCTGGTGACAATGCAATAACCTCAGATGCCGCCGCAACGATGATCCATGTGATCGGGGAAGTCAGAATCTCTTCGATGCCCATGAGCTGCTCTTTAATCTGGATTGATTCTAGCGCTATAGCTCTCCAGCACAATTATTCGGTTGCCGTGATCGTTTAGGCGTTCGTAAATTTCGCGGCGGTCAGCAGTGGCCTGAATTTTTTCCGCTTTCATGTCCTGATGTAAATCTTCCAGCTTCATCGCTATGGATTCAACGCCTGCTGTGAGGCGAATAACCGCTTCACGGCTTTCGCTGGTGCGTCTGGTGAATCCAGAAACGCTCATCCCTGCAATACCAAGAGACGCGCCTAAAATTGCGGCGTAGATTTCAATCACGGCTGACGCGCTCCTTCCCCGTCACTTTAGCGGGTCAGGCTTGCCATTCAATATTGTCACAGCTCGTCGATAGAACATGGAGTCAGTTTTCCCGGCACTTTCTAGAGCTTCTTTTACCTTTTTCCAATTTTCGTAAGTGCGGGAATCCATCAACCTTTCCCTTGACCGCGATACTTCCTCCCGTTTTTACGACCATGCGAAGACTTGCTGTTTAAACCGTTGCCTTGGCGTGTTTTTTTTGGTTTGCTCACAACGAATTGTGCGCCGTTCAGGGGCTTGGGTTTAGCCATTGATGCTTATTGCCTCTTGGTCTTCCGCTCCAGGCTTGCTGGGCATCATTGGGTCAGGGCGTTTTATTAGGCCCAGGGAACACCGGCTCCTGTGGTTGGAGTGCGCTTTTCAGTCAGTTGATTATCCAGTGCAGTTTGGATTTCAGTGACCTTTTCATCACCACCAAGGGCAGCTTGTACCCAAGCGATGCAGTTCGCTTCAGTTACGCTGTCATAAGGGATCATCGTCTCAGGATCAGGTGCTTCAAGACCGATTGAGCCATACGCACCAGCCGAATAGACGCCATCATCTGTTACGGCTGTAACGGTGTAATGGAGCGTAGAGATTACGCCATCAGCCAAGGTGCGGTCGCATTGAGCAACCTTCCAGGTATAGGTGTTTGCCATGAAAGAAAAGCAATAGGGTTAGTGTAGCCTGAGAACCCCGCTGTAACACGGGGCGGGTTGCCGCTAGGCGATACCAGCATCAGTTAGGCGTTGTTCTAAGGTTTCGATCTTTGTCATAGCACCGTCTGACTTAATCCTCATCCGCTCCAACGGAGAAGACGACCCATCAGCAGTAGTGAAGGGGACTAAGCGACTTTGACGATGATGCGAGCACGCCCGTCATCTTCAATGGCAATAACCTTACCAACGGCACGCATGTACTCAGCAAGAGTTAGGTCAGCTTCATTCTTGGCAACACCTTCAATGCCACCATCAGCAGCCTCAGTAGGAACAATGTACTGACCAGGAACTGCGCCCATGACGTTGACTGGCACCTGACCAGCAAAGGCAATGCGATCAACAGTTTTACGAACTAATTCCAAGCCATCAGTATCATCTTCATATCCGGCACCCCAACCATCATTTCCGACATATGAAGGATTTGTGGATTTAACAAGGAAACCAGCAGATTCTTGGTAAATAAGAGTTAGTAAACCGTCAGATGTAACTCCACATATATCACCTTTATTAATGGTAAAATCACCAGCCTTTACCATGTACTCGGCATAATCCGCGCCTGATGCGTTGATTGTTCCACCTGCGTTAATAGATCTTCCAGTAGTGGAGTTAGCATTTGTCCAATAGACTGTACCAGCAGCATTTCCAGCCGCTCCATTATGGAAATAGAATTTATGATTGACGCCGCCAGATCCGCCAAAAGCTGTAATTTCTGATGCGAGTGTACCACCATTATTTACAGTAAAAAACTCGGAGGCATATGCCAATGCGGATCCTATGCGAATATTTCCCCCATTTGTAATCCTCATCCGCTCCGTCGGAGAACTCGCCCCATCCGCAGTAGTGGAGAACACTAGGCGGCCTGGGCAATCATTATTTCCAGGTGTCCCATCAACTGAAGCCACAATCGAAGCAAACTGATGGTTAGAGTCTGTTCCGTCGTATCCATAGAAAGCGATTGAACCGAGTTGATCGCCGTTATCAACGACTACAGGAGAAGCGGCTGTTCCTCTGGTGGATCGAAGGTTAATCTGCGGACCGTAAATATCAGTGACAGAGCGGCTCAAGGACAGGGCGTAGCCAGATGCAGAATCTGTCGAAATTTCTAGCTGTGCTTGGCTATTGCCAATCGTTTGCGCACTAGACGTACCAATTAAGAGCCTGCCCGAGCTGTCGATGCGAACGCGCTCTGTGGTTCCATTGGTTTGAAACAGCAATGCGTCGTCGCTGTTGCTGTAAAGCACACCTCCAACAGTTGTACCGTTGTCACCAAAACTAACCCCTGTGTTGCTGCTTGAGTTAGTGCTGTCGATAAATATCCGCGTCTGGTTGCCAGTTACGTGGATGTTTTGAGCGGGGCTCGTAGTCCCAATCCCCACGTTGCCCGAGCTGTCGATTCGTAGGCGCTCGCTACCAGCAGTGCTGATGGCTATTGTGTCCGCTCCAGGTGAATAGATGCCAGTGTTGGTATCAGACCCTGGATATAGCGATGGCAGGGCAGCCGTACTAAGCGGGAAGCTGACTTTTCCATCGGCAGAAATCAACCCGGTGGTAGTAACAGCTTGGCTACCAAAGTCTGGGCTGATCTTTGTGCCAGCAATCGCAGCCGAGGCGTTGACATCACCATCAACAATCACACCTGATGCGATCGATGTAGCGATACTTGCGCCGCTGGTTAGGTCACTGCTGACAGTACCTGTAACGTCGCCGGTAACGGCAAATGTTCTGTTGCTGCTAAGTGCCGTAGCTGTATCGGCATTGCCGGTTAGTGCGGCTGTAATCGTGCCAGCCGAGAAGTTTCCTGTTCCATCCCGCGCAACGATTGCACTTGCGGTGTTAGCGCTGGTGGCTGTAGTGGCACTGTTGCTGACTTTACCTGCAGTGCTGATTGTGTCGAGGTAAGCATCATCAATTGCAGTGCCTTGCCAGGTGCCGCTGCTGATCGTGCCGACGCTGGTGAGGCTAGATCCAGTAACACCACTACCCAGCGTGGTGCTGTTCAGAACTTCAGTGTTATTGATGCGGTAGCTTTTGCCGCTAGCTAGATCGAAGTTTTCGCTGCTGGTCCAGCTATCCGTTGCATCAAGCCAGTTAAGGGTTTTGTCGGTAGCGCCCTTTAGCGTGATGCCGCCGCCGTCTGCTGTGCCATCGGTTGGTGATGCAACGACGCCAAGCTCGATATTTTTGTCTTCAACCTTGACGGTCTCGGTTTCAAGAATCGTCGATGCACCTTCAACAGTTAGATCGCCAGCAATGACGACATCACCACCAACATCAAGCTGCGTGCCGTTAAAGGTCAGCCCAGCATTGTCCTCTAGCTCACCGCTAGTGCCCGCCAGTACCACACGCCCGCTGATCAAGTCACTGACTGCAGCACTAGCCAGCGTGGATTGACCGTCAACTCCGAGCGTGCCGGAGGTAGCAATGTTGCCGCTGGTGTCGGCAACAGTAAACGCACCATCAACATCAATGCCGCCGTCAAGGCTTGCAAGACCGGAGACATTAAGTGCAGCGTTAAGTGTGGTGACACCAGTTACATCCAGCGTGCTATCAAGCGTTGCTGCACCAGTTACATCCAGCGTGCCAGGCACATCAACATTGCTGGTCCACTCAACGCCAGTGCCAGCGGCATCGGTCTGCAGCAGCTGGCGAGCGCTGCCATCCTGCAGTTTGTAGACCGGCAGCTCGCTGATCGTCGCAGTGCCGTCATTGGCAACATCAACATCGCCGTTCACGATGCCGACAATTTCGCCGACAGTGGTGCGCTTGGTTTGACTGGCGCTGCTGTCTGTCACCGGCACGAGGTCGGCGGCATCAGGCGGGGTGAGAGCAGTTAGCTCGGAGATCTTGATGTTGGCCATTACGAAGCAACCGAAACAACTTTAGTTTTATAGTCGGCGATGATTTCAGGCGTCCAGAAAGCAGAGGCAGCTTTTTGGACCATTTGAGGTGCATCGCTTAAATCTTGTCCGGGAAAATAGCATGACTTAACATTGCTGGCGGCAAAAACCGCGTCATTTTTGTAAATTAAAATATTGCATTGGCAGTTAATCACACCGTCGCCTAATACTTCAATTTTTTCTGTTGAGGACTCAGAAAAAGGCATGATGGGAAAAGGGCAAAGGAACAAAATAGTTTTGAGCCGTTCCGGGCTTAAGACGCATAAGAGGACAGGTAACCTTTGGCATATCTATTGTTTGCGTTAGGATTTGTTGCGGTGATATTGTAGGTGTTATCTCCATTGTCTACAACTGCAAAAGCGATGCCGGTGCCATTATTCAAAGACAAAGAATCTATTGTTCCGTCTTCGTTTGTTACATTTATTACATAGAAGCTGGCAAGTGTATCATTTGCGTTGTGACCATAGCATCGCCAGGATTCATTCTGCCCATTAGTTAATGGTTGATTGGTGACCACAGTGACAGTAGATGCATTGATAGGACCAACATCAAAAACAAGAGAATTGCCAACGGGGCCAACAGGGTCAGAGTTAGCGACATTACTTCCAAAACAGTTAACCTTTGTGATTGTGCCGGTAGTTGCTGTAGTAATTCCGCTAAAAATGCACCCTGTAGCACTCACAGTTCCAGAGGAGCGTCTTATGCCTATAGTTTGATTTGCTCCTTGCTGATTAGCAAAATTACAACCTAAGAAGGAAAAGCTGCCTCCTCTAATATCAGCACCATTCCCGCCGGACGATCCACTAACTTCCTGATCTGCAAACAGAGTATTGCAAATAGTTACTGTAGAAAAAGAGTCGCTTGGTGAATAAATGCCTGCTGATGTTGTCGCAGCGTTTGTCCCATTACTTCTAAACTGTCCTTGGATTGTTAATCCAAGCCCGTTTGTAATATACGCCCCGTTTCTGTCGTTGCTGACTACAGCAAGTTGTGAAAAATCTAGCGCTTTAGTTTGATTTGATTGCGCACTAGCGATTGTTCCCGCCCCGCCGCTGCTAGTCGTGAACGTTTCTGACGAAGAAAACGATCCGCTGATTTCGTCAATCTCTACGCAAATGCTGGTTTTGTCACTGTTAATGCTTACGACCGGAACAGTGGCGCCGCCGGCAGTTGTCAAGGTATCGCCCTCTGCAATCGCGCCAGTGACACCGCTTACAGCAAGTGCGCTGTAATTTGATACACGCAGTCCAGATTTTTTTAAGTTATTACCGCTTCCACAATTATATAAATAGCACTCGTGAAAGCGACTATTCAGAACTGTTGTGCCTGCAGTCATGCCGGAAATCGAGTAGTCAGCAAATCGAGCGCCGCAAAGCAAGCCATAATCACAGGCTTCAACGTAAATATTACTTGCATGAATGCCTTGCCCACCATTTAACAACATGCCATACTTTGTATTGCTAAACCAGCAGTTGGTTACTGTTAGACTGGTACCGCCAAGCGTAATTCCAACTCCTGTCCGTGATCCTGTTGTCTCTAGAACACGAACATTTTCCACGTAGCCCTCATCGGAACCAGCTGTTGAGATTCCAACCAAGGCCGAGTTTGCGCCCATCTCAAAAGTAGGCGACATTGTGCTTTGTCCACGCAATGTCAACTGTTGTCCGTTGACGGTCTCGTTTAGATTTATGGTTGTAGTGAGATCGTAGGTGCCGCAGGGCACAGAAACAGTCGTTTTGTTGCCTCCGCATTGAAAAGCCTTGTTTATTTTTTCGCCTATGTCTGACCCATTAAACCATAAAGGATTCAACGAGTTAATGTATTGATTAAAACTTGTTGTGTCTGAATTTCTGATTTTTAGCTTTTGCGCGGCGGGGTTTGCCTCGTAATCAACAATAAATCCGCCACCTTGAACATCGATTGGGCCACTTAGTAATACAGCAGTGCTGACGCCCGTGCAGTCAAGTGTGCCTTGCAAAATGAGCGTTTTATCAGAAGTTGCCGTGACGGTTCCATTTATTAAATACGTGCCAGCCGGAACATATATGACACTTGAAGCGGCAATGGCTGCTGTAAACGCAGAGAAATCATTTGTTAGGCCATCTCCAGTCGCACCAAAATCTTTAACACTCACCACATCTTGCAGCTTTGACTTAACGGTGCGCCGCACAGCGCCAGTGCCGCTCTGCGTAAACTGCACACCATCGGCGGTGCCGGTAGTGGTGTTCTGAAACTTGCGGATATTGCCTGCGGTGTCCTTTGTATACAGCTCAGCATCCGCCGCGTTAATTGCTATCTCACCCACATCAATGTCACCCGCTGCAGGTGGCGTGCCAGTGGCGGTGCTGTGTTTATGCGTAATCTTGAGCGTCATAATGCTGCGGCGCTGTGAGTGCAGTCTAGCCTTCTCTCAATTCTACTTCCCTGACGGTCACGAAGCTAGCTGAGCCAGTGATAACGTCTGCCGCTCGAACGCTGACAGCACTGCTCGTCAGCATGATCTGCGCTTTGTAGTACAGATCACCGGATTCTAAGCCCGTGCTGTAGCTATCGCGATTTAATGCGTCGCTGTCAATCATCCAGAATTGGGCCTCAGCTTCAGACTGCTCATTGGTATTCAAAAGTAAACGCAGCAAATTGCTGGTGCCAACAGTTGCAATGGCTTGAGCTGACCAGACAATGATTTCACTGCGTGGCGTGATATTCGCATTGTCATAGGCGGCTACGCCTGGATTTAAGCTTGAGTCGTTGTAATTCGGGCCATAATCCGCAATGCTGCCAGCAGTGCCGACGATATCAGCATCGGCGTAAGTTATGTTTTGATCTACGTCAACAAAACAACGCGCATTTGCGTAGCGACTTTGGCTAATAATTGCCGTATTACGAGTGTCGTTTGCTTCGCGCTCAATTAAGAAATCAAACGAACCACCGCCTTGTATTAGTGATTTGACGCCATCAAAAAACTTGTCGCCAAGACCAGTGGTATCGATTTCGTTTGAGTTTAAGCTCAATTCCCACCCCTGCAAACATGTCTCTAGCTTCCACTCATTGACCAATCGCAATTCAATTGGAGCGGTCGGGTCTAGCGTAAAAGCGGCTTGGCTGATGTTCTCGCGTGTTGAGTCGTTCGCACCAGCCAGCGCCGCCGAACGAGTGCGGTAGAACGACAGCCGATTAAGCGGGTCAACGTGAACGTACAAGCGGTTGCGGTACGGCGTAGTGTCCGCGTCTGACTGCACTGCGATGATGTCGCCGCTCTCGGTTGTCAGCGCGTCGTTGCTTTCAGTTGCCAGCCATCGATACGGACGCAACAGTGCAGCAGGATATGCCGTGCTGTAGCCGACGAGTTCGGGATAGTCCTGGTAGTCGTAAATGTTGGCGTAGGTCGGAATCAGCGGTGCATCCGCAAGATCCGCGTTCGGCCAGTTATCAATACTGGCGACCTCGACCAGATCGCCACTGCGAAAGCCCTGCGCCGTCAGCGAGATAATATCCTTGTCTTGGTTCAGCGCAGTGACATCAACAGCAACAGGCGTTGGCGCCGAGCGGTTGAGGACGATCTTGCCGAATGTGCCGAGGACTGCCATTACGTCGAGGAGATGGTCAGGCCACCAGTAAACGTAAATGCAACATTTGTGCTTGTAACGTCACCTACAGTCACGGTTGAACCAACACTGGTAATCAACACACTGCCTGAAATCGTCTTGCCTGTGGTCAGCGTCAGTGTTGCGGTAATACTACTTTGCGAATCGGTATTGATTTTGGCGTAGACATCATCAAGCAGACTGTTTTCATAAAGCAAAGTTGCACTACCTGACGCGCCACGCAACCCCGTCACATACGCTCTGCTTGATTCACCTAAGTTTGTGGTCTCCAGTGTGTCGCGTGAAATATCAATGCTTGCGTCACGAACCACAACCGTCGAGTCGAGCCCGGTGATCGCAAAGTTGCCTGTTGTGCTGGTGACTGCCATTTTGTACTCCTTTTAGCTCATTCTAAGCTCTGCTGTCAATTCAACAGCCACATTGGAACGACCAGGAGCAACGCTTTCAACTTGTGGCGAGGTGCCTTCGCTAAAAGACCACAGCAAACCGGCCCCTGTAGCCGAGGCATTCAGCCAGCTTTGCAATGTTGCATCTGCTCCAGCAAATATCTGCGCCGGTAATGTCAGGCTATCGACTGAACCTTTTGCTGCGTTGTATGCGCTAAGGATTGCCGCTGTGTTGGTGTCGTTGACGTTCCCAAATGTCAGGTTGAGTTTTGCCTGGCTGGGCCTGCTGCCCCACAACCTACGAGTGATTACACCAGATTGTGACATCTGTGTCTTGGTCGGCCATGTTGGCGCAACAAAGCTGCGTCTTGTTGGTGCAATGCTGGGAAATGTTGTCGCCATCAGTCTTGAATGCTCCAGTTACCAGCGGTATCGAAACCATCTGCTAGCTCCAGAATGTCTGAGCTGTTAGTTGGCATGTGTACTGCTTCAATTGTAAACGTGCCTTCTTCAGTTGGAGTTATGCGCTCAATCTGATAAGTGCGAACTTGTGTGCTGGGAAGCTTAACCGTAAACACAACTCCTACAGGCGTTGCTGTTGTGCCGCTGTTGCTAACAACCAGCGTGGTGTCAGCTGGTGCTGTATCGGCGTCACCGTTCCAAGCAATTACGGTATAAGAACCATCAGTTAATGATTTTGTACTGACTAATGCACCCTCAGGCGTTACAACGCCATTATTGAACTCATCGTACTCAGTAGCGTCCATGCCCACTTTGATGTAATCGCCCGGCGCCATTGCCATCAAAACGCCTTCATGAGTCGTGGTAAACGAAACAGTATGAGTTGGGATGCGCCGCATACGGATAATGAACTTGGCCGCATCGATCGCATGGTCGCGATTCGTGCAGTAGTCAGACATATCGATGGTTTCTAGCGCGACACTGGAGCTGGCGGATGATTCACGCACCAACACTTCGCGAACGGTTGGGAACATGCCAGGGTTGTCCAGATTTGTGCTTGCCCGCTCTTCGCGATAACGAACCGAAACCTGGATCGGGTCACGTTCCTCAGGATCAAAATATTGAAGCTTGAAGCTATTTTCGACGATATTGCCTGCAGTAAAAAGGCCCGTGATTGCCACAGCATCAAACTGCAGAGCTGGACGCAAGAAGAATTTGCCGTCAGACTCGCCAAATATCAATAGATGCGTTGCAGCAACATCAGCGCACCATTGACGGATGTTGATTTTATCAGCTATTACGCCATCAAAGAAATATTTGCGTTCATAGCACCAAGTGGCTGCAGCTGTGAACTCAGTGAAGTTCACCATGTCGTCAGTAATTAAATCGCCTCTCCCGTAGGTGCTGTTGGTCATTAAGTCCAACACAATGTCTGGGAGTAAATGCGTTGCACCTACGGCCAAGCTGCTCCGCAGTTGACGGCAGGTTTTACCGCCAGTCACATAACAACTAAATTGGCTGAATTGTTGCCATTCCACTGACGAATTTATGTTGACGCCTACTAATGCGAGGTTGTCGTAATTTGCTTGAGTAGAGTTTGGTACTATCTCATTAATGTAAACAATTTCATGTTCTGGCCCTTTCTCGGCAGAAGATGAAATTTCTTCATACACAAAACTTTCAGCCAATTTACCCCAAGTGTCTATTAACGAAGTATCGCCGTTGCTGAAATCTGCATCTGTTTGTGGGTAGTTTAATTGCCCTTCAGCGGATGGTCTGCGGCCAATACTGATTGCAAACGTATCTGCGCTCTTTGTGACTTGTACGCCTGTGAATAGCACGCTAATGCCACCTGTTTCCGAAACCAGTTGGGTAGTTCCAAATATGTAACTTGCGTCTAAGACGTATAAACTGCCTGTCACATGATTGCGAACTTCGTATCCCGTAAGCGGCTCGATCTGATACTCCCATTGCTTTACACTGGGCATTTCAAGCTGAATGTAATTGAATATTTGCTGTGACGTTGCGCCCCGGATCCCGTATGCATTACTTAGTCGTGTGAATGCTCCAGAAGTTGCAGCGGCTCGATAACTGATATAGAAAAAGCTATACCGTTCAACAGTCGTTGAGACAAGGTTTGAAGAATGTATGTCAGTGTATAAAGCCGTGCCTTCGTTTAAAATATTTCCTTTGTAATCCAAACACGCACGGTTATCGCACTCATTGTAACCTTTGGTAGTGTCAAAATTAGTTAGCCCGTTAATGCGTGTGCCTAAGGTAGATCTGATGCCAAACTCAACTGTTTTACACGGCCTTGTTGTTGATACGCTTGCAATAGCACAACGCATAATATGGCCATCAGTTGTTGCGACATTACGAGGCTCAGGACTACTACCAGCAAGCGACTGGTTAAGCCATGTGTCGCCGTCTTTTTCTATTTGTGATTGACTATTTGTGGTAACGACTCCGGTACGAACTGTTTTGAATGTTGCCTCAACAGTTAGTGTCGATCCGTCAACTTCAGACTTAAATGGTCCATTGGTTCTGTTCGTACAAATTGCCAATCCAGTACCAATTTTATACAACTCTCCTACAACAATAGAATCATCCCAGCTTTGTTGACGGCCTGCGACGACAGATGCAATGTCCTTGCAATTCTCGGAGTATGCGTCTTTAATAGAAAACCAACTTACAAAAGTGAATGAGTTGCTAGTCGTCCCTGGACCCTGCCAACTCGTAGTACTACGATCAAATCTAAACGTTGGGTATTGTTGAGTTGTCGTAACGTCAAGTTCTGAAAACGTAACAGAGCCGCTGCTCATCGACGCACTGGTTAGCACAGTTGTCCCGTCAATATCTGCCGTGCTTGTAAAAAGAGAAGGCCCTGAATACGAAGGAGCTGTAAGCCCAATTTCTTGCTGGGTGTCGTCTTCTACAAGGATTTTGTGAAACTGAACTACTTTTATATCATCTTCGGGATCGTCAGCGGTAAGATCATTTTTAAATCTAAGCTTAAACTTACTTGCCTTGAGTAATTCAAGCTCTGTGTCAACTGCGTTGTTGTTGCTGACGCTATCAAGACCGCTGCTGTTAAAAGAAATATTCACGGCAATATATGCCTTATTTGATCCCGCTACGTTTGTGCTGTCAATTACGGTAGTTCCTCCCCACGTAACGTTGACGCTATTGCCTACAACTACTGTAGTGATACTTACGGTCAGCCTGTTAAGAAGGCTTTGAGCTAAATTTTCAATGTTGCTGCTTTTGAAACGAGAAACAGCTTTTTTGTTGGAGCCCGATCCTGTGTCGAATTGCTTTACATAACCCGCTGGAGTTTCTGGGGTAATTAGCTCTTTTTCAATTACCCATGAACCTGTATTTGTAAGATCTTCAATGTCACGACCAAAAGTAGTGTCCTTGTCACTTGAAGAAAAAAGCTTATAAGTGGTCGTTCCACCGATAGCTCCCAGCCCTGAAGACGTGATCCCGCTGCGCGATCCATAAAATGCTTGAGCCTTTTTGCGGCTTGCATATTTTGCCTCGTCTAATACGCATTTAACTTCAGTCTTTCCCTCGTCGCCTTCAGGTAGCAGCTGTGCCCGTACCTGCGGTTCAAACGTCGGGTTAGGACGCATCCCAAAATCATTGCCACAAAATGCGTACACACCAAACGTTGTTTGGTTAGCTGGCTTATGACTCGCGCAAAAATCCTGAGTTACATTATTTCCGACACGAACACCAAACACTTCTGAACCGGCTAAGTTGCTGCTATTTCCTACGTCTTCGCTTGCACTACGCCCGTAAACGTGATCTCCTGGTGCAATACGTGTTGTAAGACCACTTGCATATCTTGCGTATACTGCCATCCTCGAACCAATTTGGTTGGCAGTTGTATTGCCGAAGTCGTAGCTAGTTAAAGTATTGCCACCAGACGCAAAATTACTAGGCTCAATAGCGGCTATTGGCCCCTCACCAACCAGAAAGATTGCCCTGAGCATCTGCGATCCGCCAAGGCTATAGATCTGCGACCAGAGCAGCTGCGTATTAACTCGAACGCCACCATACACAATAGATGCAATCGTTTCTTTATTTGTATAAACAAGCGGTATAACTGATCCTAAAGTTGAGATCTCTTGCGTTGAATTGAAGCCGTATCTTGGTGCAAAGCGTTGGTTTTGTGTTGTTGTTTGGCCGCCGCTACTTGTCGCCCTTAATTCGGGCGGTCTGCCTGGTTCGTTTTGATCAAATGATGGCTTTGGTCTTAGCAGCGTCGAAACAACAGTGAGGCCAACGCCAATCACTAAATTGGCGATTGCAATAATTGCAGCAGTTTCAAGCCCCGCAACTACGGCAGGCTCAGGAGCTTCTGCACTGCGCTTTCGTACCTCAGCCTTAAACCAAGAATACTCCTCATCCGTCAACCCCAGCATTGAGGCAAGATACTTATCGGATGGAAGTAAGCTGCTCATTACACAAATCGACGATACTGGGATTCTCGCATGGCTCGCGGTGGTAACCAGCACACGCCACGCTTGTGATGGACAACTAAAACCCCGTTCTCTACTACGATACCGACGCCAAGACCGCTTGCACCATTTTCAAACATGCAAACTGCATGTTCTTCTATTTCTGGCAATACCTCCGTTGCTTCGTCCCATAGCGCCTGCAATTCTTCCCATCCACCAGCAGCTGCTAATTCCATCCATTTGTAATCAAATGGCGGGTGGTAAACACCAACAGAATCTAATATCGCCCAGACCATTACTACGCAATCAGCACCCCGACCATTCTTTGGATGCTCACCAAAGACATGAGGCAAACCAATCCAAGGCTTCCAGTCAATCATCAGCTAACCACCAATGAACCAGACGTTGGTAACGCCCCAACGATTTTTGTATTCAAGACACGCCTTGGAACGTCTGACGCAACAGCATCCAGCGGTGAAGTTAGTTTCAACAGCACCTTCTCTGTATCCATGTCGTAACTAGCGACACGCCATAACTCAGATCGAATCAGTGCAACATCACTAAAGTTCGTCACATCGAGGCTGACAGTTTTTAAATCCAACAGCCAGCGGCTTTGAACGGCCTCGGCAAAAATGTTCACGCTGATCTCGTTAGTCGCAGCGCCTAACACTGCTTCGGAGCGGTCGCCACCTTTACTACCTGCGCCAGTTGAAACAGCAAAGGGCAGAAAGCTATATGTGACTCCGCTGTACGTTCTTGTTAAATTGACTGAAAAATTTTGATAGGCGTAAACGGTTGGTGTGGACGAGTCCTGCATAAACCGTGCATAGTTGACGAAGGCAAATGCGCTCATTAGCTAAGTCCTACTTTCTTTCTTGTTTTAACACTACCTTGCAAAGCGGAGAGTGTTAGTGATCTGCCGCGTTCAGCAGCCTGCGCCATGCCCTGACGATGCTGTTCTGCCGTAACGTATTCAACATTATTGATTACCGTTGATTCATACCTCACATCAATTGGATCTGGATTTGACAGCATCATTTCGGTCATGCGTTCTGTTTCGCGGGTGCTGTTGGTGATCATTGTGTTTCGCTGCGTGTTCAGCTGCTGACGGGTAGCCTCGGTGCTACGCATTGCAGAACCTTGTTGCGTTAGCTGCTGACGGGTTTCGCTGTTAGACAGCACCATGCCGCTGCTGGATGGAATCATCAACTCTGGGCCGCGCTCTCCCACGATGTAGGGCGTGTTTGCACTTACTGGGCCGCCGTTTGCCATGAAACCACCGAAACTTCCGCCGCCAAAGTCTCCGAGGGAGTTGCCTGTAATGCTTGGTGCGCTGGGATTAAACCCGATGCCACCAGGGGGGCCACCAGGCAGCAACCCGACAACAGCATTCAGAATCGCCATTGTCACCATCTTTGCAATAATCTGACCAGCCATATCCAAGAAATAACTGCCAACACTCTTGAAGAAATCAGCCAATGCTTCTTTTGCGCTTTTTGATCCACTGATTGCATCCGTAAACGACTGCGAAAATGCCCCGCCAATAGCGTTTGCTGCGCCAGTGATTTGATTGATTGGATTTACTAGATCTTCCAGCTCTTTTTTCAAACTGCGAATGTTTTGGCCTAAACCTTCCGTCAACGTGGGATCTATTGTTTGGCGGAATAAGTCAGTCTGCTGTTCAGCATTTGGATCTCCTGCGTCTATCCTTGACTGCCTAAATCTATCTATCCTTTCCTGCTTGCCGACCAGCCCAAGCTGATCGCGTAGGTTGAAAAGCTCGTCTTCAGAAGCTTTGGCAATTCTTTCTGCAGCTATAGCAGTTTCTTGCGTAAGATCAAGTTTACGGCCATTGGCTGAAATTACAAGCTTCTCAAGCTCAAAAGCTTGCTTTTCCCCTGCAATCCTCTCTTTTAAAAGCCTCTCCTGTGGATTTTCTATGCTATTCGCAGCATTCATAGCGTCTATGTATTGATTTCTTATTCGCAGCTCTTGATCCGCAAAATCAAGGTTTATTTCATTGTTTTTTATCGTATTTACGAGTTCTGCGTTGTTATCCTCTTGCGCTCGGACTAGGGCCAGTGAATTAGCAAGTTGAAATCTTTGAATTTCTAATAATGGGCTTGATCGGAGAATTGAATCGTATTCGTTCTGCAAGCTAATCAATCGCGAAAGCGTTTGATCCGCACTACCTTTGCCGCCGCCGCCGCCGCCGGTATCAGTGCCGGTAGGATCGTCATATACGGTTAGAGGTTCTCTTTTTGGCGGTGCCACAGTCTTTGAGCTTAAAATTCTTTGAGATTTTTGAATCTCCAGTAAAGTTTCATTTAGCCTGCCTCTTTTTGCCCCAACCATCATTGGGCCAATCCCTGGGATACCGGCGAGTCCGCCGAGATCTTTTATCTCTTGACGCTGCTTATCTCTTTTCGCTAGAAGCTGTGTAAGATTTTGCTCTTCTGCTCTCAAAGCAGCTTGAGCTTGATCATAGGGAAGATTCTGAAGAGTGTTATCAAACTCGCCTGACTCAAGACCTTGCAGCAAATTTTCTTGTTTTTTCCCAGAGCCAATGCCGTTGACTACATAATTAACGCCAACAGTAACAATGCCGATAGCAGCAAGACTCCCTAATGCTTTACCCAGCAAGGCAACCTTGCCTGCTGCAATTCCAGAAACGTCTCCAGTAATTTTTGCGGCAGTTCCGGTTCCTACTAAAGAGGCAATAGTCGCAAGCTTAAGACCTGCGATCAACTTCATTGCCTTGGATACTAAGACTAATTTTGCGGCAAGTGCAGCTGCCGTACCGATTGCCTCTCTATTCCTAAGAATAAACTGCATACCTTCCCCAACAGCCTTGGCTGTCTTGACCAAGCCCGGACCAATGTCAGTAATAAATTCCAAAAATGCCTCTTGAAACTCAGCACCAATCGGCTGAAGAGCTTTACCTATCTCAATCCGCATATTGTTATATGCGACTGTTAATCTTGCTCCAGCGGACTCGGAAGACCCCGCGATCTTTTCAGCCAATTCGCCGTATTCACCGCCTAATTGAACCAAGAACTTCATCAGGTCGTTCAGGCCAACCTCGCCACTTTGCAAGGCTTTTGTCAGTTCTGGCCCGGTCCTGCCTGATGCCTCAGCAATCTTGTTGAACGTACCGGGCAATCTTTCTGCAATCTGGTTGATCTCTTCTGCACTGACCTTGCCCTTCGAGAAAATTTGTACGAGTGCAGTTACGGCTCCTTCAACTTGTTCTGCCCCACCGCCAGTGGCCGTAATAGCAGCAGTGATATTTTTAAAAGCAAGCTCTGCATCAGCAACACCGCCACCAGCGCCTTTTACTGCTGCAGTAAGTCGAGTGATTCCCTTGATAGCGACTTCTTGTGGAACATTTAATTCCTTCGTGACATTGGCGGCAGCGGCTACGGCTCTTGCATAGTTTCCTTGACTTGCAATCGCATCGCCTTGCACCTCCGTAATCCCTTCTAGGGCGATCTTCAGTCTCGTAATACTCGCTGCATAGTCAGCAAACCCACCAAGTTGCTGTCTGAGCTGGCCTACCTGAGCGCCAAGTGCAGCACCAGCAAAAGACCCGCCAACACCACCAACCGCGCCACCAATTGCGCCACCAAGAAATCCTTCAGGACCACCAAAGATTCCGCCTGAAATCGTTGCACCAGCAACCTGGGCTGCTTTGCCGGGGGAGAATTTGCGGCGGCTCATGCGCTTACTAGCTTTTTCCGCCTGCCTGTCCAGGCTTTCAATCTGCTGGGTTAAACGCTTAAATGCAGCCGTAGTCGTAGGCAGCTCGTTGCGCTTTCTCTCCAAAGCGGCTCTAAGGTTATTTATTCCAGAAATACTCCCATTGTTTGCGGCTTTAGCTTTCCTGATCTCTGCGTTGTATGGCTTATATGCAGTGGCAGCTTTTCTTAGCGCATTGGCTTGCTTTTTGATTGGCTCGCTCAGCCCTACAGCGGGAGATGTCACGTCTACAGCTGGGGCGCCCCTAACCACTTCCCTCCCAACACCTATCCGTCTGGCCATACCAGGACCAGTTGATGTTGTCCCGCCTGCAGCAGGCAGAGCTAAAGTTTGCCGCAACCTTTGAGCTTCTTGGTTTATCGAATCCAAGAATGCTTGCCCTCTTTGCCTATAAGCTCTTCTGCTCGCAATGCTGCCGCGCCCTCTTGCAATAATTGCGCCGGTTTGTGGATCCCGATAGCCTCCAGCCCCAGGGGCAAGACCTGAACTACGCGCATATTCTTGCTGGTCTGCGATTTTTTGCGCTCTACGAGTTGACGCAGACTGAGCAGCCGCAACCCTGTCGTAAGCGTCAGCCGTACTGTTAAGTATTGTGTTCAGGTCTGCCTGCTTTGAAGCTATTTCTTGGGTAATTCTTTTATAAGATTCCCCTGGAGTTGTATTGGCTAATTGAGCCTGAAGCTCAGAAATCTCAAGATTTAAAGCTGCTGCTGTATTTGGCAGGCCAAGTTTTCCAGCTGGTCCCTGCGCGAAATTTTGAAATGCAGCACTACTAAACATTTCGGCGTTTGCCCTTACTTGCTGCCTCCCCACGGAGCGACTCTGGACTTGGCCAAGCAAAGCAATTCTCGTCTGAGTTTGAAGGTATTCATTGCTCGTAAAATTAAGGGTTTTCATCCCCTCGGATAATCGACCAATCTGTCGCTGAATTTTTTCAAGATTCATCGCAGGGCGCTGAGAAGTCTCAAAGCCAGCATTAAATTTCTTGACTTCTATGTTGACTTCCTTTAATCGACCCTGCAAAGCATCAATATCTTTTGCAATTTGAGCAAAGGCTGAAGACCCTGGCCTGGCTCTGCCTTTTAAAACTTCAAGTTGCGAAATTACGGCTTTAATATCAGCAGCAGAAGACTTGGCAGCATTACCTGTTTTGACAAATCCAGCCCTTTGCTGCTCTAGCTCATCAGTGGAGCCTCTAAGGGTTGACTTAAGATTGCCGATACTTGCACCAAGCTCGCGATAAACCTTGCCGCCCATAGCGGCCTGTTCGCGCAAGCCTTCAAACGCTTTGATCTGACCTTTTATTGTCGCTTCACTATTACCAACTTCTTTTGCAAACTTAGCAATATCTTTAGTCGCCTGAACAATATCTTTATCAGAAAGTTTTGTCTGTTTTGATAAATCCCGGAATGATCTATTTAGCGCCGCAAGTCTTTCGCCGCCCTTAATGCCGAGCTCAATGGCTATCGGTTGAACAGTCTTACTTGCCATCTTTTTTGTTCAGCTCAGAGAGTGCAGCAGCTTCCATTACTTGAAGGCTCTCCAGCATCTCACGGGGATTCTCTACATCATAAAGGGACATCAGTCCTGACGCACCTAGCAACACCTCATATTTCAATCCAACGTAACCTCCCATCGTTACAGTCCACTGCGTCTGCATTCGCAGGAACATCATCAACGTATCCCAATTCTCTTCCCACACCTCAAAGTGCTCTTCTTCAGGAGCGGCTTGACGCTGCGGCTTCAATCCAAATGCCGCTGCGTCATCACCACTTTTGTCCTCTATCCTTTTGCCGCCATTCGCCCAATACTTGACGGCATCTTTTAGTTTCCCAGTTTTGCGCCTTCAAAAGTTTCGGTGTATGCCTTCAAGACACCACGAATCCAATACGGATCATCGGCAAATTCTTTCATTGCTACCTGGGAGAACGGCAACGGTTTGCCGTCTTCGTCTTCAATTCCCTCCCATCCGGTCATGACTGCTTTGAGCAAGTCATGATCACCCTTGTCTGCAAGCTTCTGGAACTCAGAACGTGGTACGCGTTTGAACACTGCGTCAAAAGTGGATTCATCAAAGACTCCACCATCAGCAGGCTCTTCCACGGTTACAGGCCACTTAAAAGTTTTGACCTTTTTCCGAACGAATGCCATTGAGTGAATTTAACTGCAATTAGCTTACAGCAATAAAAAAGGCCGTGCTCTCCAACACGGCCATTGCGCTTTTCTCCAGAGGGCTTGGCTCCCTCAAATCAAGTGTACACCAAACTGAACTCGTCATTGCCCGCTGTTGATGGAATCGCGGTGTATGGGATGTTCAGCATCGCAATGCCGTCTTGATCCCCGTAGCTCACGTCTCCAATATCGACTTGGGTGCTAGCAAAATCAACAATGTTTCCAGCCGTGGTGCCGTGCTGGAACGTCAAGTTACCCAGCGTGCCGTCAGTCAATGCGGCGGTGAAGTAGTCCTTCGTAGCGATTGAAATCATTTCAATACTCACAGAACCGCTTGCGTTGCGATCAGTAATGATCACTTCCTTGTCGCAGCCAATCAACTCGCGATACACGACCGTGTTGCCGATGTCCATGCTCAACGACTGCAAGCAGCCAGAGTAAGAAAGCAAGGAGAAGGTGTCTGTGTTGCCGTTCTTGAAGATCAGCGGTGTTGCCTGGTTTGCGTAAGTAACGCTCGGCAGTGCTGAATCATCAGGAGCGTTGTAGATACCCGTCATCGTGAAATCGATGGAGGGAATCTCGCCCACAGAGGTGTTCAGAGTAAATGTTCCTCTGGCACCAGTCACTTTGTGGCGAACACCATCAATGTTGTAGTGGATAGTGACTGAACTGAATGATGAGCTAACTGGCGCATACGTTACTGACGTACCAGCAGCAACAGTTTCACTAAGGCCGCAAGCCTGCAGTGCCTTGCCGTACTGCGGAGCAGTGCCAGCAGTGCCAGAGCCAGCAAGCTCAACACTAAAAGTACACTCAACGCGAGTGTTGGCAAGCAGCTGCTCAGAAGCGCCCAAATAAGGACGGATCAGATCGCGATTAACGACATCACTCTGCTGTGGAGTGATGTTCAAGTCCCTCACCAAAACCGCGTCGGTTCCGGTTGGAGTCGGATCGACTCCGTAGCTGGACTCTAGTTCCACCAGGATTAGTCGTTTCCGTAGAAGAAGTGGTGCCATTTTCTTGTGGGGGGTCGGCGGGAAGTGTTCGCTTGATCAGAGTGCGTTTTCCGGTTTCTGGATCGATTAAATACGACCCACCTTGACCGCTGTACTCGTCTTTCATCGTAATCCTTGCGACTGCTTAAACCTTAGTAGACAGTAAGGTCTGCTACTGATGTCCTGTATTTAACGTCGTACTCATTGGAAAACACCCCAGCAGGTTGATCTGCATCGAGAAACTCAAAGCTTGTTAGTACGGGCTGCACATCAATCGCGTATCCTCCAACAGTCAAATCAGCCATAAGTTTCGAGTGCATGGATTCAATCACTGAATCAGCATCCGTATAGGGAGTCGTGGATCGAGTAATTACGACGACCCTTACGCGCATTGTCCAGTCAAGCTTTGGTAGTGATGTTTGCTGCTGCGCAACGTCATTCACTGGCTCGATGACGATCATTGGAGTCTCAGCCCTTGCAGCCGCTGTCACTCTTGACCTGTACACCCTCCCATTAACGCCAGCGGTGCTGGCCAGTGTCGTGGCAATCTGCGACAGGATTTGTTCGCGTCTGGTAGTCATCAATCACACATCACAGAACCTTGGAACTCTTCGCCATTACCTATATTGCTCACAGTACACCGGACATAAAGGACGGGACTGTTGGAATAAAAGTGGGCATCAGTACCGCTACCAGAGTGAGAATGAGACTCAAGCTCGAACCAATCAGTCCCATTCAAAGAGCCTTCATCTATAACAGTTATATTCCCACCCACAATTTTATGAACAAACACATAGTTCACACCCGCAAGCTTTACCGCAGAAGTTGATCCATCAGCAGTGAGAGGATCCCAAGAATAAATGTTCTTGGAATTGTCTGCGAAGTAGCCGATTTCAGCAGTCATCAATTCTTCATCAGCATTAACTCAACGAATTTCCCATCGTCGATGAGGTTCGCGCTTCTGACAGTGTAGTTCACTCCATCAACCGATACTGCATCGCTGTGCAACAAGCTTCCAAATTTTGACGACTCACAAGTCAGCTTGTAATCAGTCGTTAGCACCACTCCGTCAGCAATGATCTCGCTTGGCATGTCCAATATCCCTAGCCCCGTAGTGGACCCAGCCGTAACAGGAACAGCAAAATCAGCACTGCTCAAAAAAACGCTTAAATCTTCGGTGAATGCCATAAGAAAGGCCCGGACGAACCGGGCATGTACAGCTATCAGGCGTACTTCAAAGCACCAAAAGCATTGACGCTATAGGTGTGAGTTGAAGTTGAAACTGTTGAAACAGCTTTGATAAAACGTTTGGCGCTTCCTTTGTCAAAAACAAGCGTTTGCTTGCTTGCGCTTGTGCTCACCTGAGTGAATACAGCGTTAGTGACATCAGAATATGATCCACCGGAAGTGTCGGCTGATTGGATCTTTACATCTAAGGTTGATGTTCCGCCATTCTCGACATCGAGAATCACGCAAATGTCGCCTTCATAATCATTCAAGTCAACGGCAGTGCCGTTAAGAGCAGAAGTGCGTGAAGCAGTAGGTGCTAGCGCAAAATGCGAAAGCTTTTCAAGCCCTACAGAAAGAATTGTCATCAGTCTTCTCCAGACGATTGTTTGGTGCGCCCACGTCGAATCGAAGGCTTGGGAGGGCAAGCTGGAGCAACCTCAGCCAGGGGCTTAGGTTCTTCAGCTACCTTGGCCTTATCGCTACCAATCAGCAGCGTTGCAACGCCATGCTCGACTTCAACAAAGGAGCCTGCTTTCACAGACTCCCCGTTGATCATCACATTGCGTGTGATCTCAACTTTCATGAGTATCAGGTGCCGAGGCAGAACGCACCAGGCTGCTTGACAGCAAAGTCAATATCCTGAAGAGCAATGACGCGAACAGTACCAGCAGTTGCGCCAGCGTAAGGATCAACAGTCAGATCCAGGCCAGACCACATGCCCATGATGAACATGGAGAAGTCACCAAACAAGGCATCGTTGTTAGCGAGCTGATTGGAAACGATCACGGGATAACCGTTGATCTGATCGTTCTCATAAACAAACTGAGCAGTGTTTGAAGCCTTTTCAGTTGACTTCAAAGAACCCCGAGCAGAGGCATTGATGATATAACGAAGAGCGCCTGCGTCAGCGTTAGCTGCAGCAACATCGGTCTCCATTGCAATGTACTCAGAGAAAGTTCCAAAGCTGGTCAAAGTTTCGGAACCAATGCCACTCACATTAGTCAAGCCTTGAGGCTGGTTGGAAGAGCCGGTGCCGTAGATAGCAGCGCGGTCAATTTCCAGTGCGATAACACGGGCAAGGTCGTTGCGAACCATGCCTTCAACGTCGATGCTGCTTTGAAGCAACAGGCGACGGCTGTAATCAACGAATGCACCCACGGTCTTGGGTGTCATGTTGACCTGATCAATTGCCTGCTGGGACTCGGTGGGGGAAGCGTTCTCGCCAACCCAGTAAGCAGTAGCAGCAGAGGTCTGACGAGGGATTGACACATTGCCCTGAAGGCCGGTCAGCATCGTTGCGCCAGCCTGAGCGATTGCCAGGCGGTTGCGAAGCAGATCGATGAAGCTTCCAGCCAGAAGCACGTCGTCAACCAAGTCACCACCAGCTGTAGGTGTGCCTACAACCAAATCGCGACGAAGGACTTCGTTAGGAATGACGATGCCGTTTGAAGAACGCTCGTACTGCTTGGCAGCAGCCTCGCCAACTTCAATTTCAAATGCTGCATCGCGACGAGCCTGAGCATCACCCTGGTTAGAGAGATAGTTCAGAGCTTTGACGAAACTAAAGCTACGGGTCTCCTTATCGGAGAGGCCGATGTCGTTGGCGGTGATACTGTGTTCCACGGGTTGAGTTCCGATTTTTTCGAGGACAGCAGCGCGAGCCTCATCGACAGACTGGCCGCCGGAGATCAATTCGCGTGCAAGATCGGAGAGGTTGTGACGCTCGCCGAGTTTGTTGATGGATGCAATCCGGGTACGCTCGGCCTCTACGGCCTCGGACCGGATCACCTCCACATCAGTTGTGGTGCTTTCCATGACTTCAGTCACTGTGTTTACGGGAGATGCGGTCGAAGCCGCAGTGTCAGGGTCGGCGTCCTGTAAAGAACGCTCAACCTCAACATTTACGTCAGAATCAGAGGTCTCAAGAGAACGTCCAACTCCGACAGTGGGGTCAGCTGGGATAACAGCTAACGAAACCTCGTAAGGCGACCAATTGGTAGCTACGAGGCCATCTTCACGCTCCTCCATTTTATCAATGGAGTAGCCGAAAGAAACGCCGCGAAGGATTCCATCGCGAACGTCTTGGAGCACTTCTTGCGCAAATTTATTGCGCGAAAAGCGCACCTTGGCGTAACCGCGTTTCTTCTCACCATCAACCCAAGCACGTTCGACAACGC
>Ga0208767_1000436_pt1 | contig 34130 bp, 47 predicted proteins | sample VirMetDEL_Mar_21_FD_184514 | JGI IMG/M metagenome (GOLD analysis project Ga0208767, IMG submission 184514) | Aqueous microbial communities from the Delaware River and Bay under freshwater to marine salinity gradient to study organic matter... | ecosystem: Environmental > Aquatic > Marine >... | reverse complement strand
TGTGAAAGAATTATAACCATACAGAGTCACGCTCGCTCCTGCTACTACTGTAATCTGACCCGCACCTCCCTGAACCAATTTACAATTGAATCCATCGCTCAATGTGCTTGGTAAGGTTACGGTGATGTTAGCAATATTAGTCATTAAAATTACTTTGCCATTATCACTATCGCTTAGTGTGCGAGATGTCGTAGTGTCTGCTACTGTGTCTGAAAATAAATTTGTGGTTAATGTGACTGCTCCTGTCGATCCGTTGACCGACTGCACAGGTGCTAGGGTCATCAGGTTAGTAGCGGTGACTTTTTTAGTAGTTGCGGTTCCTGCGACATCATCCACGATAGGTAAAATGTCTGCCCCTACGGGTGTCGCTAGGTTAGTTAATTCTGTAATTTTTTTCGTAGCCATAATAATTTTTAGTGAAGTGCTGTCCAAGCTCCGTTGGCTCGTCCGTAAAATTTATTCTCAGTAGTGTTGTAAATCATTTCTCCGTCAGTCGGACTACTGATGGCATTCATCTGCGTAGTAGTCATCCTCGGCATAATCACACCACCTGTTGTAGAAGCTACTTCGAGGGGGGCGGAAGGGGCGATTGTGCCAATACCCAACTTACCGCCATTAAAAAAAGAGTCTCCGTCAGAGTTAAGTTTAACACGATCCGCGTCTTCGGTTTCATTTGTTCTTAATACTAAACCCGGTTGCTGTACCGATGTGGTATCTCCTACTGCGTATGAAATGATAGTACTACCGCCTGTAGGAACTCTAAATGTAGATACTCCATCTACATCTAAAAGTGTATTAGGACTCGCAGTGCCAACACCGACATTGCCGCCGTTGAAATAAGAATTTCCGTTTGAAAGTATCCTTACGACAGAGTTACCTACATTATTATATGCATCTATCCGACCATAACCGCTCGAGTCATTAGATAAAGATGCGTGAGTTATTCGTGTACCATCAGCGTGTGTACTTGTGATACCTATAGCTTTACCAAAACCAAAAACATCCAAAGGATATATGGGATTCGTAGTACCAATACCAACCTGCCCGGAAGAGTCGATGCGTATTGCTTCAGTCGAATTTGTGCGGATCGCAAGCTCATTGGTGGCAGGTGCATGAATTGCCACCGCTGAACTGCTTGTGCCTGTTTGATCCAAGGCGTATTCATCTGCGACTACATTTCCGTTGACATCCAACTCTTGGGTCGGGGAGGTTGTCCCTATGCCAACCTTCGTTGTGCCAATGGCGAGTGCGGATGTTGTGCCCTCTCCGTCTAAAACAGCCTTAACTGTAGAGTCCACTCCGTTGGTGTAATCACCTACTTGGAGCAGTCCCTTGTAGGTATTTGCGGGTGTTAAATTTTGTAAATCACTCATAGACTATATTATCTCCGGCTTCCGTAAGCATGGGTTCATTGTTCTCCGTCAGGAGTGCGTTGGCGGGTACTCCATCACCACCTGATGGGATACCACTCCCTGTGAAGGGTCTTGCTACTCCTACATTTAGATCAAGAGACAGCATTTTACATCTTGTATGCTAAAACTGCACCACTCGTAAGTTGAAATGAAGTAGTGCGTCCATAAATCGCGGTATTTGTTGGTAATGTGGTTGCGTCTCCACCTGTACATAAAGCAGAGATGTTTTCTACATTAGAAGTAATACTCGCAAAAACTGTATCCTCTGTGCAAACAATTGCAAAAAAGTCTCCTGTGTGAGTTGCAGTGTCGTTGATATATTTACCCCCGTTAAGTCCTAATCCTCTGTATTCGTTTGCCATAATTAAATTGATGTTTGAATTGTTGTTCCGTATGTGACGAATTGTATAAAGTTTTGCTGTCCTTGCTGACGCTCTAGCTTATCTAGTTCCATTGTTATGAGTGATTCAGCCTGTTGAAATGCTACCTGTCCTTTTTCCATTTGACCATCTGCGGTTAACCAATCCCCATATGCTCCGTAAACCGCATACTCACTGAATACATAAGGGAAGTCTACACTAGTAGATGTATAATCAGTAAATGGGGCACGATATAAAACAAATACAGGCTTAGTGCTTGAACGATCAACCAATGTAATTTGACCAAAATCTGTATCAGAGCTTGAAGAAAATTCTACACGATATGCCACCTCATCTGCAAATCCTGTATCATAGGGATCATTATTAGTAACACGTAAAACCTCTCCTATAGTATCACTAAACTCTAGAACATTCATCACAGTTGATGATGCTGTAGCACCACTTCCACTTGCTGAGATAAGTGAAACATTTGGCGCAGAGGTATATCCTGTGCCATGTGCAGTTACTGCCACACCATTCACTCGACCTTCTGAGTCAATTGTTGCAGTAGCAGTTGCTCCTGAGCCTCCACCTCCTGTGAATGAAACTGTAGGAGCGGATGTATAACCTGATCCACCATTACCTACATTTACATTGCGTACTTGTAAGTCGGGTGTCTTCTGCTCTAAGCGAATAGTATCAGGCCACCTTGTGCGTTCCCATGCCAATCTACCAAAGCGATTAAAACTGCGGATGGCCGCATTTTGCTCATCCGACAATAAGCTATCTACCCCAATCGTGTGTTTAAGATTGGAAAGCATTGTGCTTATTGGTACTTGTCTCATGCTAAAGTCTTAGCTCTAAACGATGGGTTGTCTCTAAAAAATTCTCTTACAAATGATTTATCATTCCAACAACCACGATGCGATTGATGCCAACGAAAGTATTCTCTCGCAGGAATTGATCCCTTTAATTGACCTAGACCATCTGTCTTAGCCACACCCATTTCTTTATTTTCCTTGCGCACCATCTGCTCGCGCAAAGATGCTTCATGCTTTTCTAAATCCACTTCATATCGTAAATAACGATCCAAGTTTTTCATAAACTGTGAACCATTGCCTCCGCTCCATTTTGGTAGAAGTATGTTTGCCATAATAAATTGGGTTGGAAAAGGGAGTGACCCGTTCTATAGGTCACTCCCATATTCCTAAATGCTGTTAAGCAAATTGTCCGAGGTCAACAATACGTAGACCAATAACAATCTTTCCGGCTGTAGCTGATGCAATAGCGGCATCTGTGACTTCTAAAAGTACAGATGTAGCACTACTTGTTCCACCTACAGGTTGTGATTGATTACCTGTGAAGGCATCCCCTGTATTGAAAACAGGAGCAGTCATAGCATCAACATCAAGAGCATCGATGAACTCATCAGGGTCTCCTGAAGAAGTTCCTACATCGATAACCAAAGAGGTTGTACCAGCGAACGCTTCTGATTCATAAACTCCTACACATTCAATAGCACCACCCGCAGGGATGGTTGCGATGGTAGCTTGACCACCATTTCCAATTGTTTGTAGGTCTTCATAGGTAGCAGTGTATACGTGAGTAAAACCGCGACCTGCTTCATTGTTACTTAATTCTGCCATGTCTTATGTTCTCCTAATTAATATTAGTTAAAGTAACCATGAGCTTTTGGACTGTGAACTGCGAGACCCGCAATTATATCACAGAAACCACGCCGGCCACCACCTTGATTTTCAAGCTCAGAATTAGATTCAGCTTTCAAAGTATGGATTGCTACGTACTCAGGGTCGATAAGAAGACCTGCATCACCATCAATTGTGTCGCTACCCGATGTGCGGTTTAAATACACGCTAGGTACTATTGCAACATTTCCGAAATCTCCTTCGTAAAAATTGACTGATAAGGTTATTTTCTTACTCTCAGCAGGTTGAGTAACTTGGAAAGACAAGGCGGTTGTAGAACCTTCTTGACGAGCAAAGTCACTGATTTCCTTTTTGAGAGTAGGACCGGCGATAAGAGTAAGTTGACCACCGGGCATTCCGTTAGCTTCATAAAGTTCTTGGAGAACGCTATTGAAGGTTGTTTCGGTTTGCGTAGCAGTTGTGTCGTTAGCAACATTCTGAGCAAAAGCAGGAATGTCGGATGGTTGACCACCAAGACCGAGGAACTTAAACATTCCACGAGTTTTGTATGGGGCACCGGCTCCGGCTTCAGCTTGACGATCTTGACCTGAACATACAGCTGCTTCGACATCCCGCTTTAATTCTCTTACTGCTTTTGCTTCGGCATTGGCGAACTCAGATGTGACGCCCGCTGTAGCAACAATCTCTTGGATGTCACTTACTGCAAAACTTCTGCGAAATTTCTGAACATAATTTCCAATACGAGCGCGATTTACAGCTTTGTTATCAAAAGCAGTAACGTCCTCACCTTCATTTACTCCATCGAAGCTTGGTGTACTAAGATCATCCACTTGGACTTCAAAGAAAGTACCACTTGCGGTGGCTTTCTGTGCCATACTTGTGAATGGTGTTGATTCCGGCTCCATAATTGTAAGGACGTCAGTTAAGTCCTCCCGGTTGCCGGATGTGTTATAACTTGCGGCTTGTGCCATAATTAATTTCCTCCTAAGATTTTTTTATTTTTAAATATTGTTGGTAGTCTGCCATTGAGCCTGAAGATTCATATTGCTTCTTCGCCGCCTCCACAGCTTTCAGTTTCATTGATTGATTAGATTTAGGTCTTGATGTACCTGCTTCTGTTGATGCTACAGGTGCTTTAGGTTTAGGTGGTGGTTTAGCAGTATTTTTCTTTCTACCCTCAATTGCTTTATACCCCTCAATCATAAGACCCATTGCATAATTAGCATTCGGAAGTAGCTTCTTAAATGGTTGATAAAGCGGATTATCATTCAGTTGATTGAACAACTTGTAATCTTCACTATCAGGATCACTTAGAAACTGAAATGTATCCTTAGCCATTTCGTCAGCTTGCTTTCTTTCTGATAACCATGTAGCTCTCGCAGGAACATCTTTGCGTAACAAACGTTTTGCATCTGCTCTGAATTTCTTTAGGTCAGCTTTTGTGAACTTCTGATCACCATTTGTGGCAATAAATTCATTACCTTGGTCATCGTATTGAATTTCGTTGTCCATGCTATCTTCTGTCCACTCAATCAAGTCATTAAGTTGCTCAACTTTCTCAACTAGAGATTGCTCATCAGTAATATCAGATAAAGCATTATCTTTTAAGTAACTTGGAGTAGACCCTTCTTCAGCTTGCTTTGCTTGTTGTTGCAATACCTCATTCTGTGCCTCTAATTCCCGTTTTTGACGAGTAAGAGTACCGAATCTCTTAACAGCACTTGCATTTAAAGCCTTAGCTAGATCACGACTTTCGTCCTCTGATAAGCTATCTAGATCAATATTAAACTTTGAAAGAACATCTGAAGTCTGTGGAGGGGGCGAGGAATCATCCTCGTCTTCCGCATCTTCAGCAGACTGTGTATCCTCAGTGACTTCTGTTGAATCCACAGCTTCTTCAGTGGACTGTTCCGTCTCTTCGGTACTTGCTTCAGGTTCAGGATCGTTTCTTTGTTTGTTTTTCAATAACTGATCTGCAAACTCCGCAACGGATACATTCCCATCAACAGGCTTTTCTATTTCCACAGAATTTTCGGAGGATTCTGAGTCAACCTCTTTGGTAATTTCGTCCATAAATACTCAAGGCAATTAGCCTAGTAGATATTAAGCTATTTATTTGATGTAAATATTGCAAGACTTATTTACATATTTATATCTATGCACAAAAAACCCCCTACGTTACCCCAAAAACGTAGAGGGCTATGGGTATTACACATAATCTACCTAAAGTTTATATAGTACATCCAACTCCTCGTCAATAGCTTCTAGCTTACCTGTGATGTAAAAGTGCCTGTTTGTGTCTGAGATGTTCTCAGGAGTCTGCAACGCCCTAATCGTTTCTTCACGCATACTCTCACGCACTTCGATATACTTCTTGAAGTTAGGATCGTTTTTGAGAGCGGACATCGCTCTGATTGCGTCTTCATGGTCAATTTCGTGATCTGTTTTACCAATTGCACTCATTTCTTCTTTGTTTTTCTTTTTCTAACAATAGTCCTTACATTGGTAGGCTTGCCTCCAACTCCTTGTGGTTTTGCCCTTTTTCTAGCTACTGCGCTTTTTCTTTGTGCCGCAGTCATACTTTTTGCTTTTGAGCGTGGCACACACTTTGGGTACTTTCTTTTACTTGTTTTAGTAGATTTTCGCCCACAAGGTTGGTACTTGCCCTTTTTCTTAGGCGCACCAATGTCTACCCAATCTCCTTCTGAGCCTTTACCAAACCATTTTTTAAGGCTCATGCGTTTTTATACCTACCACCTCTTTTTTTATAGGTTTTAACTAACCACGCATTTGCGTAAGCAGATGGATAAACATCAAACTTTTTTTTAGCTTCTGATTTAACCCTTGAATAAAGAGCCGGATTTGTGGGTTTTGGTTTTTTCTTCTTTGCTACCATTTTTTACAACTCCAATAACCTGCGGTTAATTTAGACTTTTTCTCATCGCATTTATGTCTTGCTCTGAAGGAAGCTCGTCTAGCAGGTATATTTTTCTTAATGGACATGTTCGGATCACCGAATCTGACAAGACGGACTTTATCGTTCTCCTTAGCAAGAACAGCAAACTTTTTAGATTTACCCGGTGTCCTCTTAGGCTTATTGTAACCACTAAAACGTTCACCACGATAAGTGATACTCATTTTTTCTTCTTTTTGACTTTCTTACCTATCATCTTTGCGTACGCTTTTGCGTTCGCTTTACCCTTTTTAGTGTAATCGAATTTTTTCTTACCTACCATTGGCATGATGTTTTTCTTTCTATACTGCTTACTTAGCAGTTTCACCAAACTGTGTGGGAGTCGCCCCTAGTCGTCCAATCGCCGCATTCTGTTTCTGCTGAATCTGCATTTGACGCTGTTGCATATAATTCTGAATTCTCTCCTGTAATGCTTGGTCTTGTTGTGCTTTTTGTTGTATGTCAGGTTGTGATAACCATTGTTGAAATACTTGCATCTTTAACTCATGTGAGTCCTGTGGTCTTACATTTGGTGGTACACCTGCCACAAGTTCAGCAATTGTTTGTCTCTCCTCCTCTACTGCCTTCTGTGATGCAGTCTCCTTGGGGATCATAATCTTCTCGGAAGCACCGGGCATTATCTGTCCTACTGCAAGCTGAAGAAGTCTCTCAGTATCTAATGTTCCTGATCTATCTAAAGCAGGAGCAAGTTCTGCAATTGCTTTCACTCTTTCCAACATCTGCTCAGGATCTTGTGTTGCCACATCAAACTGTAAGTAAAAGTCAAATCTTTCGCCCGCTCTACCTTTATTAAACTTCTGTACATCTTGCATTCCTGTGACTCGAAAAAACTCAGCGTCCGGCCCATATTGCTGATACAAAGTCCACACTTGGTCAAAGACATATTTAAGGTGATTAAACACCTTATTGATAACTGCTTGCTGTTTATTCTGAGATTCAACCTGATCAACTCCGGGGGCAAAGTTACCAAAGTATTTATCAAACATTTCTTGGATGTACCTACGAACCTCAACATTACCACCATCAAACCTTGGTGTATCTGCCCAACGAATCTCACCCGGTGTCCGATAGGGAACTCTTACACCCGGCCCCCATTTGGTTGGTGGCCGCCCTAATGGATGCTCTAAAGGTGGAAGCGTTGCCAATGATTGACGATCAATCATTGAGTCAGTCTCGATCTTCATTACCTGTTGCAAGGGTTCTCCAAGCTCAGGAATTGATCTAGATGAATAAAGTCTTTTACTTGTTTGTTCGTACTTAGTAATTACGAATGGATACTTGCCATGAGCATAATCCAATAACTCATGTTTGGCATAAAGATCAGGTACATCAGGATGCAATATTGTGCAGTAAATACCGGGGACATCATCTTCATCAAGCAATCTTTGATAACAGTACACTATTCTAATAGTCTCATCATCATCACGAATAGCTTCATCCATCTGACGAACATTGTAAAGTGTATCATCCCTTTGTGTATTTTGTGCCAACTCCATTGCCTTCTCAACAAACTCCTCATCCCATCCCTCGGATGAAATCTTTGCGCGAAGTTGCTCAGGAGTCATATGAAGCACATGAAAAACATAAGGTGCTTCCTGTGGATCTATTGTGTAATTTGGCCAAAAAACATCTTCGTCAGGAGCAAGTGCTTTTAGTCTAGGTCTATTTACTACTTGTCTAGTTACAGGTATTGTGGTTGTACCCTGTTCACGCAACTCACGAAGCATACTTTTCGCTTTTCTCTTAGATACTTTAAATTGATCTTTAATAGCTGAGGATAACTCGTTATCCATACTTCCATCCTGTATAGCTTCTGCTATCTCAGGTAAAGCCTGTGCTATCTCATCCAAGCGGATTGTTTGTTGTTGTTTTAAATCCTGTGAATCGTACCACACATAGTGACACATTAAACCTTTTTCAAAGAAATGATTAAGACCAAGTTCTAATTGATCATAAAATTCCTCCATTTTAGTATTAATTATCCAACGCAGAAACATAGATATTACATTGGCTCGCTCAATGTCACCTGACTCAACAGGTGTGGCAACGATATGTGCCTGTCTTACTGCATTCATAACCATCGCGACACACTTGTTGATCTGATTATCAACCATGCGTATCTCCTGATCACTCGCTCCATCCCAAGGGAATACATCTCCTGTGGAACTAAGGTTTGAGTGTTTCTTAAAGTCGTCAGATTTACCTGACCACATGCAATTCCTTACATCATAATCCTGTTGCCTACGATCTAACCACTCACCAAGATCTGCCTGTGTTTTTCGGTAGGTTTCTGCTAAGTAATTAATGTCAGGTTCTTTGCTGACATAAAGTAATTCAGGATCAGAAGCGCTTTGCATAAAGTTATACTATTATCCACATAGTCAAAAATAGTCAATCAATATCCACCACCACCTGTACAAGCAAGTGATGCGTCTGTAACATGTTCAGGTTTACTTACCATTAAATATCTCAATGTGTCAATGTAATCTTTAAAGTGTTCTGCTCTACTTTGACCACTGTATTCTAGCATACAGCTTATTAGATTCTCGCACCTGTCTGACACAAACAACTGAGGACGATTCTGCTCGGTCATTGGTTCAGTATCATCCCAAGATAAAGCATTGTTTATGGCCGCAATGCCTGACTCAATTTCAACACCGGGGGCAGGTCTCATAACAAAATCTAGATTAGCCATTGTATTTATTATATTACTCTCACCTTCCTTCTCCCTGACTGTGGCGGCTCCCATACGAGGGTCAACAATCCGCTCAAATATATGCTCCCCACCTTCTAATGCCTCAAAATGCTCTTTATACTGACTGTAGCCCCATCCAAGAGGTCTTTGAGCAGGACCCGCTTTGCCTACACTCTTACCAACTCCATTGACATGAGGCAATGCCCAATCACCCATACTTGTATCAGGAAACTCCCTATAAATATAGATAGTACCATCCTCCAATACGGATGCCCAAATTGCTACCCAAGGCTTAGAACCACCGGGGTCAGTAACAAAATACTTAGTCGATGGTATAGTAGGATCAATAATAGTAGGTATTGTTTCATGTGGAACAACATTGGTTTCTCTTGTAAATTTTGGAAATCTACCCTCTACAGCTTTACTTGGAATGCCGAATAATCTAGCAAGCTTAACTTCCTGTGGTTGTCTTGCATATGTATTAATTAATTCTTTGCCATCAATAAACGGAGAATCTTCTGTCCAAAAGTAATATATTCTACAATTAGGCCAATTCTTACAAATCTGTTCAGTAGGTAATTCTCTACCCATAATCTCAGAGTATCTTGTCTTTACAGTTTCAGCACCCTTTAACAAACTATTGATCAAAGGTGTCCAGCCCTGAAGTGTCGTGAAAGTCAAAATTAGTCGACCATGATAGTCAACTGTACGACCTAAGAGCGTATTAAAAATTGCCTCAGGTACTTCTTCGTCAAGGTGTATGCAGTGTGCAGACCAACCTTCAAAAATCTGAGGATCAGCTTGATACTGCCGATAGTTATTAAAATAAATCGTACTACCCCTCTCAGCACCTTCTTGGGTGGGGGGAAATATTGCTTTAGAGGAGTTAAATCCATTCTTTTGATTATATTGTAGAGAATGATTCTCACTCTTTTTCTTTGCCCTCTTGTACCGCATTGGCAAGTTCTGCCATATATATTTCTGTGCATCTGATATACTTCTTTCTTCTGTTACGTGCATACTTCGTATTTCAGCTTCAGGTATTGTTTGAGCTAAATGAACTAGCATACGACTTGCAAACATAGTCTTGGACGATCTGTTGCCGCCCAAAATAACATGAATCTTGTCATTCTCCCAATTATCCATCACCCTTTGCCAACCGGGTAATGTCCATCCCCATTGTATAGGATCTTCCTTCTCAGAGTTTGGTTGATGTAAAATTAAATCTGACAGCATTGCTGTCTTCTCAGGTGGCAATTGATCAATCTGCTCATCACTTAAAGCACATGATAACTCACCCTTGCGGATTTCTAACTCTTCCAACCAAGGGATGCCAAAATGGGCATCTACCTCATCTGCGTAAGTTATCTTAGGCATAGTTCTATTTGTTCGGGTAGTTTTTCCTCTCCCGCCTGAATGCGAAAATATCGATGAAGAGTATCTGTCATCTTAGGCCCACGAAACCATCCTGTACCATCACAGGATTCGACACCTAATTCCTTGCACCTCAGAAGATTCTTCAGGGTATTAATTGCTCCTACATGGACTCTTTCAAATGCATCTGTCCACATAGTTAGGTTGCGTAATTTCCACTCCATAGTACCTCCAACGAATACTACATCAGCTTCGGTTGGAACATCGGCGGGAGTCATTCCATCTTGTACGCAGAAAGACCAAGGAAGATCATACGATTGGATAAGTATTGGATACCACTTATCCCACATCCTTTTCGTTTCATCAGCATCTCCAACTTCATCGGGTACATTGACAAAACGAGGCTTGAGAATTGTTTCGTTATAGTAATCAAGCATCTTTAGGAAATCATGTTCGTTCCATTTTTTACCTGATGACCAAACTGCAAACCTGCCGTTGTCTATCGAATAAGGTATCCAAGGCACAGGTTCCCTTACTGCTGACTCAGGAGTAAATAACCAACCAACAGGATAACCTTGGCCTGCCCAATAATGGACAATGCCTTTAGCGTTATTTGATGGCATCACAATCATTTTGAAACGCCCGGATCAAAATCAGGGAACTCTATATTTTCGATTGCTTCTTCTAATGTTGGAAAGATGTGATCAGCATGGTAGCGAATCCAAGGACTATAAGAATTTGTAACTACGATGACTTGCTTACGAAGACTCCATGCGAAGTAAATCTCCATCGCAGTGCCATATGAAGGATGATCGCACTTAGCTAGAATAGTATCGCAATACATAATGCTCTTCTTGTCTCCCTCTACAATCTGCTTGGGTATTCCTGCAATTGTCTCCCTGCCCCGGTAATCTGCATCTGTAGGTTTCATGCACATTACATTCTTCTTCATTAAAAGTTTGTGCGTAGCTTTTCTCCACCGGATACAAGTGTCATCTTGCTCATAGATTGGTCCCGCTAAATAGACTAATTTTGCCTCTATCATCCATTCACCTCCACGCACATACCAACCTTACAGACTTTGACTGATTCGAGGGTAATATGATCAGGGAACTTTTTATCCATTAGTTTTAACCACAAGTGCCGAGCTATCATTTCCGCAGTGGGATTCTCAATAAACTCATTTAAATATGTATGGTCTAACTGCTTAACAATTGCCCCTGCCTTGGTTTGAAACTCTTCATGCGGAATAACCCACCCATATCGCTCATCAGGTTCTCCACTTATAGTAACATATACCTCATGCGAATGACCATGTATCCTTGAGTTCTCTTTACCAATGCCCTCTATTCTATGAGCCGCCTCAAATGTAAACTTCTCTGTTACTTTAGTTTTCATGCATACCCCTCCACTATCGTGCAATCCTTTGGATCAATCAGGAATACAGGCTCAATATCCTGTGGGTCACGTGTGCTTACAGTACGTCCACCATACTCAAAAGTATACTCCTTATCAAAGTCCCAAGTGTGAAAGCATAACAAATCTTTGCATTTGTATATTAAATTAAACTTCTTCTTGCTTGTGTCATGCAATAACTTAGCCGCTTCGATCTTCTTGTAGCTGATCATAAACGGAAAGTCACCATAGTTCATCTTCGGGCATTTAAGTTCTGCCCAACTGTATTTATTACCCTTCTGAACCAAGAAATCTACCTTCCACTTAACAGGATTCAGCTTAATAAACCTACACTCCCATTCACTTGAAAGGAACTTTCTTACCTTTGCCTCATTATCGAGGTCTGCCTGTGTCTCGTATATGGGTCTACTCACTGCCTCGCCTGTATCTCCATTCCCACAATTATTGCCTCTTCGAGCGTTTTGACCGGGATTTCTTCTTTACCCACACTGAACCCTTCCGTATCTCCTCCAACCTCTCTTGGCTTAATTTCAATGGTGGCGGCCCCAACTTTTTCAAGTCGCACGGTGGTAATCTTTGCGCTGATGGTGGTAGCGCTCGACCATATCTTGTCCAATAAAGAGGATGATATTGCTTGGGTATTTTCACCTTGCATTAGATGCATTACTTTCGATGACTTCCTTAAATAAATCACAACATCTGCGTTTTAGGTTTTGGTTCTCAGCCTCTAGCTTCTCAATCTTCTTTTTTAAATCCTTATTCTCCTCACTCAATCGACCTACCTCTTGTGGCCAAGGATTCAACTTTTCACCTGTTGGTTTGTATGCATTCATTCGGGGTCAATCTCAGACTCAAATCCTATTACTTCTTCATTCAACCATTCTTGTAATGCTTTTACATAAGATCCTGTCAGATGCTCCACATCTAAATCAGACTCCTCAAACCATCGATTCAGGCAACCTTTAACTTCACCCTTAAATTGTTCCTTTGCTTCTGTTTCTTTGTCCATTTTTATAATTGGTGTCTCTCTTAGGTAATCTCCTTTGTATATTAGTACGATAAGTATTCGGTGGGCAATCAGGATCTCTTTCTCCCTTACGATATCTTAGCTCATTATTTGTCCAAAAATGCATCCAACCACGACTAAGTTCTTCAGGAGAAATATAACATCCAAACATAAAGTTTGTTTCAGTCATCGCATCCAAAAGGACATTTACCATGCCCTTCCTGTGGGCAACTAATACCCTTTACATGATCGGGATGTGGGTTTCTTGCACAACCACCTACTAATAATAAAAATAGAGCAATCCTAACCCACCGAGTGTCGTGGAGGTCTCCTTGTTTTCCTATCGCCTTGCGGCCAAAAATTAGGATTGCTCTGAAAGTTTTTGCCATAAAGTTCTCCATGCTAATTCTGCTGTTTGTGGGCAGACTCCGTTCCCCAAGAGCCTAAGTCTGTCCACCCGATGGGAAGTCCCATCAATTGCTCCACCCAATTCGGATTGAGCTTGCCCGTTGTCTGTCTGCTTAGTGTTTTCTTTCCCTCCTCCAACCTTTTCTTCGCTGCTTCGGGAGTGCTTGCGAGATGTGCGTCCCCCATTATCGGTGTTGCCCACGACTCTTGGTGCTTCCCATTCGTATTGTTGTTCATTTGGTCTTGATGGGAATTTAATCGATTCAAATCCCTTCCCAAACACTTCTGACCACTGTCCACCCTTGTCCTTGCTCCCTCCACATGGTCGCTTGCCTGTGGTGTCCCCCATCTCTTTGCTTCCTCCGAAAGCACTTTCCCTCCTGTCCCCGGTTTCCGACTCCCCGGATTTCCTGCCCTCGGAGATGGCCAAGATAAAGACTCTTTTTCTTTGGTGGGGTGCGCCAACTTCTTCCGCTGAGAATACTCCCCATACGCATCGGTAACCTTCTGTTTCCAAATCGGACAGGACTCTCCATAACCCCATCGAGGTATGTCCGAGGACATTCTCAAAGAAACACCAAACAGGTCTAATTGCCCTGATGTGTCTTCGGATGTGTGGCCACAAGTGCCTTGGGTCTTCTTCTCCCTGTCTCCTTCCGGCTGAGCTAAATGGCTGACATGGATATCCTCCAACGATGCCACATATTTTTCCACGAAACTCTGATGATGGGAAGGTTTTAACATCAGACCACAGAGGTGCTGTACATAGTCTCCCTTCCTCCATCGCTTTAACCAATAGAGCTTGGACATAAACTTCGATCTCCAAGTAACAGACTGTTCTAACATCCATGCCTGCTCCTCTGAGTCCAAGCTCAATCCCTCCGTAGCCTGTACACATTGAGATAACATTTTGGGGACTATCCACATCTATCTAACCAACATCCACATATCGCCCTCAATAAACCTGACCGATACTTGTTCACCCATCTTGCGATGCTTGCTCGGTTTACACTTAAACTTACCCTCTGTACCATCCGTAAACCTAATGATCCGTAGAAACTTATTTGTAGGAAACCCAATAATCTTAGCCTCCAAGGTCTGCTTAACAGGTATATCCATTGTCTGCCTAATCATACCCTCGACAATACTAGGTTTCTTCTTCTCAGACCTTATATCAAGCTTCTCAAGTCTCCTAACCATCCTCTGACTAAGCTTATTAGCTCCAAAAGCTGTATGGACTGTACCAACCTTTAATCCAATCAATTGTGCAAACCTGACCTTAGTCATCTTATTATCCTTTAATATCTGATTCGCCTCCTCCTTATCCATGCCCCCTTGAACAGGTTTAACATTGACTTGTCAATACAATAAGATAAATAAATAATATGCCTAGAAATAAAAAGGTGGTTAAGGCACTTAGCAAAGACCTTAAAAACGATGTCATCGAAGCGGCCGTGAAAGTAGCAAGCAAACAATCAAGTGCTACCAAGCAAGGGGAAATAATTAATGAAAAGATGCTTACTGCCAAACAGAAAGACATCAGAAACTACTGCAGACACTTCCTTACCTACAAACTAGAAATGACTGAACAGGAGTTTGTCGGTGCTGTTGAGAGCAAACTATCAGCATTAGTGACTGACTCACTCAATATGCTTCACGACAAGCTAGATGATATACCACCTCAGAACCTACCCTATGCACTATCTATCCTGTTTGACAAGATGATGACTATCAAGGGCAGACCCACAAACATTACTGCATCCGCTAATGTAAAACTAGGCTCTTCAGATATGACTCCCGAAGAAATGAGATCCCTTCTCAAAAGAGAAACAAAGCCTAAAGAAACTGAAGTCATAGAGACATGAAAAGAAGAGGTAACCTCTATGAACAAAAGTTCTTCACAGAGGCACTATCTCGAAACCTAGAGGTATTTACTCCTCTTGGTGACTACCTACCACAAGACTGTATCATAATGAATCAGGCGGGTAGGATCTTCAGGATACAGATTAAAGGCACTAAAAACAAAGTAATAGATAAAGCTAATGGTGGTATGGGGAGATATATGATCACAACGGCAACAGGTAGCTCAAAGAAAAATACCTTGGATTGCACTAAGATTGATGCCCTAGCGGCCTATGTGGAGTCTGAGGATATTTGGTATATCATACCATGCCTAGATATTGACTCTGCCATCAGGATAGCTGTGTACCCCCATAATCCTGACTCTCAGGCTAAACATGAGAAGCATAAGGATAATTGGGATTACTTTAAACAAACTTACTAAGTAAAAGTATCCACAAAATGCGGACATTTTGCGGAAGTTTCCAAGGTTAGGTAGACTACACAAAGCTATACAAGTCTGCGCAAAGCTGTAGTTAGCTGTAGTATATTACCAATAAGAGGGCTATGTGGAGCAATGTGGAGCAGTAACCAAGGCTAGAGGGCTTGAGGGTTACAGGGTTATAAGGCTACAGGGTCACAGGGTCACAGGGGTTGCTATAGCGAAAAAAATTTGTGGGGGGTGTGATGAATATTAATATTTATGCCGAGCCAATCCTTAACCCCCTCCCCCCCTAGTTAGTATATTTACACTAATTACTAAGTAATCAAGTTGCTTTACAGGTGTAAAGTAGACGTAATCATTATTATGCGAAGTAAATGGCTATATATTTGATCATAAAACATGGTAAAAATGTAATACTGTCAGAAATGGCATAAAAATATGATCAGGTGATTAAGCAAATACACCAAATAAACCAAGTAAGCTTTTCCTTTTTTCATTTAAGCAAATAAAGTAAGCGCTTGTTAGTTTGTTCTTATTAAATAAATCAGCATCGGAGTGGAAATGGATTCTCAATAAGCCACTAAATCTACAGGAAATAAGCCATTTCCATTTTAGATGCCCTAGAAGGCTCTAGAATTGCTTTTACCCCTCTAGATGACCTTGTACCCTCGCAAACTCTAAAAACAATTTTGACCTCTTAACTTATTGTGAATCAACAACTTAGCTTGTTTTTGTATGTTATTGCTTTGTTTTGTTATGAGTAAAAGTGAAAATAAAGTTTGACCTTGGCATTATATATATAGATAGTAATCGGAATGACACACATGCTACACAAAAATAATTTACTAACTCAAACCAAGGATAATTAATGACAACTTACTATCTACAGCAAAAGAATGGCAAAGAGATTGAGACCCTCGCAACTTGCCAAGCCACGAACGCAAGTGAAGCTTCCAAACTATTCACTCAAAGAATAAGAAGTGATCGCAAGTTTAGGCAATTAGTTGAGCCAAGGGTCTCCACCAAGTGGACAAAGATATTTAGAGAAGGCTATCAAAATAATTAATCAGCAAACCAAGGATAAAAAGATAATGAACATGCAACAATTCAAACAGGTAATAAAAGCACGTCGCAAGGCACGCCAACTCAGGCACGCAAGGCGCTTGTCACTAGCTCAGGCTTTGCAATCTTTAAGAGAGAGGGGGGCGATGTGAGCAAAGAAATTTATTCTTTAAAGGATTTACTACTCGATGCAACAATTGATGAAAAGCTTAAACTTATGAGAAGAGCAATTGATAGAATAGAAAATGGTAAAAATATAAAGGTTAATAAGAATATAATCCAAGCAATAAACGAAACATTATGAGTAAAGATTACAAAGTATTACTGACAAGATATAAACTGAATGGCAATTGGATTGAATCCGAAAGCTTTAACCTAGAGCAATCAATTTTAGAGTATAGAAAATTGCTCAAATCTAGATTGAAGAAAAATCGACCTGATAGATATTCCTTTCAATATAGATTCAAACATCAAAACGATTGGATATCATCATGAGCAAAGGAGCAATAATACACGAAAACAAACGCTTTGTCACAATAGTGACATGGAAAACGTCCAACGTAAAAACAGGTCAAATGTCTCAAGTTTGGATTCTAAACAAAAATATTAATCCTGTTGAATCTGTAAAGACGGGCTTCGATGCTGTAAGTAATTGCTCAGGTTGTCCGTTCGCCAATGGTCAAGGTTGCTATGTTAATGTCGGACAAGCTCCACTTGCCGTCTTTAGAGCATGGCAAAGAGGATTATATGATCGTCTAGGCATTTCCGAATTATCGGAAGCATTCAAGGGTAAGTTTGTAAGATTTGGCGCTTACGGTAATCCATCCTTAATCCCTTTAGAGATCATTAAGCCAATTGCAAAGGCTTGCAAGGGATGGACGGGATATTTCCACAATTGGCATCTCATGAGTAAGGAAAGAGCCTTAGCATATGGTCAATATTTCATGGCATCCACAGAAACGGAAGAATCTAGGATCAAAGCGCTTGCAATGGGATTACGTGTATTTCACGTGTCACCGAATCAGCCTAGTAATTTTATTGAATGTCCAAGTGATTCACGTGGTATCCAATGCAAAGATTGCAGACTCTGTGATGGGCTTAATAAACGCGCTAAAAACATTTGGATTAATCCTCATGGTAGTAAGAAAAATAAAGCAATTGCACAGGCTATAGCTTAGTAATCATATAAATAGGAAAGGATAAAAATGAATGACTCAGAATGGCTAAAAAGTTTTAAAGACATGTGGAAATCTTGTCGGAATCCGCCGAGCTTGGCGGAATTGGTAGCAAGTGCAGATATTGACCGATTGATCAAGCTCGCCGAAAAACCAACGTTTGACGAAATTAGAAAGGGTTGTGACCACGCAAACTATTCAATCGAGGGGGGACAATATGGTGACAACATGGTGTACTGTCATGACTGCAAAGAATACATTGAGTTGTAATCTCACAAAATAAATTTGACTTCCATTAACCACATAAATAATAAATAAACCATGATAGTATTAAATAATGAAAACAGGGTCTTCACTGACTCACAAATTGAAACGCCAATTGCTCCACGTGGGTTTGAAATTCAGGACGTATCGCAATGCGAGAACGTGAATGATATCCTTTCCTTTTTAGATGTAAAGGATTACAGCAAGGAAGATATCCCTAATGTCTGTAAAGGATATTCTAGAATCCTTGACGATAGGGGTTGCCCCCTAGCAATCGTAAAAGATAGTTATGATTTATTGCAACCAATTGAAGCCTTTGCATTTATGGACGCGCTCAAGGAAACCATGGGGTTTGATTATAAAGAGTCAGGTTTCACCCATGAGGGTAGACGTCTATTTATATCCGCGTACAGCGGACAAATGCACGTTACTAAAAAGAAAAAAGGGGACGTATTGCAAAAGAGAGTAACAGCGCATACTTCATTTGATGGATCAAGTTCAACCATATTAAAAACTGAACTATTAAGGGTTTGGTGTAATAATGGATGTGCAACTTGGACTGATGACCAAGTAATCAAGGTTCGCCATACTAGAAACCAAAGGGCGATTATGAGCGAGGCACTTAGTCAGGCTACAGGGTTGGAGCAAGTTTTCTCTAAAATTGAGAACGATATAAATCACCTTGATAGTGTCAACGTGACAAGGGGACAAATGAGAAAAATGGCAAACAAGTATTTCAAAATTGATGGCAAACATGATGATGATATACCTACCAAGTCAAAAAATGGACGTGATCGCATGTTGTCACAATTCCATCATGAAACCTTGGGGACATTTGGTCAGACGGCATGGGATGCGATGAATGCCTACACAGCATACATGACCCACGATAGGCCTACTAGAAACACAAAGGGAGCATCTAAAGAGGAGAATCAATGGCGAGGGGCTTTCAGTGAGAAGGATTCGAGAAAGTTCAGAAACATAATCACGGAGGTAGTGGGGGCTTAATCCCTCACTACTCACATAAATAAGAAAGGGACAAAATTATGAAAGATAATACTATATTGGGAATACCTTACGAATCCCATCAAGAGAAAGATGGCAAGGTGATTATATTAAAGGCGAGCCAATACCATACACAAAAGATGATTGATAACGCGATTGAGAAAGTGCGTTCAAATTATGCAAACCGCAATCTGTCGAGAATTATCGTAAGAGTATATAAAACAGAATTATTTGCATAATTATGAGCCAATTAGATTTAGAATTTATCGGATTAATAATTACACAAATAGTGCTATATTCACCAATTATAAAAATATACTTGACCTCAAACAATAAATAAATAAGGATACAAAAATGGATAATACAAATAATGGATCAACCTCTGTTGTTACAGAGACAAACAATAACGCATGGCAACTAGTCATACCATCAAGGGATGATATTGATACCCTCATAAGCTTGCTAGAAGATTATAATGACGCTGATATTGATCAGGCTAAAAGTGACTTTGAATGCTCCTTTGAAGAGGCTCAAAGTGCCTACAATGAGGTAGTCGAGGAAGCCAATAACAAGCTAAGAGAGATCAGGCAATTGATTGAAGGGTCTGATTGGGGCAAATCATTGATCAATTATGCAAATGAGCATGATGGATGCAATCCAACCTTACATAAATTACTATATGGACTGACAGGCATTGATGACTTCCTGTCTGATGTAGATACACATGATAAATGCTTGGAGTTTTATAGTAATGGTCACGAGGGTAATTCTGATGACCTCGGCTCGGTCATTGAAGACCTAGAGGCACTCGAAAAGTTTGAAGAGGTTGATGAGACTCTCGATCAGGATACTGAAGGTTGGGGGGACAATCAGGATATATTTGATATATATCTGCAACTTGCATCCCTACCTATTGAGAGAGCAAAGGCACTTATTACTCATGTGATTAGCAAGACAACCTATGACACTCATAAGGATTTTAGATATCTGATCAAAGAGTTGGCTCATCATTTCGGAGTACCTACTGAATTGACTGACAATAACTGCCTGTTCAATGAGGTAAAAGTCGTAAACGTGGGGAACTAACAATGACTGAAGAACAGAAAAAACTAGTCGCTCAACTCGAAGAGTTCCTACTCAAACTAGGTAATGAGCCAATCATCATAGGCACAGGAAGGGATAGTAAATCTTTTCAAGTATTCCAAGATGAGTTCAGATTTGATATCGATTCAATGACAGGAGCTTGGACTTGGTGGATACCTAACCATAACCTACAAATCAGATGTACACTAGGTTGGGATGATGAATGGCAACTACCCTTTGAGATTGAGAAAGGTGAACTGCTACACATGGATAGGATGCTCGTTGGTGACCTCAAGACTTTACCAAGGGTAGTGAACTTTTACTTCAATAGTCTTAATCGGATGTATAGTGATTGGCTAAAGAATGAACTATAAGATCCGAGAAGTCACTCGATTGGATGTAACTCCATTTGTGATCGATATCCACTATGCTCACCGATTTCCATCGGCATCCCATTATTTTGGGATGTTTGATGGGGATGAGTTGATCGGAGTCATTCTATATGGATCACCCCCAAGTCACTCATTGACAATTGGAGTTTGTGGTAAGGAATACAAGCATCAGGTAATAGAGTTGCAGAGGTTGGTCTTGAAATACAATCGCAAGAATGAGGCAAGTTATTTGATAGGTGGATCATTCAAATTACTTCCAAGACCTAAGATAATTATTAGCTACGCAGATACTAGTCAGGATCACTTAGGCAAAGTATATCAGGCAACCAATTTCATTTACACAGGCTTGAGTGATAAGAGAACAGAATGGCAAATGGTTGAGGAGACGATTGAATCTGATGACATGTTTATGGATTATGAAACGACCAAGCCTCTTCACTCTAAGACCATTACAGAGAGATACACCTTGGCATATCGACAGGCAAACCCTGATAGGTTCAAGGTTGTAGATCGGCCACAGAAGCACAGATACATTTATTTTCTTGGTAGTAAAACCGAGAGAAAAAACTACATGAATAAACTAAATTACAAAATACAAGATTACCCAAAGAAAGGATAAAAGATTATGACATATGTTAGTAAAAGTATAGATAACAGAACAGCGAAAGGAATCCTCAAGGATTTCATGGATAGACGAATGTCTTACCAAGCACTAATGCTCAAATATGAGTTGCCAATCAGGGACATTAAATTCCATTTAAGTACCCAACTTGACATCCCTCAGAATAGTTTAATTTCTTACAGAAGTTTAAACAAGATTGCACTTACATCTAAGGGTAAAATTAAATCAAAAGTGATTGGAATAGTTGTAGATGTTTTAGCATTCAGATTGCATCAATTAATAAGCGATGAAGAGATGCCCAAGAAAACATTTCAGGAGATTGGGAATGATCATGGAGTAAGCAAGCAAAGGGTTGAGCAGATACAGGCTCAAGTGGTTGAGCATTTGGAAGTCAAATTGGAAAGGAACTTAGGATGACAATCACAGGATACTTATGCTTTATGCTAGTACTAATCATACTGATAACACTTATGTATCGAGATTGATGAGCAAGCAAAATAACGATGATGACCTGTTACCAAAAATACTACTTAGCCTATCTTTCTTTTTTGTATTCAGGATAGTAAAGTGGATGTTCAACAGAGGTTGGTTTAACAGGTTTTTATAAACAGATGAATAGTGAGGTGAATAATGAGTTTTAATAAAAAAGAATACATGAAGGAATATAATAAAAATTACAGGAAAAGGTACAGGGAAGATCCTGATAATATAATTAAAATAGCAGAGGTAGGAAAAAAATATAGAGAGGAAAATGCAGAAGCTATTAAGAAAAGAAGGATCGAAAGTAGAAAAAAGAACAGGGAGAAAATACTTCTACAAAAGAGAGCTTGGTATCAAAGAAATAAAAAGAAAATACTTCAATCACAAAAGGATAAGAAGTATTGGAGGAGGTACAGAAAGTTACAATATAATGCACATATACTTACATATAATGATGCAACAAGAGAAGAAAGGATGCGGAAAGCGATAGAGAGGTCACAAAAGAATTATCGGGAAAGTCCGAATGGTAAGGTTGCTGTAAAGCTTAGACGTGCATTACTTCACTATGTTAAAAACAAAACAAAGTCTTCGATAAAACTATTAGGATGCACAATAGAAAAAGCATGTGATAGTTTGGAATCCAAATTCAAAGAAGGGATGGATTGGGAAAACATGGGTAGAGGTGGATGGCATATTGATCATATTATCCCATGTGCATTCTTTGATCTCACAAAGCCGAGTCACCAAAAGGTTTGTTTCAATTGGCAGAACCTTCAACCATTATGGGAATCTGAGAACTGCTCAAAGAGTAGTAAGATCCATTGGTCAATTGTTTTAACCATACTGATAAACAATTACAAAACCATTGAAGTATAGATGACATAACCTAACCAACCCCGTACCCCCTCTTAAAAGCGTTTTGTTTTGAGACATGAGCCTAGACCCTCGTAATCAATCAAAACGCTTTTTTGGTGCTTTCGGGAGGCTAATTCAGCCTATTGGGAAGATTAACGCTGAACAATCCATGAGCCTTGTCGAAGTCCAACAACTCATCCAACCCATTTTGTCCACCTCTGTTCTTAGCAATGTGGCACTTGATTACTTCGATTGGTTGATCAAGTGATTCCTCATCCTCATCCCCATCCTTGTGAACGGAGAGAAGCATTGCAGTATCACAATCCTGTTCGATTGCCCCTGACTCACGAAGATCGGATAACATGGGATCTCGACCTGCCGTTTCCAAATTCCTGTTCAATTGGCTTAGGGCTAAGATGGGTACATCAAGTTCCATTGCCAATTGCTTTAATGACCTCGATATAAAATCGACCTCTTGAGTCCGTGACTTGAATCCATGCGCTGACAGGAGTTGGAGATAATCAATCACTGCAAGCCCCAAGTCACCCTTTGCTCTCTCTTGGAAAAGAAATGCTCGGAAGGAATCCAATGTCGCTTTATTATCATCCTTGAAGGTCAGGGGAAGATTACTCATGCGATTAACACTTTCCTCAATCTTCTGCCGTTTCGATTCAGTCAGGTCACCTTTCTTTCTCGGACGATAGACCATTGAGTCACGGACAAGCATCCGACCTGCACATTCGGTTGCCGACATCTCTAGGGAAGCATAGGCGACCCTGTATCCTTTGGAAGCAACCTGATGGGAGAACTGAATGGCAAGTGCTGACTTACCAATCCCCGGCCTTGCCCCTAATGCATACAACCTACCCCTTTGGAAACCTCCACCGAATGCAAAGTCTAAAGTTTTAAATCCTGTGGATACTGCTGTTGAGTTGCCCTCATCAATAGCAAAGAACTCATCCCTTGCTTTCTTGACTGCACTACTCACCTTGCTTTGCCCACTCCCTGACGATAGTGCCTTGGCTACCTTGCTATTGAACTGACCTGCAATATTCTCAACTGATGTTCCTTGCTCTAGTGCTTCCATCGCTTCCTTGAGAGCCAAGTCAGTTATCCTTTGATTTCTTGAGGAAACCAATTGCTCAACATACCGATCAATCTTTCCCCCACCATAACGCTCAGATAGAGCTAAAGCCTCTTGAGAGCATTCGGGTAGCTCAATGCAGACATCAACCTCATTGATATCATGCTTCTGATTGATGAGATTGAAGATCTTCTGATGAGCCTCTGATGAAAAATCAGATTCAGTGAGTAGCTCGCAAGCCTTGGCACTTGATAATCCACTATCATCTCGTAGACACGCAGATAGTACTGCCTGTTCAGATATCTGATAATCCATCAGTCTAAGGAGATTCGATTAACCTTAGTGGATTTGCTAGAGGAAGGAACTTTATCCTTTAACCAATTCCTACAGGCATTCCTGTAGCAAGCAATCCAATCGACATATTTCTTGTCACCTGCTTCAGCCCAATTACGAAAGTACTCAACTGCTCTTTTGTGATCAAGGTTCTCATCGCTTGCGATGGTTACCGGGGGATTGAAATCTTTGGGTATGGAACAAGCACGTTTTTTGGGAGTTACCTTTTTTTTCTTTTTTTCTATATAATTATTAGTAACTTCCGAAGGAAGTGTCGCGCGTACGTGAGGGATATCGCCCAAAATGTCCGCATTTTGTCCGCATTTTGTCCGCAAAACTTCCACATTTTGTCCGCATTTTGTGGATAAAATATCTGCGAAAAGTGAACGGATTGCCGAGGTAAAAGTGGAGTATCTGTCCTTATTATTATTATAATATTCATACAATTTATCATGTAATTCATTATCAATTCTTATCCTAATTTCTTTTTTCATTTCATTATTCCCAACTTTTCTTGTTTAATAGTGTTAAAAAATCATCCAATTTGCATGTAAAAAGTATGTCTGCATTGTTCTTTTTATGGATGACACATGGTGCTTTTTCACCTGAATCTTTGATCGATTGTAGCATAGCATTATCTATATTTAATCTCTCAACTGCCTTGCATTCTATGTGAAAAGGGAAGTCGCTACTGACCACATCAGGTGAGTCAGGACTCCCTGCAAATTGTTGTCCACGCCTTGCAGGGAATCCATTATCACTTAATATATGTGCAACTTTACGCTCAAACGCTTTACCTTTTCGATTTGCGTTTATTTTTTTTGCCATCTGTTATTGCTTTAGTTACCTCGTTTATATCATACAGGGTTTCTCTTCCTACTATCTGTTTCTCTAACCCCTTTATGTACTTACTTATTGTGTTCCTTGATAGTCTAAGGTGCTTTGCCAATTTAGTAATCGACATCTTTCCATGAGTTATTTTATTGCTCATGTCAAGCACCTGAACACTATCAGGGTATCCATCCCATACTCCTGTTTCCACACATTTTGCCCATTTAGTACAGGCTTGCTCCATCATAGGAATATATTTCTCTACATCATCGTTGGAGATCTCATATATACCTGTCAGATATGGTGGAGTTTTTTCTACCGCAAAGAATATAAATCTCTTTGGGTTCTCACCACACAATCTTAATCCATGTAGATACCAAGCGGCCTGAAAAGCATAACCATATTTATGTACGCTTCTCTTAAACTCTCTTGGACTCGCATCTGTAGTGGATTTAAGATCAATGATTGTTCCATCTGATGGGGAGTAATAGTCAGGTCTTACCTTGCAACTTGCACCCATAAGCTCAAAGAATCCTGTGCCTTCAATTATCTTGTCAGGCTCAGATAGATAACTCTCTAAGAATGGATGCTCCTTAGCCTCTTCGGACATCTCTATTACTTTATCCCAATCAGATGGACTCAACCATCTCTTTTGTGGATTTGATTTCTCAATCAACTCAAACGCTTCTTTATAGTGTTTTGTCCGAGATGATTGACCATCAATTTCGCTTGGCTTCACGGCATACTCTTCATCGAGCTTATGTGGCTCAAGTGTAGCAGTATGAAACGCTCCACCAATAACGAAATGAGGGGCATCAGTTTTTGTTGTTTGTTGTTTGTGTCGCACAAGCTTTGGGCAAGTGTTCAGCAAGTCAAATGCCGTACTCCTACCCAATTCAGGTCTTGAATGATACTCGCTATTGCTTATATCAACCTGTAGCATTGTCCTTGATCTGTTTCAGGGTTACATCAAAACTAGACCTTTGTATCTCCTCCTTCTGAGGTGATAAAGCCCTTGTAGATACATTACTTTTACCAAGTCTCTTGAGGTTTGCAATCTTTGCATGAGCAATCCTTGGATCATGTCCATCCAATAGATACCTGTGTAATGTATCCATTGCATCAATAGCATCCGCTACTGATCCCTCAAACTCATACCTAGATGGACTACTATGTACCTCAATAGTAAACTTTCCACTCATGATTCGGGCAATGGATCGCCACCATCAAACAATGCTTTTGTATCGATTGTTGTTGATGCAAGCTTTTGCTTGATCTCATCAGTCAACTCCTTCTCCTTGCATGGAGTAACCTCATACTTAGTCAGCATCTGCTCACCTTCCTTCTTTACCTTGATATCATAGTTACGAGGATCTCCCCACTCAGGATCATTTGCCAACTCACGAATCTTTGTCCGTATAGTTGCCTGAGTAATATTCCAAATCTGAATTGCTTCCACTTGGTAATTCCAAACAGGAACTGCCATGAATACTTTTGGATCATCATTGAAATCCAATTTAGGTGCTTCTGCTTTAAGATCCCAACGATGAACTTTCTTACTATCATCTCCACCTGTCCATCCTTCTTTGCCGAAGATGAGTAATCCATCATCACCTCCACCTAATAAACGAAGACGATTTTCACCATCCTGTAATCTTACATACTTACCTGCTTTAACAGGCTCTTCACTAATGTTGTCTAAGAATCCCATAATATTATTTTTGTTTATGTTTTAGTTATGCCCTTTTGGGCGAGAGATTTGAACATAAACAGGTATTGCACAAATATGTCAACACATAAAAAAGCTACCCCCTCTCAGAGGTAGCTACATAATAAGGATAATATTATGAATAATGAATGTAAGTACAATCTACCTATATCGGTGAAAGTGTCAAGGGTTAGTTGGTTCTAGGTTGGGTCGAGTGATTCGTTTCCTAATAGGTCTTTTAGGTATACGCATCCTAATCTTAGTCCTTTCCTCGTCACTCATGTCTAAAATAGATTGCACCTGATCTAGCACAAACTCCCCAACATTTTCATTTTTATTTCTTGTGGCTAATTCATACACTGCCATAATTCTATTTGCTGAAAGACCTTTTTTTCCTAACGATGCAATATCTTCCTGTAACTTTTTTATATTGTTAACACCATAGGCAGAGTCTTCAATATCATATCGTTCGCGCTCAGAAAGAATTTTCTTAGATACCATAGCATTTAAGAAATACTGATCTCTACTTCTTACAGCTTTAGGCGTTTTTACATCCTCAAGAAGTCTTTTCATTAAGACAGGATCTCTCGTAGCTTCAATAAGTACCTTTCTAAGTTTATCTTTTGGTAATCTAGACATTAGGTCTTTACCGGCCTTAGAGAAAATTGATGAAATAACTAACTCATGTCCAATCCCACTAACTATAGGGCTTGCCTGTGCGACAAATACACCTCCAAGTCTCCCCATAATATCAGCAAGTGCATCACCTTTGGGTAAAAGGTCTACAGCTTCACTAGGGGCAATGCCTTCTCTAATTAAGAGATTTTTTTCTAGCTCAATAGCTTTATCTGCCATTAGCTTTATAGAATTAATCTGTTCCTTAGTGAATATTTTAGCAGATAATAAATCTTGTTCGAGTGTTGTCTTGCCTTGTTTTTGCTCAAGCAAATCTTTAATATTTTTACCACTTATAAGATTTAAATCTGCTACCTCTTCTCCATAAGGCGTATACTTTCTTTTAAGAAAAGATTTATTAATCAAATTTTGCAGTACAGAATATTGTACACCTTCAAGAGCTTGAATTGGGTCTTGCTTATGGAATTGCTTTCTTTTGATTAAATCTGTTAGCTTAAATAATTCTTTTTTTCTATTAGTGCTACTAAATAAAGTTTTATCTATAAACTCCTTAACGCCACTTAAATTTCTAGGACTTGGTTTTGTATCTAAAATGTTTTGTAAAATTTTTTGTGTTGGCGCTTCATTCATTTGCTTATGATATTCTTGCATTTTTTTCACGAATAAAGCCTGATTACGGGGTTCACTCAAAGCATCATACATACCAAGGGCTTTTAAACCTTCTTGGTTTTTAATCATAAATGTACTTAATTTATCAGCATCAACCAATCCATTTGGGTCAATAGCTTTATCAACTGCGGCTAAATAAAACTTACCTAGTGGGTTGGCATTTTCTTTAGACAATATTTGCCCTCTAGTTGCTACTAATAAATCGTTAAATGTGTTGTATGCTAACTGCTCTCCGCCAAGCAATTTTTTTTCTAAGATCAAATCAGGCTTAGGTAAATTACCTTGACCACTTTTTTTAAGTAATTCGGATACAACATCTATATCCAAAAAACCATATTTATTTCTAGTGGCCGCATTTGCTATTCTTATTTGAGCGCCAAATCTTTTACTGATTTTATTTAAATCATTGTACACACCATTTTGCATAATGGTTAACTCTCTTACTAGGGGAAGATTGTTTGCATTTTTTGCTTCTCTTATTCTTTTCGATAATTCTTTTTTTGCATCGATTAAGTCACCTGAACTTACACCTCTAGCTTTTACGGGATCAATGGATTCACCGATATCTCTTACTGCCCTAAGTTTACTTAAGGACTCAGGAACAAAAGGTGTAGACCCTTCGTCAATAAGGCTAGATATTGCCAATTGAGTTTCATTAGTTTGTGCATTTAGGGTTCTATCAAGCTTATTCCATTGTGAAGTTTCATAATCATCAAGTTGTTTGAGATTTTTATCTATAATCTTTCTGATTTGTACAGCACTACTTTGTTTTGCAAGTGGTGCATTTGGCGATTTAACTAATCTTGCTTGTTTTTGTAGGTTTTTTATTTTAGTAATCTCATTACTAATCTTAGTGCTAAAAAGTGCATTTATTTGAGCCACTCTAGCATCTGCAATTTCCCTTACTATTTCAGGATTTGCACCTTCAATTTTTAAAACATTATCAAAAGCATTATTTAGTGTGACTACTGCATTTTTTGCCTCCTTTGCCGCCTCTTCACTTACATCAGGAATGTTGTTTATTATTGCAGATTCAATTGCAAGTAACTCCTTGTTTCCTGTTAATAAGCCTACAGATGTACCCGGTAGTTTACCCTCAACTAAACCCTGTTTACTTATTGCTTCACTTAAAACTTTTATAGCTTCTGATGGATTCATATCCACCTTTGCAAAGTATTTACTTAATTCCTTACTGAGTTCAGCTTCTATTGCCTTATCTCCTTGCAGTAACATACGTGCTACTTTAGTAGCTTGTTTTGCTGTCCTTGGTACAGCTTCTCTTGTTATGGAATTTAAGAAAGAAGTTAAAGCAACTCCACCTGATGCTACAAGCGGAACAGGTGCTAATGTTCCAATCATCCTTGCATTTTCATTACCGGGTGCTATTTTTTCCGCTACCCCACCACCTAAAGCTTGTAGTGTGGCTACACCTGTTTCCACACCTGCATATGCTAATGGATTTTTAGCAAAAGCTTGAACTTGATCATTAACTGCTTGCTTAACTGCAAAACCTCTTCCCTGACTCATTGCAACAGGAGTGGGTGCAAGTTTGGCAAACCTAGCAGATATCGCTTGTGGAGCAAAGAAACTCATACCTATAGCCAACTCCTCTCCACCTACGGCATATGGCCGTAACCTTGATGGCATATCTCCAAGTGTGGCAGGTTCAGATGTACTCTGTACGCCTAATATTGCTTGCGTTATAGGGTTTAAGATTCTTGGCTTAGAATCATCTGCTGTTGGTAAACGCTCGGAACTATAATATCCACCTCCTAGACCCTGCAGGCTTCTGCTTAGGTTTTTTGAACCAAAAGGACTTTCACCCTCGGACATACCTAATCTATTTGCTATAGCTTGTGATATATCAGGCAAAGCGCCCATAATATCTACACCTTTTTCTTGGAAACCACGACCTATAGTATCAATTTGTTGAGCCAAGCTAGGATCTTTTTGTGTCTGCTCCTGTAGAGCAATCGACATCCTTTTTGCTCTTTCAGCATTTAAAGACTCATAGTGACTTTTTGCCTCTGCATAGCCTACTTCTCCTTGTAATCCAATATTTTCTCCTAAATAATTTTGAAATTTACTATGTTGATTATCAAGATCTTTATTGCTTAATCGAGAAGGATCAAATGGTAGTTTAGTATTTTGTTGCTCATCCATAATTATCGGGCAAGTATATCGAGTGGGCTAATATTCGAATTTGTTTTATTTGTATCTCTTGGCAAACTTTGAAGCAATTCTTCACTTTGTAAAAGAGCATCTACATCAGATAAAGAACCCATGCTACCATCTGAAGGAATGTCACCATAGTATCGATTAACTATTTCTTCTATGATTGGTAGATTAGCCTCGATTCCTTTCTTGGTACTCATAGCTTCTGCAAAAGCTTCTGTTTTGGGATTGAGAGTTCCTATAGCATCATTTGCTCTATTCAACTGATCCCTTAATAAACCTACAGTTTCTGCCATCTTTGCCATGCCTTCTTCAGGATCATCGGATGATAAAGGTATACTTCGTTCGATTCGTTTAATCTGATAATCCGTCATCTTTCCACCAAACGTCTCCATCAAAAGTGGTTCTAATGTTCTACCAATAGTAGTTATTCTCTGTGATGCAGTTAATTTTTCCTCACCACCTTCCAAGATAGTATCAGGGAGTGTTCCAATGCCCACATATCTTGCGGCACTTTGTATAGCGTCTTCAATTTGGCGAGGTATTGTTCCTCTGAAACCTCTTTCAGGATCAACCATTTTAATAGTAGGTGTAGCGATTGGTGTTTGATCAACATCCACCACATTCTCTATTCCTGTACCAAGAATAGAAAATTGACCTGTCGTTGGATCTTTCCGAAGTAATGTAGTGCCTCTTCTAAATAAATTGGGCACAGCTTGACCACCCACTTCAGTCACAGGTTGTACTTCTTGAGATGCTTCTATTTCTTTCTTTTCAATTTCAGCAATTTTTCCTCTTGCTTCCATTTCAGGAGGAAATACTTTTCGCATTTTTATGTCATCGTCCCTCTGTCTAATAGATTCCGCTAGACTAAGTACGTCTTTCGAGATACCTAGCTGCTTAATAACTCTATCGAATATCGATTGCTCTTTCTTAAGTTTTTGGTTCTCCTCAGATATTTCCATGCTTGCAAGTGTTGCCTGATCAGCAATTTGGGCACTACGCAATTTCTGTGTAACCCCAAGATTCTGCATAAAACTTAATGCTTCTGTTCTTCTTTGTGTCAATGGAATCTCAGGATCATTTATTCTTGCATCTTGTGCTTCATATAGATCAGCAAAGTCATCATCAGCTTTTGCAAGTGTTTTAAGAGCCATTGATACACCTTTGATCTGCCCCTCAGACTCTTTGTTACGCTTCTTAGTATCAAAGTAAGTAGTAGCCAAACCACCTAAAGTCTGCCCTATTTGCTGACCAAGCTGACCTTGTACTCTACCTGCTTCCAATATTGCCGAGGGATCTATCCTCATCAACCCCGCCTGTACTGTATCTCCTATTGCCATAGTTATTTCCTTCCCGCTAAGAATCCTCCTGCTATTGAACCTAACCCACTTAACAATCCACCTGCCATTCCACCTGCCGCCTGTTCTCTAGCCGCATAAGTGGCGGCGTTGTAATTAGCTCGGTTAGCCAACTCTTGCATACCAATATTCACACCCGCATCAGGATTTATTCGAGTCACCTGTTCCTGCGGTATGCCGAACAAAGCCGCCCTTGCTCCGTATCCCTGTTGCGTGTAATTGCCTCCACCCCTCGCCATCATTAATGGATCGACTGAAGTGGCACGATTTAAGTTACTTGCAAAACCTCCAAGGCTTTGTGCCTGTTGGCGATTCTCGCGAAGGATATCACGAAGGTAGTCTTCCCTACTCATCGCCTCTGCCGCAATCGCCGCATTGTCCATGTCGCGTCCGCGAGCTACCAATGACTCCCGAGCCGATTGAGTTGCCCTGCGTCTCATCTCAGGAGATAAATCCTGCATCTGTGCTTCCTGAAACGCTTGGTCGGCCAACTGATTAGCCTGCTCCACGCGAGCCTGCATAAGCGGATCGGATGCTCTAGCCGCCTGTGTCATGTCAGCACCGAATCGATTCATCAGAGATATATCAGTACCCGCCTGACGCTCGGCCATGCGACCACCAAACTCCTGTGCCCTCATAGCCTCCTGTTCGGCTAGGCTTGCCATCGGATCAGCGGCTCTTCGGGCAAGACTCATCTGTAAATCCTGATACTGAGGATCGTATGTCTGACGAGTCTGTAAGAGTTGACCCTGTAGAGTGGGGTCTGCCATTGCAGATACATAATCGCGGGCAGATTTACCGACATCTAGTTTCTCTAATTTGGGTGGTGCTTTACCCCCACCAAAAAGTTTCTGCAAGAAGTAGGATGGAACCCCTGAACTATTTACCGGCTCACCTGCTCCTCCGGCATCTTTGAGCATTTGAGCTTCTGCCGAATTTATGTAAGCGAGTGACTCACCTTCGGGAGCATTCTCATTTAAAAGCAGAGCGGCCTGTGCCAATGGATCTTTGATATTTTTCTTCTTCATGGCTATTAAGTTTTAATTATATAATTTAAAATGATTGTGGGCTGAACATTGTTGTGAGCGCCACCGCCTCCTGTTGAACCACTGACAGTGCCCGGCCCGTTCGATAATACATAATCTTGACCTGGGTCATTGGCTGAACCCCCATCACCCCCATCGGGATCAATATCAGTTAGACCGCCATGCGTGTGAGATGGCATTTCTGAGGTTGCAAGGGTGTGTTCTTGTGTTCCATTTGTGCCTCTACCTGTATCACCTGGGTCACCATTGTTTGCACCTAAAACCACACCATTTATATTTGCCACAGATGATGATGTCAGTCGGCTCGCGGTGAGGCCATTCATATCATCCTTACCCGCAATCACTCGACCTCGTAAATCAGGTAAATTGAAATTACTACCTGTGCCCCCATAAGTTAACCCAATTGTATTGTATAATGCTTCGTAGTCCGCAATTGCAACAGACTGTCCACCACAAAACAACCATTCGTCATTAGGAAGATTCTCTCCGGCAAATGGCATGACTGTCCCTGTCGGCATTATTGAGCTTATGGCAGTGGTTGCCAATTTGTCAGATGTCACCGCTCCATCCTTTATATGATCCGTAGTGACTGCACGATTATCATCGATACTCGCACTGCTTAAAAGTTCATTTCCTGTTATTCCGTTATCAGGAACTTTTAGTTTTCCATCACCATTGTTTTGTCCATTATTGTAGAACTCATTGTTTACAATGATAGTAGACCCGTCAGCAGGTTCCTCAAAAGTCGCGAGATCCGCGATGTCCATTAACTTTTGTGATGTAACTTGATCACCCGATGAAAATTGTTGTCCTGTTTTAAGTATTGGCATTTTTTATCTCTCCTATTGAACTGAAGTTGTTGAACGATCTGTAATTCTAGCATCCACCTTCGTAGCCCGAACATAGGGTCTACCATTAGATGGTTGGAAGTCTGCTTGGATTCCGAATCCACGCTTTCTGACGCGAAGCCTGACAGATGCATCTTCAGCAGTTCCAAGCTCATTGCCGAGCAGTGTAGTTAAGTTTATAGGTTCGCTCGTTGAGTCGGGATCTTCTGCGATGAAGCGAATATCACCATTGGATGGATTCGATTCACTAGATTTAATCTGAAATTCTGCCCGACTGAAATTCTTGCGATCCATTGAGTCGGCATCATATTGCCGTGTGGTTAGCTGACTTACCACATCAATACCAGGATCATCTTCGGGTCTTTGTCCCGCTTTCTGAGATACCTTATCCGAGCCTTCCAACGCATCCAATTTATGTACTCCACCTTCGAGAGTTGTAAGATACAAAGCATTCTGCGAACCCTCGCGAGCTACCAATAAATCGCGGATCGCGAAGTCTGTAGAGTTCACGCTATCAATGCTTTCAAATCCCTGATTGATGAAGTTGTATATTAAAATCGTGTTTAGTTTATTCGTATCCCCGGCACCAGGTTCCGAGTCAAGTGGTACTGCGAGCCAATAGCGGTTATTGAAATAAACTCCGACTGACAGGTATGCAAAGTCCTGATTTATGCGGTCAATGTAGGGTTGAATAGTTTCGGACAAAGGTGTGCCTGTACCTCGCAGATTATACTCATCAATAAACTCTACTCCATAAATCCCTTGATCAGATAGGAACATAATTTGATTGGCTACCTGTACTATTGACTTACGAGCAGTTGCCCCCACTTCATCTGTTACCTGTGTGGTTTTTACATCCGCTAAAGATCCACTCACACCCGTCATCAGATGAATAGATTTACGATT
>Ga0208767_1000434_pt1 | contig 34136 bp, 42 predicted proteins | sample VirMetDEL_Mar_21_FD_184514 | JGI IMG/M metagenome (GOLD analysis project Ga0208767, IMG submission 184514) | Aqueous microbial communities from the Delaware River and Bay under freshwater to marine salinity gradient to study organic matter... | ecosystem: Environmental > Aquatic > Marine >... | reverse complement strand
TAATATGCGAATCAGAAACAAATCGCTCATTAGTATAGGACATAATCTCCATCGCGTCGGTACCAGTATCATTAATCCTGCCGCAAAAGATCGAGACAATTGAATCTCCGGAGAGTCTTGCTTTATAAATTTCATCAACTTGTTCTCTAGTATAGACACATGTTACATTAATTTTAAAACCCTCGTCTGAAAGTTTTTTGATCAGAGGGACTGCCGACTCCCCGGAGGGATATACAACTGGTATTTTCACATATACATTCTCACCCCATGAAGAAATTTCTCTTGCCTGTTTTTCAATGCCTTCCGGAGTAGGGTCAAAAACCTGAAAAGAGATTGGGCGACCATTCATCATAGGAATTACACTAAGAGCAAAACTTTTGTAATCCTTAACCCCGGCTTTTTTTAGGAAGGAAATATTTGTTGTAACCCCCCTTACTAAAGGATAATTACAAAATTCTGCCACACTTGAACCATCATAAAATATTTCAATTTTCATTTTCAAACTCCTCGGTTATTAATTTATTAAGCCACACAATCGCCATCAAAAGTGAATATATCCCATGCTCTCGACCCAACTGTAGGCGAAATGGAACAAATCTTATAAAATATGTTGACATGTAGAAATATGCCTTCCTAATAGTGTCTCTTTGAGGGACAGATAGAATAGAAGACCACCGATCGAACAAATTATTTGATAATTGTGTATTAATGTGAATGTAATTTTTCTCTTCTGTTATAAATTTTTTCTGCTCGATATTCACAGATCTAATCAAATTAGAACCTTCTAGCGATTTCCATGATTGATAGTTGGCAATAATTGACTGTGCTTGTTTGCCAAGATCCAACTCTTTTGCATCAAACAGCCTAGAACCGTCCATGTCTATAAGACGCACATCTTTATTTTCGTTGTTATATAAAATATTTTCAAGCGTCAGATCTCCGTGTACAATACTAATCTCCCTTGGTCCTAAATCCTGAAAATCTAAAAGGTCAAAAAGTTTGCGCAAACCTACATATTTTTTCTCGTTGATCCATATTTCTTCGCTTTCTATAATAGTCAAAAAATCTTCCCCCAGCAAAGAGAAGCTTGTAAACTTTGGATATATTTTTTCTTGTAAAAATTCATGCACCCAAACAAGAGGATCAACACGCGTGGAGTAAGTGTATATGCTGCTTCTCATTACATCTAGAATCTTTTCCAAAGCAAATAACACAACACCTTCGTCGTCGAACTCAGAAAGAGGTTTATACCCAGAAAGATATTCCATATCGTAATAATATTCAATATCACTATCATGCTCACAATATATCTTTGGACATACGCCTTTTGCAATAAAGTTCATCCTCTCTATATCATTTTTTTGCCTTTTTAACTGGCCGTAGTGTTTTTCTCTCCCTTCTTTGAAAATGTGCTTTCTTACAAAATGTTTTTCGCCGTTTTTCAATAGATAAGTTTTAGCAAAAGAGTTGGCACTCATATCTGAAACTATTTTGATATTATTAGAATCTAGAACTCTGTCGATGTCAAACAAACTTAGACCACGATCTCTTTCCACTTCATAGGAATTTGCCTGTGAAGTGAAAGGTTTTTTTGGCTTTCGATCATTAATTAAAAATCGAGGGCCAGAAGGTAGGGACATAATCAGTTCATCATAATATATTCCCTTTTCTTTAAGCATTCTTTCCAATTTTTTTCTATTTTTTGAACTTCTAGCAGTCGTAAGAACAATTTTGTGATTCTGTTCGGATAGTTCTTTCAACTTGTGAAATCCTTCGATTACGATATTTGATTCTTTTTCGTTTGTTGAATGATCTTTATGCTCTATTATCACGCCGTCAATATCGCAAAAAATAGTACACTCTCCTCTCCTTTTTTCTAAGCATGCTTGCAGCATTGGCTCGTCACCATAAAAATAGGCATTTTTAACTCCCGCTAATTCTATACCCTTTCCATTCACAAATTCGTTTTGCATAAATTCAAAAAATTCTATCTGTTTTTCCTCGATATTGAGAAAACTTTTATAATCTCTAAAAAATAGGCATCCTATGATGCCTCTCACATCATATTTCTTGAAATCAACTTTTTCTTTATTAGCAAATTTTTGAATCTTGCCGTCACTTAATAATATTTTAGACCAATTATGCTGCTCTTTCTCTTCAATTTTATAAGTTGGTATTATGATATCAGTTTGTTTTTTTGTTACTATACTTTCAAATAAAAGATCCACATTAACAGAATGATCACAGTCGCATACGATCACAGAAGATTTTTTATCCTCTTTCTTGTTCAGACTATTTTTTTCAAAAATATAACCTTTACAAAAAGTTTGTAAAGGACCTCGTGTCTCTTTGTCGAGTAAAAGAACTTGCACCTTATCAGAAAAAAGGGCCCTAACCTTAGAAGAAACTTTGTAATCAATTTCTTGTTGTTTTGTAATAATTATGTATATTTTGTTGATGAATTTATCCCATTTTATAAACGGTTCATATGCTTTTTCTAAAAAAGTTAAGTCCCCAATTTTTAAAAAAGGTTTAAATTTATTTCCAAATCTTTCCCCGCGACCAGCGCAGGGAAATACTAGATCAATTCTATCAAGTGTCATGTTAATTTTCTTTCAAATTATTAGTATAATTTACCAAGTCTTCTGGGGTTCCTATTCCCCACATCTTATTGACGTAAAATGGAATCAAAGTTTTTCCATTGGCAATTAGCTCATTATATACCGGTGCAATATAAAATTCATTATTAACACGAATATCTTTGTCTATCATATTTTTTGCATATTTTACAAAATCAGATCCACGACGATACCAATAAATTCCACACGTTGCAATATTTGAGATTGGCTTTTTTTCTGCCACTTCTATGACGAATCCTCTGGTATTAGTTTTTACAAACGACCATTTAGGATGCACATCACTGAACGTGTATACAATTGCGTCAACGTTGGTTAGACTCTTTAGAGTTTCAAAATTTTCTCTGCTATATTCGATAATTTGATCTGAATTTGCTATCAGAAGATCTTCATCATTGTCAATATATTTTTCCGCCAATAGCGCTGTGCATGCCGCCCCCTCTGTTAGCTCATCCACTATTACATATTTATAATTTCCGTTTGTAATTTTGCTTAAGGTATAAACAAGGCCGTCATATTTATCCAGATGAGACTTTCTAATAAGAAAAATATACTCACAATTGAAATCTAAATTTTCAACCACGGCTTGTATCATCGGTTTCCCGTTGACATTTATTAGAGGTTTTGGAAAAGTATACCCCTCTTTTGCAAAGCGACTACCCTCTCCCGCCATCGGAATAAGCACTTTCATGAAATGAACTCCCTTATCATTTTTACATTGACTTCTGCCGGGTTTTTGACTTTTACCACAAAACACCCGGAATTTATAGCGGCTTCCAGCCCTTTTGGAGAATCTTCTACAATAATTGTATTTTTCTTATCAATAGAAAAATGTTCAATTATATTTAAATACCCCTCCGGGCTTGGCTTTGGCTCGCAGACATCTTGATTTGTTAATATTAGATCAAAAAAATCAACAATCCCTGTTCTCTCTAACATCATATTAGCTGTTTTTCTAATGCTGTTTGTATAACAAGCAACTTTAATTTCTCTTTTCTTTAAAAAAGATAAAAGTTCAATCTTTTCGCGGCTTACAGTGGCATATTTATCTATAATCTGGATTGTTTTTTCTTGTTTAAGATTGTTGATTTTTTTATGATCTTCTTGTCTTATGTACCCAAGTTCTGTGAGTTTTTTTAGTTTTTTCCGAGTGGGGATTCCGTTAAATGTCTTGATATGCTCGGCATAAGAAATTTTATAATTAGCTATTTCGTCTAGAGCTTCATTTAGTGCTACATAGTGCCACTCACATGCATCAACTAAAACACCATCAAGATCAAATATGACCATTTTGACTTCCATAAATACCCCTCACTCTATAATCTATCGAATATTCCTCTAGTGCCTCTTTTAATAAAATTGGATATTGAGATAAGTTCCACTTACCTTTTCCTATGGCCGTTGCAATATAGGGAAAGACATAAGAATCCCAATGTAAACTTCCTCTGCGTGGCTCACTATAATAACAATAACAACTCCGCTGATTTATATTATTCATCGCAAGGCTTCCATACGCCTCCACATCTCTAAACGTCACAGGTTGATAAAAATTCATCAACCTAATCAAATCCTTCTTTTTCCATATGGCACTTTGCTGAGAATATAAATATGGAGATTCTCTGGGTATTTCATAGATACCCTCTTTTATCTTTCTTCCCGCTAATTCTCCACTTTTTATAAGACGAAGTGAACTATACTTGCTTTCACTAAAAAATAAAAATAATTCTTCTAATTTTTGAGAATCAACATTATCATAAAATATATGATCTTCTTGTGAATATATTATATAATCTTCATCAACTTTTTGTAAACATTTAACCAATCGTTCAAAAAATGATTCATTTTCATTATTAGTTATTTGGATGTGTTTTTTATCAATTTTTTCACTATATTCATTCAAAAAAACGTAGCTTTTTAAAAACCCAGCATGCCTATCTAAACGACCAAAGTACATAGGCCACACATCAGAACATTCTGTATTTGTCCATGTGACAATAGCTATATTATCCATTTATTTTTTTCCTAAATTCTATTATATTGTCAGAACACACACCAGAACATTTTTTTAATTCCACAATCTTATAATTTGCCACCTCTGGCATCACTGCTATAGATCTGGAACTCAACTGCTTTGCTGGATATGTCCATATATAATTTTCGGACGTTAAAGTTACGTCGTCCGTCTGGTGCCAAAAACAGTGGGAATCTATACGTAATAAAGACCCCAGTGTGTATATGTCTTTTGCATGGCACCAAATTCTTTCATCTTCTAGAAATAACCTATCCACTCGATATTCCGGCTCATCATGTCCCAGAAACCACTCTTCTCCAACTCTTCTCACATCAACTTCGACATTGAACCCCATTCCCAAAACTTCCGAAATATAAAACGGATTATTTTCACGCTCTCTAACTTTGCCATGTAAGTTTCCACGATGAGAAATAAAGATCATGACCACACGCACTCTTTAAAGTAGCTTTGACCTTTCCTAAGATAGCCTCTGTTTCTCCCCCCTTCCCCTAATAAAAACACATTTAGTGTTGAACCGATATCAATATACGTGTTTTTATCATTAAATTCAAAAAGCTGGTGCGCCAATAAGTTTCCAAACGGGCCTGCACAAAATAAAAATAAACTATCTACAATATTGTTATCTTTAATGCATTGTTTAATCTGCTCTACCACTTGATGATCATTGACCCAAGCATTTTTCCCTATTGTAAAATGCCTCTTAACTGGAAAGGGTAGGTTATCCAAATTTGAATCAATATTAGAGACTAGAACAACATCTCTTTTGGCATACTCTGGCACCATATTTTCAATATAATATTGATGGTTTCCATTTACAAATAAATTGGCCCAAGTTAGATTTTCCTTTTTCTGTCCGCTGTTCTTTTTCATCCAATCATGAACAGACATCCCGCCAATACAACATGGGCAAGAAACTCCAACATAATAATTTTCATTCCGATAGGTGAAAGATTCAATCATTTCTTTTCTGAACTCTTGGTGTTCTTCTGGAATAAACCAGAATTCACCGTTATTGATTGGCTTATTTGACAGAATATGAAGCTCACCATCAGCATATTTGCTAAATGAGAAATTTTCTTTTGATCTTAGTTTGTTAATCAATGTTTCTAAATCTTTTTTAAAATTCTTTTCTGACCCAGACTCAAACATTCACAATGTATCCTTTTTGGTTAAAATTTCAACAATCCTAGAAGATGACTTCCCATCTCCATATGGACATTCCTCCTCTATTTCATAGTTTTTTTCAACTTCTTCCACTATCTTATTAAGAGTCTTTGGCTCTTTACAAAGAATTAAATGCCCACTGGTGATTCCTTCCGGGCGCTCTGTTGTCTCTCTACAGACAACAATCTTCTTATTGAGGAAGGAGCCTTCTTCTTGAACTCCCCCGCTGTCTGTTATAACATACTTTACGTTTAGTAAGGCATTTATAAACTCACTGTAACACAGAGGCTCTAAAATTTTAACATTCCCTAATAGAGACTTTATCTCTCTATTCTTATGACGCGGGTGAATAATAAAAATAAATTCGGTTCCTGTGTTTGTTGAAGCTATTCTGTTTATGGCTTCAAGCCATTTTTCTAAAATCTTGTCGTTTTCGCTCCTATGAAGAGTTACAAGAACCTTGTCTCCATAGGATGACTTGCTTTTTAAGGGCAAAAGATTATCTAAAACAGTATTGCCTACAACATAAATTTTCCCTAAAACACCTTCTTTTTCTAAGTTTTGCCTAGAAAGCTGTGTTGGGCAAAAATTAATATCCGCTATTCTAGAGATCATCTGTCTGTAACCCTCTTCTGGATATGGGTCATCCAAAGAAAAACTTCTCAAACCAGCTTCTAAGTGAATAACTTTGATACCCCTATTGTAAGCGGCTACAGCACAACCATACGCAGATGCTGTATCTCCCTGAACTATAACGTGAGAAAATTCAACATCATTTGGAAAATTAGCCAAACAAGACACAATTACATTGTCTTTTCTATTTTTGATTTTAAAATTTTCACAAGTTTCGTTCAAATAATCCGGCTTGATTTCAGAAACTTTAATCAAGTCTTTGTGCTGCCCTGTGAAATAAACTCTGTAATCTGTCTCATTCATCGAGTCTAAGACAGGCTTTATTTTTATCCATTCCGGTCTTGTGCCAAAGCAAAACAAAAACTTCACTAGATTCCCCTCATTTTACAAGTTTTCCAGCCGTTTCCTATGCTATGTTGAACAGCAGAATCTCTCTCTAGATAGAACTTTTCATGGCGACTAACGTGTGAAGATGCCTTCTCATCAACTCCATATTCATAACCCTTAATCGAACTATGAAGCTCTTGCCTATTACGAGGGTGTGGGGGGCAAAATGTCCGAATGTTACCATACTTCTGAGCGCAATAGGAAAAGTGGATATCTTCTCCATTTTCGTATGTGTAGGGCTCTTCGAGCCAGATGTACTTAAGCCACTCTTTCTTGAAGAACCAAGCATGACCGACCAAATCCACCTCTTCAACGTCATCATTTAATGATGACCACCCTACTCTGTTGTGGCCTTGGTAAATCGAATGTCGGAGCTTAACCCCTGCGCCCCCCAAAATACCATTGAACTTATACATTGTCTCTAAGCAGTTTTCAAACCACTTTGGTCCCGGAATTGTATCATCATCAAACATAGCAACATATTCTGTCTGGGCTAGCATTGCGATAGAGAACCTGCCAAAATATTTCCAATTAAAATTACTTTTAATCACCCTATCCACCCCCAAACTGGTGAAGTCAAACCCCTCACTGTCTTCATGGTGGTTTACCCAAACCCAAATTTGTTTCGGACTCACACTCTGCTCTCTGATGGCCTTTACCTGTTCTTTTAAATATTCAGGTCTCCTATAGCAATTCAAGATAACGGTCACATTTTCTTTTTTACACTCCAACGAGCTTAAAATAATGCTTTTAAATTTCTTAAAAGCATTTTTATTCCTGTTTTTAATCTGTTGTATTAAATCAAGTCCTTGCAGTTCTGAGATATCTTCGCTGCAAAATCCAACCTTATTCTTGTTAGTTATTAAATGTACGCCCAGCATTTTTGCTTCCGCGCAGACCCTAGAAAATGTTTCTAAAACTTTTGGAATAAAAACAAAAGTTTCAAACTTACTCATAATCCTTAAAAATTCTCTATACTCAGGATGCCTTATTGGGGTAACTGGTGTTAGGCCATTTGCTTCACAATATTCAATTGCCTTTGTAGTGTTTTTGATTGCATTATCGCTCTTCAAAACGCACACACCTTGCCTGTTTTGCTTTGAAGCTTTACAAAATAGGTCTTCTATATAGTCTAAATCGGCACTATCCCACAGGCTACAACCTATGTTGATAACATTAGTATTTGGTATATTATTCTTTAAAATCTCGGCGCAAATTGAACTTAAAACAACCACCGCCCTAGCATTTGAATAAAAGTTCTTGTTTGTGATATTTTTTTCTGGTATTTTATAACCTACGAAGGTGGATGGATCTCTAGTATCAACGTATTTATGATCGTGTTCGTATATTAAATACCTTGCTTCTCTTTGTATTTTTTGAACCATTGTATGAGAAAGTTGTACAAAATTACTGACGATTATAAAGTCTGCCCTGTCAACATCAGTATTTTGAACTTTTATTGATTTTATATTCTCTATATTAAAAGATTGGGAAAGAAAGTTAATTAATATTTTGTCGTTTAACTCTGCCCCTCCCAAAACCTCGTCATAAAAAAAATCAGATATAAAAAGTATTTTTTTCATAACACCTCAAACCAGTTCAATTTCTGAAAGTTCTTGTAGCCACTTCTCTTCTTCTTTCGTCATGGTGGGCAAAAATGATAATAAATTCTGGTACTTCATTTTCGCCTCAAACTCCTTCAAAAGCCACTTTCTCAATTTCTTCGATTTTGAGTGATAAACTCCATAACTCTTAACAATGTCTCGCAGTCTTGAAACATAAGAGAACCTTTTTGGGAAGGCCCAAAGAGAGTCCCTAATCAAGACAGGCTCCCAGATAGCTTCTTCTTGGACCGGCTTTAGATCGTAATCAACCTTCATGAAGTGAGCTTTTTTCTTTCCTTTGTCGTCCGGAGCGTAAAGAAAATCGACCACGCCGCCCCAATCAGGGGCAATCACTGGAAGTCCATAATAAGCCGCTTCAAAGACCGGTAGGCCAAAACCTTCGCCATGAGCCAAGTTAATAAAACATTTAACTTTCTGATGCTGATAAAGGGCTGAAAGTTCTTCTTCTGTCATATCTCCGTGAAGATAATAAACAGAGCATTCTCGTTCTTCAAAGTCTTTGAGAATATGATTGATTCTTTGCTCAAACTTTTCTCGATCCATCACACAGTTCTTCGAAAAGTTTCCTTTTAGAATCAAACCGTAAGGCTTGTCTTGAAATTCTTCAAGCCACCAGCGAACAGTATTTTCCAAGTTCTTTCTTGGAGACCATTGCGCATTGCAAAGAAAGTTGAAATCGTGCTTGAAATCAAGTTCCAAAAACTCCGGACAAGGAGTAGCTTTACGAACAGGGTAGTGTGTCACTTCCACAGGAGTTTCATTTCTAAAAACAATCTCTTGTCCAGTTTGTGGATGTTGAAACTTGTATACAGTGTTGTCAAAAGCATATTTTGTATGCTCTGAAACGACCAGAATCTTATCCATTAGATTGCTTTTCTCAACCCATTGTGGGGACATTTTAGTTGTTTCAGTGCCGGCTGTGCATCCAATATTGACAGCAGCTAGCTTCTCCCATTCTTGCGGGATGGTAACTTGAAGCGAAACATCAAAATGAACATGTTGTCCTGCTTTCTTGGCACCTTCAAGCATCAAAACAGTTTTCTTAATGGCCTCGTCAATATATTGCCTTTCTTCATTGTTTTCCCAAATCCAGCCGGTATCACCCCAGCGAATATTCAAGATATAAATGTCGAAAAGCTCTTCCTTGCTTCGCAGAGCACGAAGAACAAAGCGAGCGTGTTCTCCATATCCAGATCGGCTCAACATTGGAGCTTTAATCAAAACTTTCTTTTTCATTAAATAACCTCTTTCAAAACCCAAGTTTTATGATTTTTTCTATTTTCCCAAGAGCCGTGCTTTTCAACTGTTTTGTCAATCAGATCAACCCACGTTTCACAGAACTTTTCGTAGTTGTAGTTTTCTTGAACGTGTTCCATTCCCATTTGGGACATTGCTTCAAATTCAGGATCTTTGTTTTTCCAAAGCTGATACATATCATCCAAAGCATTGACAATATCTTCTTGATTTAGTCGATCTTCGTAAATAAAAGGAACCGGCTGTGAGCCAATAACCGACTTCGAACAGGGAAACAAGCCAATTCCAAACCAATCTGCACCGTTTGTCACTTGCTCTTGAAGTCCGCCGGTCATATTCACAATGATTGGCGTTCCACAAGAAAGAGATTCCAAAGTAGCCAATCCAAATCCTTCTGCATCTGAAATGTTCACTGTGCAATCAACTGCATTGTACACTTTTCCAAGAGTTGGAATGTCCAACTTTGTTGTTGAGAAGATTACTTCCCCGTTGATAAGTCCCAGTTCGTGAATGATTGCTTCAAGATCTTGACCGTGTGGGTCTTTTGGCTCAGTGTGCATCATCAGGATTGCTTTATCATGGCCTACTTTATCCAAGAATTCTTTAAAACACCAAAGAAGATATCCAGATTGTTTTCTTCTAGCGTTTCTGTTGTTCCAGAAAAAGACCATTTTTTCATTTCCTTCTTTATCAAGAAGGTTATCTTTGAAGATCTTTTTTCTGTGTTCTTTGATTTCAGCCTCTGGGAGCTTTTTGAAAGCTGTAGAATCTACTGCGTGTGGAATGTAATGACATTCAACATCAGAAAGAGTCCTTACAATATCGTCTGTGACCTTTGAAATCGTAGCAACAACATCATTTGAATCATAATACTTCTTATTGTATTTTGGATAAGGGTAGTTGTCCCAGACGTGGTAATAAACCATCGGCATAAGTGGTCTGATTTCGTTTTCAATTTCCCACAACCAACCATAAAACCTAGGATCTGTCATAAACCAAAGAAGATCAGGTTTTTCATTTCTGATGATCGATCTAATTGAATCTTGATCTCCATATCCATCAACAGGATAAATAATAAGATCTTCTCCCCATTCTTCTGTTTTTTGAGGAGTATAGTTGTCGTGTTTAATAGCTCCTGCTAAAGATCTGATCTCATATCTACCAGTCTTAAGAAGAGCTTCAATAACATATTTTGTTTGAGTTCCTACTCCAGAAGGAGAATAAGGATGATCAGAAATGGTTAAGATCTTTGTTTTCTTCATATTAAAACCTTATTTGAAATATTAATTTATAGCTTAAAAAGAATATTTTTTAAATTCTTAAGAAAGATTATAACATACATTTTTATATTTTTTAACCTAATTTGAAAAATAATTTAATTTATTTTTTTATTGAAATAATAAGATCTTTATGTTATACTGTTTAAAGCTTAAAAAGAATAAAGGAAATATCATTATGGATTACTGGGAAGATTTTAAAAAACTTAAGTCAAAAAGTCCTTATAAGTCTTATTCTATCATAAATGAATTAAAAAATCAAGGAAAAATAGATAATAATTTTCTTTCTAAGATAGATCAAATAACATTAGAAGATCTTATAGCAATAAAGCTGGAGTCAGCTACAAAAGCAGCAGGAGGAAAGTTGTATGGTATGAGGATTTTCTACAATATTGATAGAATAATTAAGGAATCTGTACTGAAAACAGCCATTTCAGCCGGAAAAGACCTAAGAAATGCAGCTTCTTTCTTAGGTATACCACCAGATAGGCTTGGAGAACTTTTAGGTAAATTCAATTTAAAACAAGGAAAGTGATTATTTGTACATAGCAGAACGAATAGCAGAAAGAGGCACACCAAAGCTGATATGATGAAATTTTCTATGTACAGAAGAAACAATACCGATCACCTCTCCACATTTATTTAAAATTGGAGATCCAGAAGAGCCACCAATCACTGGGATTGTATAAACCGCCATCAAAGACTTATATCCTTTGATAGGTATTATCTTTTTACCCAGATAACGACCTTCATATAACCCTAGAACGTTCCCTGAGAAGAAACCTAGGGGTGAGGCTGTATTATAAACTTTCTCGCCTTTTTGGGGCATTTCCGTGGCGATCCTGTAAGTTGGCAGATCTTTCACTAATTTGACTCTTACAATGCCAAGATCAGCTTTCTTCACCATTTTGAAGCCAACGATCTTATGTTTTCTTTTATACCAGTCGATCAAATAAGAGTGATCATTAGACACAGAGATCTTGTATTTCATTGCGCTCAACATTCTCCTGTGCATTGGATGCACTGGATCGAGGTATATGTTATGAGCAGCAGTCAAAACATAACTCCATTTTCCTTCTTTGTGAACGTGGAAAGCTGAACCTTCATATTTTACCTGCCTAGAACTACAGGAAATATGAAATTTTGCCGGTTTGCAGATTTGAATCGTAGCTACTCGAACAAACTTGAAAAAAGCTCTTTGCTTGAATGGGTTTTTCTTTGCGAACGATCGGAAATAAGTGAGGTGGGAACATCCAGCAAGATGGAAGCAAAGTGGGATAAAAAAAAGATAAAAATAAATTAAACGTTTCCTCATTGCTTTTTCCTCGCAAATTAGGGTTACAATTTTAACTAGTTTTCTAATTTCTTTAAAGTATCAAAACTATTTAATCATAGAGTTTAAACTCTAAATCACTGCAAGGAAAGCATTATGAGAAAGAAAACTTACATCCTAGACACTTCAGTTTATCTCACAGACGCAAATTCAATCAAACAATTCAAAAAGAACGATATTATTATCCCCCTGAAGGTTCTAGAAGAAATCGACAAACACAAAACAAGACAAGACGGAGTTGGAGCACAAGCAAGGCAGATCATTAGAATTTTAGATGAATTGAGAACAAAAGGTTCACTTCAAAAAGGTGTCCGGATTGAAAAAGGAAAAGGCTTAATTTATACCAAAGGGTATAATATTGAGTATCTTCCGGAAGGTTTTGACCCTAAACACCCCGACAATCAGATTATCTGCGTGGCCCTCACCGAAAAAAGAGAAAACCCCAAAAAGAAAGTTATTGTTGTTTCTCGCGATATCAATATGCGAGTTAAATGTGACGCAATTGGCATTGAGTGTGAAGAATACGTAGCTTCGAAAGTTGTCAAAGATTCCTCAGAGTTGTATACCGGCCTCAAAACAATCTTGGTGGACGAAGAGATTGTAGATCAGTTCTATGCAAGAAAAGATGTTTTTGTAGAAAACGAAGAACACAATCTTTTTGCAAATCAATTTGTGATGCTGGTCTCATCTTCGAACGAAAAGAAGACTGCGTTAGCGCGCTTTACAGGCTACTCTAGCCCCCTCAAACACATCTTTGATGCCAAGGGTCACGAATGGTTGATCAAGCCCCGTAACAAAGAGCAGAGGTTCTCTCTTGACCTTCTGATGAACCCTGATGTCCCTGTGGTTACATTGATTGGTAAGGCCGGCTCCGGTAAGACTCTTGCTGCTATCTCTGCCGGAATGGAGCAAGTTCTGAATACTGAAAGATACAAAACCCTTGTTGTTTCTAGGCCAGTTCAACCTCTTGGGAAAGATATTGGCTTTCTTCCGGGTTCAATGGAAGAAAAGATGAGGCCATGGTTGGCTCCAATCAGAGATAACTTGCAATATCTTATGGGCAATGATAAGATTCTGATGGAAGAATATCTTTCGAATGGCTTAATTGAAGTGGAGGCTCTCACTTATATAAGGGGTCGTTCTATTTCTGATGCTTATATTATCATTGATGAAGCTCAAAACTTGTCTAGACATGAGTTGAAAACAATCATTACTCGCGTTGGTGAGAACACAAAGATTGTCTTGACGGGAGACATTGAGCAGATTGATAACGTTTATATTGATGAAACAACTAACGGGTTAACATATGCAGTTGAAAGTTTTAAACAAACTGAATTGGCTGGTCATATCACCCTACAAAAAGGCGAAAGATCAAAAGTAGCCAGTTTAGCAGCGAGGATTTTGTAATGAAATTGATTATGGAAAATTGGAGAAAGTTTGTTTTAAAAGAAGATGAGGATGTAAACAGAACCTTTGCAGAGATCCGCCAACTTTTAATGGAGCCAGAGCCAGACAAATACAAAATTATGGATCTTTTAGATGGGGAAGGAATCGCACTTGATTATGCTATTCGTCATTTACCGGAGATGGAAAAGATCTTTCCTTCAAAGGGAGAGATTCAAAAAAGGTACTCTTCTATCGATGTTGATGGGCCAAATCATGAAGGTATTTTAAAAACGTTTGGATTTGAAAAAAGCGAAATGGACCCAGACTCAGGGCCATATGTCTATGTAAGCCCGGACGACAAAGAATGGAATACAGAAGCTTTTACATATGCAGTTAACAAAGTCAAAGATCTCTTGGCAAATAAAGAGTTTGATCCTGCCAACCGGCCATCTTTCGCCGGCGTAAACCTTTCCGGGGCTGATCTAAGCAACAGCATTTTCAAACAATATGATTTCAAAGACGCAAATCTTCAAGGAGCAGACCTTCAAGGATCTAGCTTCCAAGGATCTAACTTTGAAGGCGCAAATCTTCAAGACGCAAAATACAATGAAAACACAATACTACCAGACAACCTTGATCCAGAAGCGAAGGGGATGGATTGGTTCGGTCCGGGCACAACTCAATTTGAAGACGATGAAGATGAGCCGTTTTAATAAAAAGGAGACAACAAATGTCAAAAGAAGAATATATTCAATTTGGATGGGGTAAGTTTATCAGAGAAAGCTTGAGAGATCAAGACTCTCAAGACGAAGGTGCTGGCTTCTTTGTTTACTGCCCTCAGAAGGATAGCGTTCTACTCTTGAAAAGAGCAGATGGTTCCGAGACAGGTCATCTTGCTTCTCCCGGCGGTCACGCCAAGGTAGGTGAAAAGCCAGAAAAAACAGCACAAAGAGAAACTCTAGAAGAGATTGGAAGAGACCTTTCTGGTCGTGATTATATGGACAAATTTGTCAATGAAAGAGAAGATTTTAAATACACCACCTTCTTGGTTGAAGTTGTTGATGAGTTCGAACCTAGGTTGAATTCCGAACATGATGCTTGGTGTTGGGTTGACTTAGATGAGATCAAAATGTGCATCAAAAAAGATTGCAAACTTAAATCTTCCAAGTTTAAATTTCCCGGTAGTAGAAAAAGAAGCGTAAACGCTCCAATTCACTTTGGAATAAAAAATTGCATAAAACACTTTAAATTGTAATCAAACTGTGTTATAATGTAAAAAAGAAAACGAGGTGTAAAATGGATTTAAAACAATATTTGATTGATTATGTTGGAGAGAAGCTCCTGCTCGATAAGGAAAAAGAAGAAGTAACAGTTGAGAACATTGTTGAGGTTGTTGCTGATGAATTTCCTGAATTTGTTATCGCTATTGCAGAAGAGAACTTTTTTCGAGGATATGAACAAGCAGCACAAGATTTTGACTTTGCAAAGGAATTTATTGAAAATGAGCGTGAGGCAACTTTTAACGGAAAGGCACAATAGCAACAGCTATTCAAACAAGAAAATGAAAGAATATTTTATCCACGGCGTACCTTTTGTTATCGTCCATGAACCAGATTATTCAAAAGTGAACCCGGAAGCAGTAATCCAAAGAGTAGAAGATATGATCCCCCCTCAATTGGTTGAGGGCTTAGATGGCTTCTATATGGCTCATTTAAAAGAGTTTGATGAGTTGAACAGGAATGCTGTATTCAAAGACAATACAATTTATATCACAAATAAACAAGATGATTTTGAAGATATGTTAGATGATATTGTTCACGAATTGGCACATTTCACTGAGATAAAGTTTCAAGATCATATCTATGGCGATGGAGAGATTAGAGATCACTTTATCAACAAAAGATACAATCTTTATAATAACTTGACAAGCGCCGGTTATGATTGTGATAAAAAAGCTTTCTTGAAGGTAGAATTTAATCCAAACTTGGATGTCTTTTTTCACGAAGAGGTGGGGTATTCTAAATTGAGAGGTCACTTGGGAGGTTTTCCTTCCCCTTATTCAGCGGCCTCTTTGAGGGAATATTATGCGGTTGTTTTCACTGATTATTTTTGCTATGATAGGGAAGAAGTTTGCAGGAAATGTCCAGAGGTTTGTGACAAGATTCATTCTTTGTTGAATTAAAGTTCAATCTCCAGTTCTTCCTCTGGAGCTTCCTCTCCTAAGTCAAGCTCCAATTCTTCTTCCCCTTCCGGAGTTTCTTCTCCCAAGTCTAATTCAACTTCTCCCTCCTCAGTCCCAAGGTCAGGTTCAGCCTGATCGGATGCGGTCGCAATATCTGCACCGGCTTCTTTTTCGTCCGTTGCTTGTTTCAGCACATTCTGGAAAAAGTCTTGTGAAATTGAAACTTCAGAGTTGAAATATTTGTTTTCCAGACGATCAAAATGAAGAGCGATATTGGTAAACAAAAAGTCTAAAAACTCGACTTGAGGCTCTTCTTTGTTGGGATTTTCTCTTTTGAAGATGTCTAGTTCTTCTGGTGTCATTTGAAGGTCTTTTAGAGCATTTTCAATGGTTGCTTTTTGGGTTGAGATAAAGCGATAAGCTGCTTTCCGACCAATCGAGTTTTCACCAGAGAGAGGTTCCGGAAAATCATCTTCTGGGCCTCGATCGGTAACTTTACCAGTAGTCAAGCCATCGGACGCTGCCAACTCTTCATCTTCAATTTCTTTTTCGGTTTTTGGCAACCCTTCAGCATCCAAAGTAATTTTAATGTCTTCCTGTTCCATAAGTGGCTGCTTATCTTTCTGCGAGAAAGCTTCCCTTCTTCCTTCGAAGCGAGAAATAAGACCATCCAAAGATATTTCAGGTGCAATCTCGTCATAAAGACCTTGAATAACGTGCTTAATGAAAGATCTACGTTCTGCTGCTGTAGATAGGGCGCTGTATTCTGGCTCCAACTGGGAACCGCCCACTTTGCCCGGAATGATCATTTTCAGAACTTTTTCAAGATAGTTAATAGCAGTAGATCTTTCCCCTGCTTTCATCTCTTCTTGTTCTAAAAGGGTTTTGTATTTTTTTACAACCAAAGCTTGGACAATCTGTCGAAACTTCGCTTCTTCTATTCTTTTTTGTTCTTTCACGGTTTCTATCCCTTTGTTAATGAGTTTTTTCAATTCTTCTTTCTTATCCTTTTTCTTTTTCTTGAAAATAGGAGCAGAATAGCCCTGAACGTTTCCAGCAGCCATTGAAGAGGCTTCTTCGAGTTTTCCAGTGTCATAGATCTCTATAAAGCGATCAACATCAATGTTATCTGGAATCATTGTCTTGATAGCCTCTTTATTCCTAGATCTAATTGCGTTTCGAAGTTTTGTGGCACTGATTGGAGTGGCATCTGGCCCAACACAAGGTTGTGTTTCGCAGGGCGAGATAACATCAACAGAAAACCCTTCCGGAAGTTTGTCTGGGTTTTTAACTTCAAAATAGTTTTTAAACTCTTCGATTCTTTTCGAGTCCGTGTCTTTTGAGCCGGCACCCATTGTAAAAGCTAAATCTTTGTAAGCTTCCCTTCTCTCGTCGCTGATCAAAAACTCATAAGCGGCCATAATGGGAGAATTATAATCAGTCTCCAATACTTCTACTTTGCCATCTAAATTGTAAAGATCAAAAGTTTTCATTGATTGCTCTCTAGAAAACTCTTCTCTAGACTTGGGACCGATCAGGACCAAAACCTTCTCAACATCGGGCAGGCTAGCATAGTAGTCAATCATCGCCTTGTGAGCTTTAGTAGGCGGCTTGAAGCCACCGGGAAGGAGAACCAACTTTTTCTTTTCTTGCAAAAGGTTTTGCAAAGCGGGAATCTTTCCTCTGCCGTATTTAAATAAACCTAGGAGTTGGTTAGCAGGGGCAAAGTTACCAGTGAATTTGTATGTTTTTCCATCGTAATCAAAAACAAAACCTTCAGCAGCAGTAGAGACACCCTCTGCATCAACAAGTTTTTCTAATTGTGTGTTCAATATTCCAATAGCTTCTTCAACACCGGAGCCTCTGATTGCGGAGATAGCATCCGAAACTTCTTTTTGCAATCTTTGGACTTCTTCTTTGTTATCCAAAACAAAAGCGCTTTGAAAGTTTTTAAGAATTTCAACAGCGAACTGATGGACAAGCATTTCTAAAGGTTTAACAGCTTTTTTAAAGTATTTGCCTAGCTTTTTAGATGCCGCTGAAACTTGTTGTTGGGCTTCTTTTGGTAGACCTTCTTTGATGTCATTAAGCTTAACAGAAGTTCCTTCAAAAAGCCTTTTCATCAAGAGGGTCAGCTTCTCTTCCGGAATTAAAGGAAAGTCTTCCACGATCATTGGGACAATCTTTAAGGTAAGGTAATCTCCAATAGTGTTTGAATCAGAAAGACCAGCATCGGAAATTAAGCTTTCTAATCGATTAATGAATTCGTTTGCGATGTTTTCATTGTCAAATTTCTCTAATCTTCGGACAGCATTGACTTGAATTCTAAAATTATCTAAAACATCTTTTTCTTTGATTTTTTCAATTGCATTTTCCAATTTTGCAACTAAATCTGAAGATACATCATCTGTAGAAACTGGCTTGCCGTCCTCAACTTTAACATGGCCAACGCGGTGAATATTCAAAGTGGGAATAGAGTATTGAATAACGTTGGGGTTTCTTGGATCTTGGATTTCAGCATTGTAGAAAATATCTGCGCTTTCTCCGAAGAGGTCTAAAATCTCTTCGTCAGAGAGGGTTTGGACTGCTTTCTCAAAGGCGCTGAAAGCTTCCGTGAAAGCAATTTCCAAAGAGCCACGACCGCCAAACTTTTGAGCTAATTCAGCAGCGTTCATCCCACCTTTAGCAATGTTCCCTTTGTTTCTAGCTGCCCTCGCTTCGCTAGAAGCGAGGTCATACGAGATAAAAAGGTTTTGACCATCTGTTTTTTCAGTCCCCTCTAGTTCTCCAACTCCGGCTTTCCGGAAAATCTCTTTAATGTCGGAAAACTTAAGTTTTGGATTTTCATAAAGGTGGGACATGTGACCGGCCAAGCCGCCCTCTAGAAGAAGTTCTTCTTGCATGTTATCAATTATCCTTGGTTAAAATTCTTGCTTTTCTTTTGGCACTTTTGATGTGCTCTTTGACTTGTTCTTTTCTCCAGCCCGAAGGTAATTGCTCGACTTCTTTTTCAATTTCTTGAAGGTGCTCTAAAAGGGTATATTCTTGTTTGGTTTTTCCTTCTAGGAAGTCACGAGCCATTTTGCGATGATCAATCATCTTTTTTCACTACCTTTTTCTTTGTTGCTTTTTTAGGTTTTGGCTTTGCTTCGGCTTTTTTCTTTGCTTCAGCTTCGGCTTTTTTCTTTGCTTCAGCTTCGGCTTTTTTCTTTGCTTCAGCTTCTGCTGCCGCTTTCTTTTCTGCTTCTGCCTTTAGAGCAAGTTCTTTTTCTAACTCTAGAGCTTCCAATGCTTTTTTAGCATCAAGTTGTCTTTTCAAAATTCGAAGTCTTTTCTTTTTTCTACCCATTTTTACAAATCCTTTTTATTTTTTAGAAAACCAACGCTTCATTAATTCATTTCCGACGATTTCAGAACGAGTGATATAATGTTCTTTGACATCGCCTTTTTCGTTATCTCCTTTAGCACTGTCTTCCATTGCAGCTTCAATTGCTTTTCCTCGTTTTTCCTCGTACGAAGAAATTTCGCCATCTTTGTTTAGATCAGCTTTTTTCTTATTTTTTAGTTTTTCTTCTTTCATGCTTTCTTTTCCCTTATTTGAGGTCTTTAGATCGTCTTTTAGATCAGCCAGTTGCAGAGGAACAACTTTTTTCATTGTCTCTGCGTTAACGCCTAAAGTTTGAAGAAGCCAACTAGAAATTTGAGCCACTTCTTTTTGATCGTCAATTTTTAGCTTTTTAATAACTTCCAGAAACTTTTCTGTTTGTGGTAACTTTTTGATTCTTTCGACACTAGAAACATCTTTATACTCTTTCAAGATATTTTTCTTTTTATTTTTCCATTCCATTAGAACTTGGTCTCCTAATTTTATTGAATCTTCAAAATCTCTTACAAGAAATCCGTTTCCTAGTAAATAGGCTTCTGCTTCCAATTCTCTTAATTTTTGGTTGTTTTGAGCGTATCCGGGATTTGTTTCAAACTGAAAATCAAAGTCTCCTCTGCAATTTTGTGCGTGATGAACCAATTCGTGAGAAATAGAACGAAGCATATCTTTTGGATGTCTTCCATCCACATAAATTACAATCTCCATATTTGAAGGATCATAATAAGCAGTCTTGCCAAAGTCCATTTTTGAGTTTTCAACATCTGACACAAAATTAACGCAACAAGGCTTGTCGTAGCCCAATCTTTCTTTTGCATAAGGAAGAAAGGAAGTTAAAATATTTTGAAGAGAAGAAAGATCTCGATCTGTATTGTTGTTGATTTCTTGCATTATAAATGTAGTTCCTATATTATTTTTGTGGAGCTTTTTTCTTATCGGCATCCATATACAATCCCACACTAGATTCTGTTGCACCCACATCAATACCGAGCTTTTTGTTGATAAGTTTTTTAAACTCAGCGTCATGATTCAGTTGTGCAGAAATTTCTTCAATCGTGGTATCTAAATTACCAATACTAGCTTTAATAATCTTTTCTAAAAACAACTGCAAAGACTCTTTTTCCACATCGGAATATTCATCAGGATTTTTTCCTGTCACAACTCTGGCAAGAGCTTGATAATCATCATCTAGGTCAAACAACCCAATCAAAGGAGCATTAGTGTTTTTACCCTTCCCGGTGTCTGGCTGACCTATCAACTGAGCTAATAGTTCTTTATTCTCATTTGCTAGTGTTTTCAATCCAAAATCAAACAAACTATCAACCACTTTGTTAACGGTATCACCAGCAACTTGATTAAGAAGGGCTAGCCCAACAAAAGCCACGCCAGCGGCGGGGGCTGATGCGGCAGCTAAAGTGGTCGCTCCAGCCCAAGTTAAAAGAGTGCCAACGGTAGCACCGGCCACCCCCGCACCCAGAGCATTTTTTAGAAAGCCAGTTAACTTTCCAATAACCGGTCTTTTAGGCTGATCAGCAACTTTTTCTAATCCTTGTGCTAAACTAGTTTTAACCTCATCCCATTGTCCAACTTTAAGAATTTTTTTGATGGTTAAAAAGTACAATAAACCACCAACATTTTTTACATCTTTTAAATCTTCCACTGCGTACTTTTGACCAAACTTTAAATCTTGCAGGGCTTTTTTCTCTTCTTCGGAAACTTGTACTTGTTCTTTGATCACAAATTGCCGCCAATTATCAAATATTTTTTTATCTTTTTCATACGAGCTAAATTTAGACATATATAAGTTCCTTTTGTTTTAACTTAATTAGTTATTTTAAAACTAAAAAAAAGTAAAATTGAACAATTAAAGCCCAATAAAACCCAAAAACAAAATAAGCTCCCAATTGAGCGATCAGCATATCTCTTCTTTTCCAAATAATGTAAGAACCAGAACAGATCAAAAACATTTTTGCAAAAACAAAGGGCATAATTGAATCAAACTTCAAGAAAAAGTCCATTATTGGATTTGATTCTTTTAAATTCCCAAATTTGATAACATAAATTGAAACAACTGTATCGATCAGATTGAAGATGATGGTTGCCCAAAGAAAGAGTTTGATTTGTTTTTCGTTAAACATAGTGAGGCCCTATAAATTTGAGTAAACTAAAGTTCCTTGATCTACGGGATGTTCTCCCGGTGTATTACCAGACGATTCAACAGACATCATCTTGTCATATGCTTCGTGCTTAAGATCAAAGATCTCTTCAATGAATCCAACTTTGCGAAGTGCTTTGTAAGTTAGGTTTTCAACAGAAAACTCGCCACCTTTCACAAGACCGGCAGTTCTCATATTTTTTAACTTGTCCATTAAACTTTCGGCGTAAATAAAAGAGGACTTGTATTGTCCTTTTGCGAAAAGGTCTTTTAAATGATCCAACTTTTGTTGAAAGCCGTTGATTTTAACCATAATTTGCTGATCATCGATCCTAGGCTTAACAGGGGAAGGTTTAACAATCCATTCATTATTCAAAAGAGAGTAAACACCTGTTGAATAATGTTTTTCGCTTAAGTTTTCAACATAAATCTCAACTTCGTGACCTTTCATCATAATGTCGTGCTGTTCGTTCCAAAGATTCTTTTTAGAATTAACATAATCACGGATCAGGCTTGGATCGGCACCTGTTTTCTTAAAATCGATAACAAGATGAAGGTCAATGTCGGAATTATCAGTCCAGTTGTAGTTCGCCAAAGAGCCTGTAAATTTAATATCAATCAATTTGACATTTTTTGGAAATTTAAGATTGTTTTCAAAAAAGTCTTTTCCAATTTGGATTAATTTGTTTGCAACTTCCGCTTTTAAAACATCTTTTTCACCCCAAAAGGCTGGATTAAGGCTATCTCGAACATTAAAAGAAGAATAATCAAACATTGAGATAAATTCTTTCAAAATAACTTTAATTTTTGCTTCGCCAATAGGAGGTGCAGATTTTGACCTTTTCATTGAAGGTTTTTCGGTATAAGGCTTAGACTTATACTTGTTCCCACCCTTCCCAATAAGATCTTTCTTCTTTTTTGGGTGATTTTTGAACATTTTCTTTTGAAAAGGAGACTTTGGCAAAGGATCTTTCTTGTTTTCCAAGAAATATTTCCATTCTTCCATAAAATTAGACATTTATTTTTCCTTTTTTAACAAGACAACATAATTTTGTTTAAATTTTCGTTTGAAAACAAAGTTTTGAAGCGAGCAACTGTATCATCATCACATTTTAGATGAATAATATCAAAAACGGCTCTTTGTTCTTTCAAAGTTTTCAAATCAGCAACAAAAACAGCAATGTAATAGATTTCTTCGTCATTCATATTAGTATTTCCAGCTTCAGACTCAAAATCATTGACAATCCAAGGGTTTTTTAAACCTAGGATATCTTTCGCTGATTCCACCGAAGCAGAAAGAAACTTTGAATGGTTTTTTGATTTATTATTTGACATGCAAACTACCTTTATGTTATTATATCACATAAATAAATAGTTTAAGAGAAGATGATTTCTTTAACCTTTCTTTGTTCCGGTGAAAGGTCGTCGTTTTTGATTTTTTCCATTTGCTTTTCGAACATTTTGCGAACAATGCCTTTGAAAGGCCACATAAAATAATACCATTGACCAACAAATTGTCTTTCAATCCAATAATAGTTGATTTCATTCCCAGTCAACCACCATTTGCAAGCCATTGTCATTGAATAGCCACGAAATTCCAACCAAGCACGGGTTGGAGAAGGTATGGGAAGCAGAAACAACAAACAAAGAAGCCACCAGACACTCAGGAAGGGGGCTAGGAGGCTCAGGAAGGCTAGGCATTGTGGAAAAAGGTATCCAATGTCGAACAGAAGCCCAAAGCGCTTCCTATCGCTCAAATGGACCCATTCGTGAGCAAGCACCAAAATGGCTGAATAGTGGTCGTTTTCTTTCCAAGGTAATTTTGGAACATACATTCTGGGATAAATCACAGAAATGTACGAAGTCATAAAGGATCTGTTGAAAAAAAGAATGATTGAAAGAACTTTCATCAAAAAAGAAGTTGTTTTTGATACGATCTCAAAATTTGGAATGTCATCAAGGATCATATTTTCCAATTTCCAGCGAATTCTTGTAAGGTTGAAGATTTTTTCAGACATTTTTTATCCTCCCACGAGAAAAAGGTTGACTTTGACACCGATAACTAGTATAATAGAGGTCAACAAACACAAAGGAGACCAAAATGGTTCAGCATATTTCATTTTCAGGGTTCAAAATTTGGGATGAGTGTCCTTATCGTTTCAAAATCGAATACATTGACGGCAAAAAAGGCTTCACAGGCAACATTTTCACTGCTTTTGGAACAGCAATCCACGAAGTTTGTGAAAAAACGCTTTTAAACGAGTGGAAAACAGGCGAAGAAGCTCAAAATTTCTCACAATCTTTCCAAAAAGAGTGGGAAAGCCTTGACGAAGACCTGAAGATCGAAAAAGATTTGCAATCTTTTATGGAACAAGGCAAGAAATTAGCTCCAATTTGCATTCCGGAGCTTAAAAAAGCTTTTGAAGGTTGCGAAGTTGTTCAAACAGAGATGGATCTTTATGAAAACATTGAAGGAACTGACCTTAAATTCAAAGGATTTGTGGATTTGATCCTAAAAGATCCAAAAACTGGTAAGCATTACGTTATTGATTGGAAAACTTGCTCTTGGGGATGGGATGCAAGAAGAAAATCGGACAAGATCACAGGTTATCAGTTGGTTTTTTACAAAAAATTCATTGCTGAAAAGCTTCAAATCGATCCAAAAATGATTGAGTGTTACTTTGCACTTCTAAAAAGAACTGCAAAGAAAAACCAAGTAGAGTTTGTAAGAATAACGACTGGTAATAGGAAAATGAAGAATGCGGAAGAAGCTTTGAACAAAGCTGTTCATTTTATTGATAAAGGATTTTATCCAAAGAAAAAAACTTCTTGCTCAAAATGTCCTTTTAAAAGAACCGAATGGTGCCCCTGATGAAGGCATCTTTGATGATTTCTTCCAAGATTATCACATCCATATCCCACCCGGTCAAGGATGTATTTTCTCGAATGAGCCGCTCATCCATCTTGACTTCTCTCTTCTTTCTGGGGGGTCTCCCAGTTCCAACAACTTGGAGAATAACCTCTTTCAATCTATTGAAATCAATATATCTTAATAGATTGTCAACCACGTCTACCAGACTAGATAGTTCTTTCTCGCTTGCGCTTTTTAAAAATTCACCTATTCTAATCTCAGTTTCTTTATCAAAGAGTGTATTAAAACCGGTTTTATCTTGTTTTTCAAGATTTTTAAAAGCTTGACGAATTTTGTTTCGCATTTCACTTCTTGAGTCTGCCGTGGGTTCAGGGCTGGCATCCGGCCTAGTCTCCCCTTCCTTGGGAGTAATCACTTCGTCTTGTAGTTTTTTGTGAAATTCGGTTGGTTTAAAACCGGTAAAAGCGCGAGGTGGATTTTCTAAAAATGCTTTTAAAAGATAAATCATGTCTTTTTTACCAAGGGAGTTCATTTCGAAAGCTTCGTTGATAAACCCCTCCCCCAGCGGCCCTGCTCCTCGATAAGTCGGAGGCCCAACTTGCCTTGATGCAGCGGCGCGAGCGCTGAGGCGTTGTGCGGCGGTTGTTACTGGTCCTTTCGTGTTGGGAGAGCGTTCATCATAGGAGGCCGCAAGTTTTTCAAGCTCAGGATCAGACTTTCCAAAATCTCGAATAAAGTCTGCCATAGCAATGTTTGGGCCTCCTCCTTTCGTTGCAAGCCTTTCCAACTCTTTTTTTGCCTTTTCCAGTTGTGAACCCGGAGTAACTTCTGGCACGAGTTCGTCGAAATCCTCTTGGGTTTGCATCCCAAAAAGGCTTCGAAGTTTCCTTCCAAGTCCTTCTTCAAGTTCGCCTTCTTCAAGCATTTCTCTTTTAAGTTCTTCCAAGATAATTTCTTGGAGTTCTTTTTTGGAAATTTTCATTTCAAATATTCTCCTTTTGTTTTATATATTAAATAGTTTATTGATTTCTTCAGAAAGTATCTTGTTTACTTTTCTTTTGGAAATTCTGATTTTAAATCAAAGTCGATTGATCAATTGTGGATAATTAACGGAAAGTTCGCGATGGAACTTCTTGAGAAGGCCCTTCACAACATCTTCAATGATCTCTTTTGAGATCTTGGAGCGAAGGTTCTTTTCAAAGCTTTTTTCGATTTCTTTTTTGATTTTCTTTGCTTCTTTTTTAGAGATCTTTTTCACTTCGGATTTTGTGATCTCTTCGAAAAGAATTTGAGTTATTTGATCTTTTGTGATTTTCATTTGGTTTCATCCTTTTTGCTCACAATAAATAGATCAAAAAGGTTCAAATTTGAGGATTTTTTTTCCCGTCTTTTCCTTTTTCAGAAAAGTGAGGACATTGAAGTTGGGGTTGTCGGGGATATTTTTCTTCAACCTTGTCATTTTGGCACAAGATGAATTTTGAATTGCGTTTTGTTGTGATTATTCGGCAGAATTGGCAGGACTTACAAATAGATTTCAATTGGGGTTTAGCCTAGGCTCATGAGGATGTCCATAACCAGTTCATAATCTTCTGGCCTTTCCTCCCTCAGTCTTTCCAGTTTAGATTCCAAAGATTCTTCCCTTGGGGCTGGTTCTGGAACCTCTCTAGCTTGCAAATAGGACGGAGGCATTTCTACTACTTGTTCTTGAAGCGCTTCCAAGATCATTCTTTTCAGAATTTTCTTTGTGATTTTCATGCTTTTGCCTCCTTTTTACTTTTGCTTGCCCTTTGTAACACCGGCATAGCTAATTTTCGGAACACCCTTGCGCTTTCGGGCCATCATTCCGAAGGAAACAGGTGTTCCATCCGGATCAGCGTATGTTCGCATAAGCACATAACCTCGCCCACCACGGTCTGTAAATTCGATTGCGTAGTGAGAACCATTGTCGGTCACTTGAGGGCGGATCTCCGAGTAATACTTACCCGGTGGCAAAAGAAAGCGCACCAATTGAGGGCTTTTAACCAGTGCTCTTGTAAGTTCTCTAGAGAGAGCATCGGGTTCGCCGGGCTGCGGCATCATGGGACGACCAGCCTGTGCCTTGCTACGATCATAAGACTTGACTTTTTCTATAACCGCCTGAAGTTCACTGTTGATACCTTCACCAAGCGCTCCTAGTGCAGCGCCTTTCATCCATTCTTTAGCCTCTCGGGTCAATTGATGCTCTGCAAAGGGAACATCTGAATCGTTTTCCATCGCCAATTGAAGCGCGTATTCTGCGAGTTCTTTATCAACAGATTCTCTAGGGGTGCTGTATGTTAAGCCTTTTTGGATCGCCAGTTCGAATGCGTATTTCATTTCGTCACGAGTTAGGTTTGATGGGCCGAAGTGGACAAAGTTGATGTACTCTTCCTCGGCCTCGGCCATGGCATCTTCAATTTCTTGCTTTCGCATACCACTTTCAAGTTCTTCTTCCATTGCTTCCAGAATGATTTTTTTCAGCATTTTTCTTGTAATTTTCATTTATATATTTTCCTTTCGTCAATTACTCTCAATACTCGCCAAAGTCCGGACCACCACTCCTTGTTAAGTAAGAGCCGTCATCAAGCGGTTCCATGCCCAAGGCTTGATCGCGGGTGCGGCTAATTTCATCTTCTTGAACCGCCCGAGCTTGAACCATCCGGTTAATTCTGGCAGCTACCTTTCCGGCTTCGCTCCTAGGGTTTTCCTTAGCAAATTTGCGAAGGTAGCGATCCATATCTAGGTTCGTGATGTCGTCGTAATCCGCTTTGACACCGCCACCGTGAGCATAATCAACCACTTGCTCAATATTGGCATGCGAAAGATAGTCTGGGTGGAATCCAATTCCCTTAAGCACGGCAATATCTCGTTCTTTGGAACCCAGTTCTTCTTCCATTGCTTCCAGAATGATTTTTTTCAGCATTTTTCTTGTAATTTTCATTTATATCTTCTCCTTTTATGAAAATTCTTTGGTTACAGTAAATAGATCAAAAGCTTCCAAGTTGAAATTTTTTCCTTTTATTTAAATAGATCACTCAAAAGAACCGCGTCGGCAGGAGCATTCATTGGACCTACTTCGTCCGTTTGAACCAACTCGTTATCTTCCCTGAACTTTTCAGAGTTTGGATTGGTGTATTCACCAGTGTCACCGAACCAGTAATTGTGAATCATGGTTCGAGAATTCCACTTAGCCCCTTTAAAAATGCTTCCTAGGAGTTCTCGGAAGGGGAGCAAACGAACATTTGCTAGATTTGCATCTGTAAAATTAGTTTTATTTAATCTAACATTTGTCATGAATGAGTTTGTCAAGTCAGCGGCGGTAAAGTTCGCTTTATCCAAATAAGAGTTAATAAGGTTAGCGCCGGTAAGGTCAGCACCTTGCAAGTTTGCGCCTTTCAAACTTGCACCTCTTAAGTCAGCACCTTGCAAATTTGCGCCGTTCAAACTTGCACCTTCTAAGTTAGCACCTCTTAATTTAGCACCTTGCAAGCTTGCGCCGTTCAGAACGATTCCCCTTAGATCGGCTCCTTCCAGATTGACCTTACCATCGTCTCCAAAGTGGTTCAAGAAATACTCATATGCAAGTTGTTGTAAAGGAGCGTTATTCTTTATTGACGCATAAATCTTAAACGCTCGTGCAATATTCTCAATGTCTTTATGACCAACGTCAACAAATTGTCTCATCTTTGCAATTGGATGATCATTGCCCATCATCTCTCGAAGGATCTCTTCCCTAATGATTTTGGTTAATATTGATTTAGTGATTTTCATTTTTTTTCCTTTTATTTGGATCTTGCAAGATAAGTGCGAAGTTTGTCGTCAGGCTCCATGACCTTCAAAAGCAAAGAAGGAATATATTTCAAGACATGTTCTCTTGTAATGTCTTCTTCATAGTTTGAAAAATCGTGGAAACTCAATTCACCACCGACCCCAGATTCGGGAACCTGTGCTGAAAAGCCCGGTCGTCCATTCCAAACCATCATATGCTCTACTTCTTCAACTGTGTTTTGGAACTGCTCGAAAGCTTTTTTTGCACCCAATTCTTTTTCAAGTTCGTCAACAACTTGTTTTGTTGATTTTCCACTTAAATATTTTTGAAAAACAGGATCGTTTGGAGCGGTGGTGCGCAAATTTACTGTCTCTCCGCCGGGAGAAGAAATAACCCTTCGTGCTTGAGTATCCGAAACAGCAGTGCCAATCACATCACCGTTCAAGTAAGTCATGAAGCTGCGAACTTTTCGGCCCTCTGTGTCTAGATTCAATTCAACTCTATATATGTCAATCTTTTCTCGATCTCCCCCGGAAAAGATTTTGTTCAGACTCATATCGACAGGCCATCTAAATAAATAATCATCTGGGATTTTCACTTGAATTCCATAGCTCTTTGCAAGAGCAAAGAACAAATTGGGTTTTTCCATAAGAGTCATAACAAACTTTGGTGTGATGTCGCTATAAAGCACGGTTTCCTCTTTGTTAAGTTTTTCGAAAACATTAACAACAGGATCGGAATCAACCTTCAAGTTGTGAATCACGTATTTTGCTTCGATAGGATTTTCAAATTCTTTGAAAGGAAGATCTCTATTTGTTGTTAGCGCATTCCTGATTTTCTCCACACGTTGATTGCTCATCATCTCTCGAAGGATCTCTTCCTTGATGATTTTTTTCAAGATTGATTTGGTGATCTTCATAGTTCTTCTCCATAATCATCTTCATCTGCATTCCATTGATATTTACTGTAAGGTATGATTTTAAATTTTGCTGGTCTTTTCCTAGGGTTGGTGCATTTTTGAATGTACTCGCCTATTTTTTTTTCTAATTCAGACATAAGATCCTTACCTTTAATATGATCATAAAGATAATCGCCTCCAGCCCTCTCGATCGTGCCAAGAACCAATTGGTTGTGGATATCGAAATAATTAGTCATATATTCTTGGTTCTCGAATCCCTCTTCGAATTGGGGGTCTTCATTCAAGTTTTTTTCTGCAACAAAGTCTTCAAAAGCCGCAGTAATTGCATCACTAGCGCGCAAGGGGAACTGATCCATCAGATGACCAGTTAGCTGGTTTCGAATTCCGGGAGAGTTCCCAAGTTCCCCAAGTGATTTAAAAATCACTTTTTTTTCTGAATCTGATAAGTTTCTGAGGGGAGGGATTCTTTCCCCACGTAAAAAGAAAGAGCGAAGCTGATGAAGGCGTTCTTCCGCACGATGGTGGCGAACAAAATCTGCCTCCATGGGCGTAAATTCCCTGCTAATTTCAGGCGGGATATCCTGACCAGACTCTAGAGCTTGTCTGATTCGAGCGAATCGCTCATTACCTGTTGTCATTTCTTTTAAAATTTCTTCTTTGATAATTTTGGTTAAGGTTGATTTGCTAATTTTCATTTTTTTTCCTTTTTATTCGGAATCTTATTTCTTAACTAAGACCATACCACGTTCTTCTGGGTTGAAACCTGTACTGAATTTAGTCTTGGAGTTGTATGTAGCTCCCTCCAGATCGGCGACATCCAGATTGGCTCCCTCAAGATTGGCTCCCGCTAGATTGACTCCCGACGCAAAGGCCCCCTTCAGAATGGCTCCCTCCAGATTGGCTTCTGTTAGATTGGCTTTCTTCATATAGGCGTACTCCAGATTGGCTCCCTCAAGATTGGCTCTATGCAGATTGGCTTCCACTAGATTGGCTGACTGTAGATCGGCTCCCTGTAGATCGGCTCCTTCCAGATTAGCTCCCTTTAGGCCGGCCCACCAAAGACTAGCTTCCTCCAGATTAACTCCCTTCAGATCGACTCCTCTCAAATTGGCTTTCTGTAGACTGGCTTTCTTCAGGTTGACTCCCTCCGGACTGGAGGTTTCCAGATTGGCTCTCCCCAGATTGATCCTATGCAGTTCGTCTCCAAAGTGTCTCATGAAATAGTCAATTGCCATTCTTTTCATATTTTCATTTTGTATTGAGCCTGCTAGTTTGTAGGCTTGTATGATATTTTTAATGTTTTTGTGGTCATCGGCAGCAAATTGTCTCATCTTTGCAATTGGATTGTCCATCATTTCTAGAAGGATCTCTTCTTTGATGATCTTTTTCAAGATTGATTTGGTGATTCTCATTGGGGCTTCCTTTTTATTTATTATAAATAGGTCAAAGGATCGGACATTTTTTTCAATTTGGGAATTTTTTTTGGAAGATTGAAGCTTTTTGTGGTTCTTTATTCAGGCAGGTGAAAGATGAAAGGTCAAGCAATGTTCAAGAAGATTTTCTTTGATTTCTTTTTCTTCTCCAAATGTTTTTTGATAACACCATTTCATGAAGGCAATCGGGCCTCGGATAAAATCAAAGAATTCAGCTTCTTTTGTTGGCCGGGTCAGAAGTCTCAACACCTTCACGACCATTGCTCCAATCCAAGAAAACATAACAACAGCAACGCCAGCAGCCAAAAATGGGTGCGAATTGGAAAAAGCAATGATCCCTGCCTTGATAGCTGACCAACTCAAGCCACCGATCCAGCCGGCCAATTTTGTCGCCGCTGGGAGGACGTACTTTGTTGACATGTCTAAAAGCTTTTCAGCTAGCCAACTCAAGCCCGGAATTTTTTTTGCAAAAGAAATAAGACCGCTCAAGGCTTTTGATATCATTCCAACCAAGCCTGAATCATACAACTGCTTTCCTACCCACCCTATCAAGCCAAGAGCACCCCACACCTTCACTGTGTTGAAAAATATTCTAACATTAACAAAAATGTCATCAAGTTTTTCCCTGATGCCTTTCTCTCCGTCGCTCTTGATGCTATCTGTGATTTCTTTCATGTTTTTTCCTGCTTCGCTAGCTTCGTCTAGTGCCGTCAAAAGCTGCTGCTTTTCTTCATCTGATAATCTCTTGAATATTTCAAGCAGATCTTCTTCCCGGTCATTGGCTTCATTGATAACAGGAGTTGGAGTGAACCTTTCTAGTTGATCGAAAATTTTGATTGTTTTAAAGTATTGCTTTTCTGCTACTTTTGCTTCTGTCATTGCTCTTTGGAGAATTGTTTCTTTATTTTTCGAAGCTTTCTGTCTTATCATTTCTTCCAGAATTTCTTCCCTAATGATTTTGGTTAAGATTGGTTTGGTGATTTTCATTTAGATTGTCCTTTTTGTTTATTATAAATAGAACAAAAAGGTTCAAATTTTGGGATTTTTTTCTAGGAATTTTTTTGGGATTGGGTTATATTGGAAAGGATTTGGATTTTTTGGGAAGTCATTGGAAAGGGTTCGAATCTCTGAAATTTTTCTGTGTGTGTGGTGAGGGCTAGCCCCGCCTCGTAACCCCCTGATCTTACAGGGGATTTTAGATTCCGGAAAGGGCGAGGAGGAGGGGGGGAGGGGCACCCCCCTTTGCAACTATTTGTTTTTGTTTTCTTTTTTCAAGATCGCTTCTCCTTTTTTCTTTCTTGCAGGCTGTGCTTTGCTTGCAGCGTCAAGATGCCTGCCCATCGGGCTGCGGAGAGTCGGACGCTCGAAACGCCCGACACGCTGGGGCTTTTCGTTCTCCTGAATCTTGACGATTGAAAACCCTTTCAGATTCACGTCGTTACGCTGCATCAGGGCGAACTGACGGCGAATCTCCGAGAAGCTCGTCGCCTCCATCACAGCCTTGCCAATTCTTGAACCTTTTTCGATAGTTACGGTGAAAGCCTTTTTCATTTGAATCTCCTGAAAAGTTGAAAGAAAACAAGGGGTTGGGTCAATTGGTTATGCGAAGGTCTGGCAAAAGCCGCCCACAGCGAACCAAACAACGCAACCGGTCAGAGAGACCGAGAACAAGAGGAGGATCGAAGGGGTGGCTTCGATCACCTCGTAGCTGTCGACCTCTGGGGAATCCATCAGGGCGCGGACATACTGATCACACAAGACGAACATGATCACGCCGTAGAACCCCACGGCAGCGAGGGAAACGAAGAAGAAAAGATTTGCCAATTGGGACAAGGACATAGCTGGCTCCTGAAGTTGAAGGAAAAAAAGTTGAAGGAAAACGGGAACTTAGGTCAGACTGCGTTCGGTGCAGGTGCTTTGCCTTCCTCTCGGAGGAGCCTGCACCGCAGAAGCGCAGCCTCTGCTTCGAGTTCCTGCTCTTCTTGGTCAGTGACTTCGCTCCAAAAACAGGCTTCGATCGCATGCTCCACCAGCGCGAGACGTTCCTTCGTACCGACAGAGTGCAGTCTGCGCTCAAGGGTCGCGAGGCGCGCCTTTTCCGTAGCGATCATGCGCTCAAGCTCGAACTCGACGAGATCCGAGAGTTCGAGAGAGCCAAGCAATGCTTCGAGGTCGCGGACGCGATCGCGGGTTTGGGCTGCTTTGGACTCGACGATTGCCAACTCGAACAAAGTATGGATGCTCATGATGATCTCCTTGGGAGGGGTTCAAGAGGGAAGCTCCATTGCTTCCCTCTGCCCCTTTGTCTTACTATCTTATACGGTTTTGAGCCGATTTTCTGACAAAAAAAAGAAAAAAAACAAACTTTCTTGTAACCGGTTGATATTGTTAGGGAAGTTGGAGCGCAAAGAAGATCAGCGCGGGGGCTGCGTAGAAAAGGGTTGCAATTGCGACACCAAGGGAAAGTTTTGCAAAATCAAGCATTTAGCACCTCATCGAGGAAAAAGTGAAGAAAAGTAGGGAGTTAGAAGGAAACCGCCCCAAAGGGCGGTGGTTAGGGTTAGAAGGGGAGATCTTCGTCGGAAAGCCCGTCCACATCGACTTCATCGTCAACGTCGAGGGAGATGTCGTCAAAATCGACGTTCTCCCCGTAACGCTCGCGCTCAAAGGAAAGGGAGCCGGAAAGCTCGCGCTCCTCGCGCTCTTCGGCGCGCATCTTGCGAAGCACGATTTTGTCAAGCTCGCGCATCAGCCAGAGGTAGGAGTCGAAACGCTCGGCATTCTCGGCATCAGAGAGGGCTGGGAGACCCCTGGAATCTCTCCACGCCGAAACGAAGGAAGTGTCTGATTTTGCTTTGTTTTTTCGCCATTCGCGGTATTGCATAGTGATCTCCTCGGATCGTTGTGGGAGGCTTCGTTGCCCCTTGCCCTCTATTATACGATCGACCTGTGTCAGATCGCGTCACACGTTGGATCAATCCCTCCAAAAATCGTTGAAGAGCCATTCCCCGCGAGCATCAGAGAGCACCTTGTCGATCGTCTGGTCTGGTGTCCAGCCGGCCTCGAAGCAATCGCAGAGCAGCATTTCCGCCTCCCTGCGGGGGAGCAGTTTTTCGATCGGGTGATCCATGCTTTCGAGGGTCTGACAGACAGCGGCTACAAAGTGTTGAAAGTACATAGGTTTTTCTCCTGAAGGGAAAAAGTGAAAGGAAATCAAGGGGTTAGGGGTTGGGGCTACCAAGTCTTGCGGGTGAGAGCCACCCAAGTACCTGATTCGTAAGGGTTTCCATCCATGAGAGGTTGCCCGTTTTTCCGGGAGAACGTGATCCACGGTGACAGACGCTCGCGGGTGGTCTTCGACCACCCGAAACCCCCGTCGGAGACGAGGACAGCGTCAGCCCCCACACGGACGATCTCGTTCCCGTGGAGGAAGACCGATCCTTCAGGGGTGACGCGGGTGTTGGATTTCATGAATGATTCTCCATACTTCCAAGCCGCGAAGGCTTCTTGCGTGATCTTTTTCACGTGATCTCTCCTGTGTTGGTGGGCGTTGTTGCCCTGTGTCCTCTATTATACGACAGACCTGTGACAGATCGTGTCACACATTTATAAATGCTTGCCGTTTGCCAGAAACCAGACTTCCTCCAGCCGCGCAAGATCTGCCTTTAGCTCGTCAATC
>Ga0208767_1000433_pt1 | contig 34137 bp, 22 predicted proteins | sample VirMetDEL_Mar_21_FD_184514 | JGI IMG/M metagenome (GOLD analysis project Ga0208767, IMG submission 184514) | Aqueous microbial communities from the Delaware River and Bay under freshwater to marine salinity gradient to study organic matter... | ecosystem: Environmental > Aquatic > Marine >... | reverse complement strand
TACAGCAGCTTCCAGAAACAGGACCTTTACTTGTAGTAACTAAAAGCATGAAAGATGTCATGTTGTTTTACGAATATGGTATTCCTGCAGTTGCACCTCAAAGCGAAAGTTTCTGTTTTAATGACCCGTGTGTATTAGATTGGCAAAAGCGGTTTAAGCGTATAGTCATTGTATATGATTACGATTATACCGGTGTAAAATTTGCCAATAAATGGCGCAAGAAATATGGTTGGGATTATGCTTTCGTTGAAGGAGCTAAAGATTTATCTGATTTGTATCTTGCGTCTCCATACCACGCTGAACAATGGGTAAACAAGATTCAACAAGAGAAATAATTATTCCTCAATATTTAACTCACGTCCAACTTACACAAGGTAGACGTCCTAAGTATTATACAAAAGGAAGTCACATTCCTAAAAAGTACCAAAGCTATAAAGAATATGACGCTAAGGGTAGGTTATTAGGGCTTGACAAAAAGCCTATAATAGCCAATCCTGCTAGCGTTAATAAACCTAGAATCAAGAAAATAAACGGACAAGAACTCTATAGTGGTAATATGCCTCCTCATCTTAGAAGTAAGATAGTCGGAGTAATGAAAGATCACTTTTTAGAGCATTTACGCAAATGTAACCCATTAGTTGATTTTCCTATAGCTATAACGGCAGAGTTATACACAATTCCGGGTGCCATGAACTGGGACCTTGATAATCAATGGATCTACCACAAATGCTTTCAAGATGCATTGGTAGAAGCAAGAATAATACCTGATGACAACATTTTCTACATCACTCAAGCTCCAGCCTTTTCCTATACCCCAGTGGAGAGGTTGGAAGACCGCAAACTCATATATAGAATTAGTAAAGATGACAGGCAAGTCCTCCGAGAACACCCAAACTACAAAGCGCACTTTAGCTCAAAACAGATTCTATTGGAAGATAGTAGTGCCAATCGTTTGCTCGACATTGACTGACCACGGTTGGGACCGTAGCACTATCATCGACGGTGCACTCCCAGCCCCGCTTACGTATACAGACACACATAATTGGCTTAAAGCAAACTTCGCTTTAGGTGATAAGATTCAAGAAGACGGAATAGTATTGGGCATGCGTATCATGTCTACTACAGAGATGTCTAAAGAAAGATTTGCTAGATATATAGAGACCATTAGACAATGGGCTGCAGAATACATGAATACAGATATACCCGATCCTCAATTACAATATGAATTATGAAACTAAAATCAAGTAACAATCAATACCAGTCTACTGTTACTGGTAAGAAGATACAGATGGGTTTTGCAGCAGATGCTGCTAGCCATCTTGCTGAGTTGATGTCTAACTCAGTATACCAAGATAAATACGGCTCTATCGTAAGAGAAGTCGTATCTAATGCAGTAGATGCAAACGTTGAATCTAGTTCCACACGCAAAGTCGAAGTTAGTATTATTGAAAAACCTACTTTGAGCGATGGCGTAGGCTTTTTGGATGTAAAGGATTATGGTCCTGGTATCTCTACAGAACGCATTGAGAACATTTTCACCCAATATTTTGCCTCTACTAAACGGGGGACTAACGAACAAATAGGGGGATTTGGCATCGGTGCCAAGAGTCCTTTTGCTTACAGCCCTGTTTTCTCTGTTATAACTAGAGTCGATGGAGTTGAACGTACCTATCTTATGGAAAAGACTACAGGGGACAGAACCTGTACTCTTATTAATGAAGTTGAATCTCCTGAATTTATTTCTGGCACTACTATTAGAATTCCTATTCAAGATAAATACGACGAAGCCAAGTTTGTTAAAGCTATTGGTGATCAATTGATCCTTCTCAGTGACCGATTGGTTATTAACATCCCCAGCAAGTATGAGTTTAATATGCCTACAGTCATTGACTTCGGTGACATATTTTGTATCAAAATGTGGGATGGAAAGTTCTTGGAACATGATGGTATTATGCTTTCTTTAGGAGATATCTTGTACAAGATACCGCATTCAGATAATAGAATGTACTGTCCAAACAACTATGTTCTTAAATTTAATATTGGAGAACTTAGCCCTACCTTGAGCAGAGAAGGTATCGAAATGAATGATGAAGCTTCTGTATTGATTCACAACAGAGCACACAATGTCACTACTCTCATTGAAGAAGTATGGGTACCGCAACAATCTAAGCCTACTACAGATTTAAGAACCCTTGTAGGAAGTAGAGAAAAGAATGGTCCTGTTTTTCCAGGAACCAACGTACCTGTAAAACATTACAATGATATACATGAGATGTCCAGAAAATTTACAATAAAGGCTCTCCCAATAGGATGGCCTGAAATGGATTTCTGGAAATTCAATCAAATTATTCAAGGTATACTAACTGTTAGTCATAGATACAATTCTAACAGAAGCAAATTTACTACGCCTAATGTTGTTGCTTTAATAAGAGATGTAATCAGAAAAGACGGGTATGACAATCATACTGTCCTTATTAAAAGACAAGGAGAAACTTTAGGCACTGTATGGAAAGATTGGTTTAAAGAAACTTTACCTATGGGAGATACAAACGTTGCTATCATATCAGTTTCTACTAATGTTAGACACCAGATTAAAACATTGTACGAAAGAGATTTAAGAGACAGAGAAGATGCAGAAACACTAGTAGATCAAATGGAACAAGTGGTTGTCAATAGTCTTAACCAATGGCTAAAAGACAAATCTAAATACAGGGAGTTACAACCATCTCAAGAATGGCTTGAAGACAGAAAAAACAGAAAGAAAATTCAGAAAACAAGTAAGTGGACTGCAGAAGCACTTAAAGAATATTGTCCTACTAGGGTCATAACCAGAGGTATATCTAAAAGGTTGAACATGTCATATGAAGACATTAGAAAACCAGGGAATGTAGTTATCTCTAATAAACACTACAAAGACATGAACATTCCTATAGATGTTAACCAACCTGTAAAGTTTATTATCGTTAGTGAAGGCAATTACAAAAGATGCGTTGCAGCTGGAGCACACTGCTGGTCTTTAGATGATATTAATAGAATCAACACTAGAAGAGAACGTCAAAAACTAGAAGAAGATACAATAGATGTAATTAATAGGTGGCAAACTCAAAATCTTTCTAAAAATACTAGAACAATATTTAATGCAGGTAATCATGTATATGCTAGCCTACCATACAAATCAGGTCTAGTAGTAAGATTGAAAGATGCTTATTTATACACCCATAAAAATAGCTGTAAAGATACCCTTTTAGAAAAAGACAGGATTTTGCATAATGGAAGATTTTATTCTGCTGATAAGTTTTATAAAATAAATGCAAATTTCAAAAAGATTATGGACAGATCTCCGTGTACTAAATTGATTATGAGTATCTTAGGCGACAGACCCTATGATGATTATAGCAATCTGTACAATAATTTATTAATTTCTTTAAACCTCAACACAAATGGCTAATAAAGTCACGGCATTACGCCACAACAAAATGGTTCATGTCATAATTGACGAGAACATGTACGCTAAAGAATTTGAATCTAATGCGGAAGCAACGGGTTTTTACAAGCGTGCAGAAAACATATCATACAATCCTACAGAAGTGAATGTAGCATCTCTGATGACTGAGCTTGACTTAGGATTACAACTTACGATGGAAGATCTATTAGTTCGTAAGAACGGATGTTTCTATCTTAAAGGCTATGAGTCTGCATCAATTCCTGATGAATTGTTGTCAAGGATGAAAACAGAACTTGACTCAGGTCGTAGCATCAGTCCTCTTGTCAACTTTTTCAAGTTGTTACTGCTTAATCCCGATAAGCATGTACGAGAAGATTTGTTTAAGTTCATGGAACACTATGATTTTCCAATTACCGATAACGGTTATTTCATTGGTTACCGTGCGTGCAAACAAACTAATAAAACCTATAGTGCAGTCACTAACTTTGTGCCCAAAGAGTATTTAATGCTTAAAGCAGAAGGCAAAAACCCTGCTGAATACACTGCAGTTAAAGACCCTGATGGCGGTGAGCTTAAAGCAGTGTTGACTGACGTGATTACTGATGAAACCGGTAATTTCATTGCACCTGAAAACGTGTTAGGTAACTTGCAAAAAATGTTTGATGAACAAAACAATGGCCTTGTAGAAGCTCCTGAGTTTACTGATTTCTTTAGTGGAACCACTAGTGTCCGTCTTGGAGGTACTGTTAGTATGCCTCGTGAAGAATGCGACAACAATCCTAACAATGCTTGTAGCCGCGGTTTGCATATTGGTACACCCCAGTATGTACAACAATTTGGTAGCGGTGGCAGCGCAGCATTTATTGCTTGTCTAGTTAATCCTATGAATGTAGTTGCAGTGCCTCGTGACTACAGCTACATGAAAATGCGTGTTTGTGAATATTACGCATACGGCATGCTGGATTTAACTGAAACAAGGCAAATTCGTACTCCGTACTTTGAGATCGACTACAAGACGTGGGAAGAACGCGAGCTTGAAAAGATGCTTGAAGAGCTATCTCATACTGTTGAGGAGTCAGAGGTAAAGTCAGGTATACGTCAGATTATATCTGAGAGATTACAATTGTCTGTTTGATGTTAAAGGGGGCGGGGTTCGCCTCGTCCCCTTTATACTATAATTATTATTATGACTCCTTATCTTTACGCTGGATTACCCAGCAGAATTCAAGCATTTGCTATTTGTAAAATGATAGAAGGCTACCAACATACTGATAAAGAAAAAAGACATTTAGCTGCACAGCATGTAGTTAGTCAAATTTATGGAATATCTGTAGAAGAGTTACAGAACCCTCCAGACAGGAGAATGATGTTTGTAGAAGCACGTGCTATGATGTATTTCTATCTCAGAATAACAGGATACAAATGCACTGAAATAGCTTCTATTTATTGTAGAGATCATTCTTCCGTTGTACACAACACTAAAAAGTTTAGACAAACTTTAAGATTTAAGAAAGCTCCGGAAAGAGCAGGGTTTATTAGACTTTTATATGAATGCGGGCATTTACCGGCTCTTATTGTAAATACAATAGCAGGTAGCGAATACCTAGATGAAATATTTGACAGAGAAAGCCATCAAGAGTTTTTTGATTTAAATTTAGCAAGATATGATGATCTTGTTGCTAAGCATGAGAAGAGAAAGCTTATAGCTAAACTTAAAAACGAAAAACTAAAAGAAGAAATTAATTCTACCTATTTTAGCAGAATGAGAACAGCTAATTTAGAAAGTATTTATCACAGAAATTTTCATAAAAAGAATCACGCATAATGTTAATACACGACCCATACTACGATGTGCAGGGAGTCAGTAATAGTTCTTTAAAACATATTAATCCAGATGAAGGAGGTTCTCCTGTATTGTTTAAAGAACACTGGGACAAGAAAGCACCTTCGTTAAAAACCAGTAGTTTAGAATTTGGCAACCTGCTACACCTGGCTGTATTAGAACCTCATCTTTGCAATTACGAAGTAGATACTAGCAATACTCCTGATAAAATTAGAGACATTTTAAAAGAAATGTACTCGAGTATTGTGGAGAGTAACAATATTGCAACTGCAGTTACTGGGGATTTACACCCAGTAGGTCAATTAGACGAATATGTTTATGCTATTATTGAAGCTTGTGATAAACAAGCATATGGCAGAGCGTGGAAAGACGAGACTCGTATTAATAAAATTATGAGTCAGGGTGCTCCTTATTGGGAACTCCTGCGTCAAACAGAAAAGTTTATTATAACTCAAGAACAACTTGAGTTAATGAATAATTGTATGTTAGGCATTAAGTCTAATAAAAGAGCAAACAACTTAATGTTCTCAGAAGGAGATAGCAATATTGTCTACTACAATGAATTAGAAGTTCATTGGCATGATGAAAAATATTCATTTCCCTTGAAAAGCAAGATTGATAGACTTAAACTTGATCACAACGAAGGCACTTTTACAATAATTGATTTAAAGACTACGGCTAAAACGTTAGGCCAGTTTAAAGAATCATTTGAAAAATATAGATACGCTAGACAAATGGCGTTCTATACAACTGCTGCTGAAGAGTGGATTAAACAAAATGCAAATACTACTTACGAGCCTAATAATCCTATGATTTGCGCTGTAGAAACAAAAGGAGCTAACCGAGCTGGATTGTTTCAATTATCAGACAAAACGTGGTTAGAAGGTGGTATTGAAAAGAGAGCATTGTTAGAAAGACTCGATCATCATTTCCGTAACAATCAATGGAATGATGATATGGAAACAGATATAAACCAAGATTATTATTTATAAGATGGATACATGGTTCGATAAAATTATCGAGTCTATAGATTGGCAAGGAGATTACAACACTGAGTTGAAGAGAGTACAAACTTTAATTTGTAATGCTTTGCTTGTGCCTCTTGATCAACTGGTCGTGACGCAAGACTCAGATGGTGAACGCTTATACTGGAAGCTATGGAATCTAGCACGTGAGGATCGAGCAAAGATTCGTAAAAAACGTATAGCTGAAATAGCAGAAGTTAAGTATGGCCATTTGAGTCTTGCTCGGGCCAATTCATTGGCCACGCTAGACTATGCAAAAGAGTTAGAACAGCAGAGAGATCAAGTAATCTACAAACCTGACAATAAAACTGCAATAGCGGCCAGCACAAAGGCCAAAGCTAAAGCAGCCTATGAAAAAAACTTGTCTACGTACAAGGACTGCACTAAAGGAATCAATAATATGATTAATTTAGATTACAGTCACTTGTCGCAGATTCAAGTTTGGTATGGAAACGAAGAAGATTAACTTAGGCTATAAGCTTGAACGCTGTCTACCGTATCTCTAAATCTAGCTGCTTGTTTCCAAAAAGGAATTAACCTAGAAAGATAGATAGGAAGTTTATCTTCGCCATAATGTCTACCTCCTTTATACTCTCTAAGGTCCCAATGAATAGAAGAGTACGCAGCTTCGTTTAAAATGTTAAACACGTTTGTAGCTGTTCTATAACCTGCAGCAGGGTCTTTACCAAGTTTTTTGTAGAAGTCATAGATTCCCCAAGGTGTATACTGAGTAAGTTCTAAGTGCAGTCGATCTGTGTGGTACAGAAGTTTAGCTTTATAAAACTCATCATTAAATACCATCCACTCATCGTCATCATCTGGATCTAATTCTACCAGGCTTACAAGTAAAGCAGAAGCTCCTGCTACAAATGCACCGGACATAAGTTCATACAAACCTTTTAGCGCTGCTTTTTGTATGTGAGGTGGTTGATCTTTATAGGTTGATAAGAATTGAAGATACTTACCATCTTTCTTTAGACCGCCCATAACTATTTCTTTAAATAAAGCTCTGTAGTATCCGATCTCTCGTTCTTCTCTGATTTCGCTAAAACTATCTTTACCAAATCTTCTTTTTACAGAGGCTGGCACCCACTTACGGAACTGCATAAAGACTTGACCTATAGTTTTTCTATGCCACATGCCAAGGTCTTCCTGGTTGTATGCACCATGTATTCTCTGCAACACAGAACGATATTTACTTTTTTGTGCTCCCACTTCTTGCAGAGTTAAAGGAACCTGTTGACCGTCAGCTCTAACTAAAAGAGCTCCTTCAGGCAGATTAATTCCGCGTTTACCGTCCCAGGTTAAAGCTTCATACAAATTGGTTTCAGAACCATCTGCTAAAATAACCTTGGTATTCATCATCATAGCCAATGCTACTTGACTCTGCATAACTATCTCACCATATGTTTGACCAAAATATGCAGTATCCCAAAGTCGGTTTAATGCATCTGCATCATCTGGTAATTCTCTTTGATCCATGGTTACGTCAAACCAAGTAAGAAGTGCTACGTCTTTAGATGGAGGAACAAATCCTTTTTTCCTAGCTCTTACAAGATCAACTATATTTTTATATACAATCTTACGAGCTTCTTTCATTTGACTCTTCTCCCACTGGGCTCCGCCAAGAGTTTCTAAACGTTGTTGCAGACCGCCGTAAGTAATGTTATTGATCCAAGCAGAGGGGTTAAGACCAATGCCCATAAAAGAATTGTAAGTCAAAAACTTCTTTACAATTTTATCATTTTTGGTTTTGTCAGTCCAACCAGCACCTAAGTATCCTTCAAGAACATGTTCCAAAACTTCCATAGCACGGCTCCGTTCTCCTTTAGTCAGAACATTTTTAGATTCTCTATTCTTTCCAAAGTTGGTTATGCTTAATCCTTTAGAAGGTGTAACTAAATCTGCATCAGCTAGTTGATCTCTAGTAGCAAGCATAAACGTAGCTAGGGTTTCTCTTGCATGACTAGCAGTTGTTTCGTCAATTAATTGACTTATGGTTTTGCGTAAATCTGTGCTAACTGGTTGTTCTGGTTTATTTCTTTGAAGTATAGCCAACCTCGGAGGAATGGGAACCATTCGACCATCTGCATCAAGTCGTTGTTGCTGCTTTTGTCCTTCTACTTTTAACTGTTCGTTTAGATGTTCCTTTAAAGATTTGCTTGGAGTTTCACCTACTTGAGGTATTAACCCTTGCATCATAAACGTACTATCTGCAGGTATACGTTTACCCATAAGAGCTTTTAACTTTTCAATAGTTTCTTTTTCTAAGTCAGAAAGTCTATCGTAATCAGGGTTTTTGTACTTGTCTTTAGGACGAATTTGATCTCCTTCTTTCCATTCAGGATTCTTGTATTTGTCTTTGACTACATATCCTTTAAAGTATTTAGTATTTCTTTGTGGCCGACGATTGTATCTACCTGCTCCTGTTTGAACTATTGCAATATTATTTAGATCAAATTCTTTAAGAGCTTCTGGTCCTTTCTTTTTTGCAGCAGCACGATCTGCATCGTACGCAGCTTGATCGATATCTGCTTCGTGGAATGTCCAAAAACTTTCTTTTGCATTACCTATTTGCATGTCTTCCAGATCTTTCTGGTATTGCATACGTTGCATTTTTTCTTCTTCAGTAAGACCTCTCTTCTTCTCGATTTCTTCTAGGTTCTGCAGTCGTTGTCTTAAATCTTTTTCTTCTGGAGATTCAGTTTTGTATTTCCAACCATAATAATCTTCTGTGTAAGGCATATGATTATTATATGCTTCCCACATTCGAGAATCTACACCTTGAGCTATTGCCATAGCCCTAGATTTCCAATAGCTATCTCGTATTGGAGATATAAACGCTTGTTTTGTTTTATCCAACAGGTTTTCTATAGGAGTACCAGACTCTTCTAACGTATCTAATATTTCATTTAATGTGTCTTTGTCGTTTTTGGCTTCCATGTTAAAACCTTCTACGACACGATTAATTTGTTTATGCAAGAGCTGCAATACAACTGCATCCTGTTCGCCTAATCCTTGCAGTTGTGAAGTTAAAGTGTTACTGTCTTGCATGTAGCTAGACAATTCTAAGTGTTGAGCTAAATCAAATAGATTTAATTCAATTTCTGTAATGTCTGAATTCGAGCTATTGGCTTTTAATTTATTACTTATTGCTTGTTTTTCAAGATCTCGCAACTGCCTTAACAAACTAGGTATACGATCTTTTAAAGCTTTAAATTCAACCAACTTATCACTGGGCCCAGTTTCTGCAAAGTTTTCTACAGCTTGATCGTATGTACTTAAAATTTGTTTTAATTGTCGTAACGTATTAAAAAACTCTGTGTCTGACTGTGTCATCTCGGCATTGCGAGCTGTTTCGTTTAAATATTTAGAAGAAGAATTAATAAAAGCTAGACTTTGACCTAATGTGTTTTCAATGTCTCCAATCAATGAAGACAAAAACTCATCCCTTTGTGTTTGAACATCAATATTTTTTACGTTTGTTCTTGTTTGAATAAAACTTTCTTTGATATTTTTTTCTTCTTCACTGGTCATACCCAGTTGACGCATTTCTGCGATGCGTTCGTTTAATTCAAGTATTAATTCTTCTTGCAGTTGTTGCTCAGACAATTTTTTGCTAAGTCTTTGTTCTGCTTTAAAAGCTTCAGTACTTGCATTCAAAGACATACCCTCACCTCGGATCATGCTTTCTGCTAGAAGTTTAGCAGTGTCTTGTTGAATACCTAAAACTTTACCAATAGCTCGTATGATTTTGTTTATTAAAGTACGCAGCTTACTCTGGTTTTGTACTTGATCAAATATTTGATCTCCTTTTCTGCCCATAGCCGTAACCAGGACTTCCATGTCTAAGTCTCGCTTATTTAAATCAGGGTACTTTGCTTTTATTTCAGCATACAACTCAGTTCCTTGCAATTCTTTAATTGCTTGTTGCACCAATGGATTATTGTATCCTAATATTTCTACATAGATATGTGCAAACTCGTGAATTAAAGTGTCACCGCCCATGCGTGTAGGATGCACTCTAATTACACCAGACTTTCCATCCCATTCTACGTCGCCTGCGTTTTCAATAGTATCATCTTTTACTACTTTTACCCTCACACCGGCTGCGGCGAACTTAGATTCTAGCTCTGCTTTTCTTGTATCAAAGTTTTCTTCTTTGCCTACAGACTCTACGCTCTTATATTTTTTACGATTTTTAAGATTTTTAATATCTTCTTGGACAATATCTATGTTGCCTTGAGCTTCAACTTTTAATTGATCAACCGTTAACGTAGGTTTTAAACCTCTATAGTTACGCGGAGGAGCAGCAATTTTTGTTCTTATTGGTTTACCCTCTATATTGTATTGAGTTACATACACAAATTCTTTAGGTTGTGCTAAAGGGTTTGGGCCTTTTTCTATTAACAAAAGTGTTTTTGTGCTTAATAAAGCATAGGTTTTACTATTAGTTACTTCAACATTAGGTGACAAAGCTTGGGTTAACCTAGTAGCATTGCCAGAAGCATCTGATGTAGAAGTTATTCTATTGACTATCCTAGAAGGAAGATGGGCAGTAAAAGTATCTCTACCATATCTCCAACCACTTCTTTCCGCTTCGTAATCTACAAGCGCATCGCTTAAAGCTTTAGCTATAGGATGTTTATCGGCATCATATAAATTTTCCCAAGCTTGCGCAAACTCTGCAGCAATCTCTTCATCGCGAAGTTGTACAGGTAGTACATTAATTAAACTTACACTCTTTCCTTTGAATTTGGTTTGATACTCACTACCTAATGCTAAGTGACTTACTACTTTAGCTAAGTCATTATCTTTTTCTAGGATTTGCTTTCCCTCTTCGGTTAAGAAGAAAGAAAAGAAATCTTGCATATTCCAATTGATGTAATCTTTTTCTATGCCTTTTTTTCTTACAGCTCTTTCAGACCCTGTAGTTTCAAGCATGCCCATTCGAACATACTTAGTATTTCTAGATCCCAAGTGGGCTTCAGATGCGGCTAAAGTTTGAAATCTATTGTAGTCAAAGAATTCAATATCTTTAGTGTTTCGCATACTTGTATAGTACTCAACTCCTAAATGACTTAAAATATTTCTAGAAGCTCTAACCATATCCAAGTAACCTTGAATTGCAGGCAACTCAAAAATAGAATCAACTTCTTGATTATGAGTTACTTCTTTTAAAACTTCAATTGCAGCTTCATTATGATTTAAGAAAGCATCATCAATTGGATTAATGCTATTAGCCATATCCTTCAACTTTAAGTCAGGAGCTCTAAACACTTGTTTTAAAGTTTGAAGTTTAAATTGCCATTCTTTTTTATAAGCATCTAAATATTTTCTTGCTTTTTCATCTTCTGGTGTTGGTTTGTCCGTAGGCAAATTTTCACGTGATAACTCTGCTTTTACAAATCGATTACTTGCTATGGCAATAGCTTCTTTAAAAGGAACGCCCAACATATATAAATCATGGAAGAACGTAAAGTTGGTTTGGTTGATTCCTAAATAACCATATACAGGATCTTTAGCACCATCCATAGAAGCAGCTACAGCTTGTGCTGTTCTTTTTCTTTTTTCCCTATCTATAAGATTAGAATTTAATCCTGATATAGATCCAACAGTTTCTTCAAAAGCAAGGTTAATTCCGTACCTATCTACATTTAACCAGAACGTGTTAGCTTTAGCCGCAATGCCTTTTAAACTTATGCCAGCTACGTTGTCTTGATGAAATGTGAGGTGCGTCAATAAACTATAAGCATTGTCTTGCGCATAAGAATCTACAGTACCATCTTTTGAAAGACTCTTATCTTTTAATTGACGCTCAGGAGTAGATTTCTTTACTTCATTTGCTACATCAGAAAAGTCTTTAAACCCTTGGGGTTGTTGTACTTCTTCCGTAAAAATAGTAGGATCAGTTAAAACTTGTTCCATTAAGTCGAAGTACTCATTCCATAACTGAGAAGGAACATCAGTCTTATCTGTCTTCCAGTTTATGTGAAGTTTGTCTACGTCAAAGTCTGAACCCATCTGTACAACAAAGTCTGCTGGAACAATCATACCGTCTTGACCAGGTTCCATGAAATCAATGACTTCAACTACAGCCATAGAGTTCTTCCCTTCACTAGGCACACGATAAACAATTAACTTAAGAGCATCTGGATCCTCTTTCTTAATTTGTTCAATAGACATGTTGCGATATTTTTTAGGCAAGAAATTACGAGACGTAATGACTTGTCCTGGGAGGACTTTACCTCCTTCTATACGCATGCCTTTTAATCCTTCGTCGACGCCATTATAAATGCCAAGATCAGATACCTGAACTTGCATACCTCCAGGTACTTGCAATTTATAAAAGTCTTTTTGTAGAGCCGCTAAAATATTAGTAGCTATAGCAGCCTTGTGTATTGGATTATTTAAACTTTTTTCAGAATCTAAAAGTTCTTGCAACGCTGTAGAAATATTAGATCCAGCATTGTCTTTAATATATTTTCTTACTCTTGCATCGTTTATTTCCCCATTGACAGTAAACTTCCCAAGAATTTTCTTTACTTGGGTTTGCATAAGTTTTTCTTCCTTTTTAAGAAGTGCATCATTAATGCTTTTCCACTTCTCTCCCCTTTTTGCTAAACCACCTGTAATAATCTTACTTGTCTGAGTACCCCATCCGATAGTATCAGATGCCATCATGTGGTCATTTATTTGAACCTGTTGCCTATAGTTACGCATAGGCAATTCCTGAGCTTGAGTATCATAATCAAACTCTGCATCAACATTAAATGTACCGTCTGAGTTCCAAAGTTTTACAGGAGTTTGGACTGCACCTACTTTTTGAGCAGATACAGGTTGCATTTGATCAATCTTATGAGTTTTCATAAACTCATGCATTGCTTTCAATTGTGGATGCTTGTCTACAAACTCTGGAACAAGTGGAAATAACGAGTTTTTAATTTGAACTGGAGTCCTTCCTTTCTTTCCTAAATTGACTCTACCATAATAGAATGGTTTGTAAGGGCGCAGCAATGCTCTTTCTCCTACAGTAAGAGGTTGTCTGTTTTCTGCTTTAGTAATAGCAGCATCCATAGCTGGAGTCAACTTACCATTAGCATCCATTATTTTTCTATAATGAGCCAATGTTACATACGACTGTGCGTCGGCGTATTGTACGTCATCTTTATATCCTACTATTTTTTTAATAGGTTCTACAAAAGTTACGCTTTTAAATGTTTCATTTAAATCTTGTAAAACGCTAGGGGATCCTGGAGACAATATTTGTTTTGCTCTTTTTTGGAAGTCTACAACTCCTTTGTTGAAAGATTCAATACCGGCTCCTATCCAATGAGAAGTATTCCAATGAGAATCAAACGTAGCTTCAACAAGCAAAGCAACATCTTCTACAATTAGCTCTTGTGTGATTTCTACTCCTTTGTTTTTTTCCATTCTAGCTAACCTAGCTTTTACTACTTCCGCAAACTTGGGTTCTTTTGCTAATATTTCTTGAGCTTCTTTTTTAAACTTTGCTCTCATCTCTTCTACTGTGGTATTACCTCCAGTAAGATCTATGATTTTTTGTAGAAATTTTGTTCTATTTCCTTCTCCTAGATTGTTGAATCTTGTTTTTACAAGAGCACTATTAGTAGCATCACTAGGTGTTGGAATAGGAATATATCCAGAGCCAGACTCAGCTCTAAACGCAAGATAAGAGTATTCTAAAAATTCTAATGCATTTAATTCTGTATAAGGTTTTCCCTTGTAGTGGCCAAATCTTATGTAAGTGTTTCCACTCCAATGATTTTTACTAGACCAACTAGTGCCTTGTAGATTATCTTCATTTATAATAGCATTTCTATAAGTAGTATCTTGTAACCTATCTAGCTCCTCGCTTAAGAAATTAGGAAGTTGATGGCTGTATACCAGTGTACGGTTATGGCTACCATTATTAAAACCAACACTTACTGCTCCATAGTCTGATGCAACTATATATTTGGCAAGAGTTTCTAAGATTTTAAAATCTTGTTTAACAGATTGTGCACCTTTATTTGTAGGGTCTAATGATTTATAAGCCTCTTTAGCTTGATTTAATAAGGTTTTAATCTCAGTGTTATTTTTTCTAACAACTGCAGTCACTAAAGCACCCGGAGTTATTGTAGTAAATCCTGTAGCTTCAATCGCTGCTATTACTGCTTTCTTATCTTTAGCAGCATAGTTGTCTATTTTTAATAATTTATCTATATCTTCTATTACTTTCTTTCTTTGTTCTTCCGATGTATTTACATACAAAGCTTTCATCAGCTCTTGATTATGTTTTGCAAGAACAGCTTCAGGAGGAACTGGTCCTTTTTCACGTGACCTAAGTGTCACACTAGTAAATGTTCTGCCTGCTTCAATTACAGTTTTCTTCTCTTCTTCAATATTTAACTCATCTGTTTTTTGTTTTTTAAATGCAACAAAGAATTGATTTTTAACTAGTTGTGGAGTGCTAGGATCTTCTAGTTTAGCAACAAGCATTAGCATATCGGGATTACCCTTTCTAGCTAATTCTTTCATCCTATCAATCATTTCATTATAGGTAGTTGCTGATGAAAGATGATGTAACAAATAAGGAAATACGTTATTAAAGTTTAATACTCTGGGTAAACCAAATCGACTAAACTGATCGTACGTATTGTTTAATCCTTTTTCTCTTATTGCATTCAATAAACCTTGAGAGTCTTTCTTTTCTACATACTCTAGTATTTCCATACTAAGTGATGTAGGAAATGCCATAGTACGGCCTATAAGGTTTCGTACTGCAGAAGGTATCTTTTCTTTAGGATTTACTTCTGCCATAGATTTTTTTCCATACTGCTCGTTGTCTGTTGCACCTACAACAACATCAGCCTCTAAAGTGCCTATCAACGAGTTCATCAAAACTTTATCTTCAGACAATGTTTTGACTAGATACTCTCGCGAATCTCTAATCCTATTTAAATCAGTCAGTAGTTTATCTTGTTGCTCAGGCGTAGCTGTGTCTGCCATAGTAGCAAAAAGAGTTTCTATACCACCAAACTCATCGTTTATTAAAGCCGCTTCAATTAAATCTGAAGCAATTTGTTTGTTACTTACTAATTGACTAGGAGAGTCTTCGTCGTTACCTGTTTCTTCAGATTGCTCTGCACGCCGAGCTAGCATGTTGTTTCCTATTTTTTCAATAAGATTTAATAGTTCTTCTCCAACTTGATCGTCTTGGAAAAAATCTTTTTTAAGCTGAGAAACATTTGCTTTGGGATCTGATATCTTTAATGCAATGTATGCGTTGACAGCGTTTAAGGTCTCATCTAAAACAGCAGGCATTATTTCCTTAAGCTCTTTCATTTCCATTGCATCGAATGGAGCACTTTTCATAAACTTATTTACATAGTTTTGAGTGCGAGCATCTGGTTTTTGTGCGAACTTACCCTTGTTGATCTGCTGCATCAACTTACGAGTTTGATACTGCCCATTAAACATAGCTTTAACCAGGGCAGCTAGCTCTGCAAAAAATCTACTGATAGCAGTTTTTTCAGACATTGTTTTACCATCAGATAAAACATACTCCCTAAAAGCTTCAGCTAACTTTTCTTCTAACTCAATAGGTCCTAGCTTTCCATACTTGGCTTCAGCTTCTGCTAGAATCTTAGCTTTACGCTTAGGATCTAGATACATATCCATTACAGCATGGAATGCCTCATGGTACTCAACGCCAATAACTCCGATGTCACTGACCTTAACCATACCATCTTCCCATATTCCATAGGCTGTAATACCACCACGTTTAATTAAACCCTTTACTCTTTTATAAGGGACATGTGGTAAGTTTTTATTCATCCAAGCATCTGCCTCAGCTTGGTCTTGTGATGTAGCACGTTCAGATAAAGCACTTGCTTGTGCTCTTTCATGTGTCATAAACGCACGGCGGCCTCTAGGTTTTTTAAAGCCACTTTTAGGTGGTGTTTTTCCTTTGGGAGGATCTGGATCTTCAGGGTCTATTACATCTATAGGATCAGCAATACTATTCCTATCGACCTCCATACGCATGGCAGTATCCTCTGTGTCTGGAAAGTTTTTCTTACTAGGAGTTTGAGGTAACGCAGCAACTGGATGAAAATATCCTAAAAAATTATTATTACTATCTACAATAGGCGCTACAGGACTTTTTACAGTTTGTAATAACTGCGGAATACGGTCTTTAAATGCCTCTCTAGCTGCTTCAGTAGAAGCAGACATACTAGATTGAAGATCTCCAAGATCGAACTTTCCTCTTTTTTCTCCTTTGTGGAAATGGCCTACCGATTTCCCATCTTGGAATATGTAAACTGTTCCGCTTTTATCTATAATAGCTCCATTTTTTACACCGTTTGAAGTTCCTCCTATTTTTCTTACATCTTCTTCTGTCAAGATTTCATCAAATGATTTAACAGGTATAAAAGCCTTTAACGCATTTTCAAATTCTTTTAAATCAGAATAGTCAGAAGGATCATTTTGAAGTATCTCTGCTAGTTCTTCTAAAGTACCTGCCTGATTAACAGATATATTAGGTACTCGTATCCAAATAACTTCTTTACCTTCTGCAGAAGTAAATACGGGCATGTATAACTGACCCATACCATAATTCATTTGTTCTGGCTGGCCAAACACTTTACCATCTTGATAGGGAGCACTTCCTGATAAGACACCGTTGTCTCGCATACTTCGCAAGACAGGAGTACCATCATTTGTTTTGCCCATATAAGCAAAGCCATACGTGTCTACAGCTTCTTCTGCTCTGGGTAAAGAACCTATTGTAAGCTTGGAGTTAACGCCAGGTCTTAATAGACTACCTCTTCTTTTATTTTTTCGACCTTGATGTAACTTTATAGAAACAGGAGCATCCCCTCGTTCTGCTAAGATTCTACGTAATCTAATAAGCCTGTCTAAACTGTGAATAGCACTATATCCATTTGTATGCATATGCACATATGCTATTTCAAATGGTTGGTTTCCAATGCCTTCAGTTAATCCTTGTTGAGCGTATATGTTCTTTTTTACAGCATGTTTAGCTAAAGTATTTACTTGAGGTAAATAGCCAACTATTACTTTTTTGCCATTGTGATTTACCACAATAGCATAGTCTTTATTATTGTATTTATTAGCAGGTACAGTTAGTTTAGCTTGTTTATCTTCCCTTGTTACTTCTAGTTCTGTAACATTTTGTACATCACCTCCTACATATATCTCAACATCTTCTTCTGGCTGGGACTTAAAAGTTTCTTTTGATAATTCAATACTAACTTCTGCAGTACCATTGAGCGCTGCCATTAAAGCTTCGTAGATTTCAGCTTTTTCTGAATCTAATTCAAGTTGACTTAAATCTCCTTTAAGTCTCCACTCCCTAAAGTCTAGCCCAAACATTTGAGGAGCATTAGTATCCATTTGGGATACAAATGTTTTTAATAATTCAGTGATGAAAATGGGTGATCCTCCATCGTTATCACTTTTAGTTTGCCACTCCTCTAACGTATCCTTATCTAACTTTCTTTGAGGTCCAGTAAAATCATGTTCAGGTAAAAGATCTAATTTTTCTACGTCTTGTATTTCTTTTCGTAGTTGTTTTATCTCCCTATTAACCTCATTTCGTTGCGACTCATACGCTGCAACTTTAGCTACACTTGATATTGTGTTAATTTTTTTAGCTTTATTTAATCGTCTACGAATTCTAGCTCTTTCTTTTTCTAGTTCTTTTAAATCAGTTCTAAGTGCTTGAAGCACAGACTCTCTTTCTTCTTCGCTTTTTAATTGTTGCAATCGCTGTAACAATGAACCATGATCTTCTCTTTCTCTAGAAGGCCTTCTAGGTTCAATAATATCTTCTGACTCGTCAGGCTTCACAGGAGGTACATCATCCTCTGGTTTAGGACCGGCTGGAGGTGTTTCGTCTCCAAAATCAAACTCTCCTTGAGTGCCCTCAGGTGGGACATCGTCATCTTCTTCTTCTTGATCTTCTTCTTGATCTTCTGTTTCATCTGTTTCATCTGGTTCTTTTGGATTAACAGATTCATCTTGAGCTTTTTTAATTTCAGCTAGTTCTGCTAATCTTTTTTCTGCTGCCTCTTGTAATTCTTTTTCTTTAGTTCTTTTAGCTGTTTTTACAATATCATTTAACCGTTCTTCATTTTCTTCTTTAGCTATTTCTTCAATAGTTCTTTTCTTAAATTTTTCAAATTCTGCTTTACGCATAGCCTCTCCTTTCTCCATATAAGAAATACGAGAGTTATCTGATTTCATATTACTAATCTGCTTTTCAGACACACGACGCATTGCTTCCAATGTGACGCGTTGTCTTAAATCATTATTTAAATCTTCAGGCTTTATCCTTACGCCTCTGTCATTCTTTTTTTCATACTGTGCTTTTTCATCCATAATCTCTAAGATTATGTCTTTGTATAAATCTCTTTCTTCTTTAGTAGACAGACCTTTAATTTCTTCAAGCAATTGAATCTTAGCAGCTAAAATTTCTTCTTCATTTCCCAGCTTGTCTATCTCATCTAGTTTAGATAAAATAGAATCTGCATGTGCAATAGTACTGTGGGCTCTTAAGCTATCGTTTAAGTATGCTCCCTTTGCAAAGGAGTCCATACCATTTTTATCAGCCCAAGTAACTGCTTCTTTATACCTAGCTTCTACTTGCTCTACTTGTTGAATTATCTCAGCTCTTTTTTCAACTAACTCTTCTACTGTACCTAATCCAGTTTTAGCTAATTCTTCTATATAAGAATCATCATTAAGCTGGTCTAATAAAGAGTCAACCCTGCCTGCTTGCGCAGCTTGCAAGGCTAAACTTGTAATCATTTGACTTTTAAGCTGTTCTGTTTTTTCAGGGTCATTAGCTTCTTCTGCTTTTTTAATTTCAGTAGCAAAGTATTCTTGAGTTTTAATACGTTCTTCGTACGCTCGTAATAAAGCGTTTTGTTTTTTACCAAACGCACCGCCTACAGCTTGGAATACACCACCGCCCAAAGCTCCCCAAAACGCACTTTCCCACAAGTGATCGTCAGCTAAATAACCCTCGAGTCTTTCAGAAAAATCACCACGTTTAATGCCACGTAATTCTTCAGCATAAGATAAACCTTCTGCGCTACCTATGAAGTTGACTGCTTCTTCTGCACCTTCAGAAGCCATGCCTAATCCAAACTCTTTTACTGGAGCAAGCTTGTCTAAAAATCGTGTAGTTTTAGTACCGGTACTTTCTTTAACTACTTTGCTTCCTAATTTTTTAGCTGCTTCTGCTGCTTCTGCTGTAGTAGCTTTTGCTCCACGAGTTATAGCCTTAAACGGCTTAAAGATCATAGCCGTCTGTGCAAGGTCAAATACAATGTTTGCAGAGTTTACAGAATAAGCATTCTTAGCAGCAGCACCTCCTACATATTTAGCAAGCTCGTATTTACTTTTAGGTTGCCTTCCTGTAGCACTAACAAACTGTCTATAGGCTTCGGTGCCTTGCATTTCATTGATGTCTAAATCTGCTTGTAAAAAATCATCTTCTGCTTGTTTAGCAACATCTACTGCTTCTCTAATATTTTCAGCATGACGCATACCCATAGCTGTAGCTATAGTATTTGTAACTGCTTCTTTTTGTGCTGCAGCCTTGGCTTCCATGCCTGCCATACTTTTTATAATCTTATCAGCTTCTTTTACATTAGCTGCGGTCTTACGAACTTTAGCAATCCTACCAGCTCTTCCTGCATAAGCTATTCCTTGACCTACAAGACTTGCAGCTTTACCTACTACCAAACCAGGAACAAACATACTTAATGTAGAAAGCAAGCTAGGTATATTACTAGCCCACCAACCTGCATCATTAAAAGCAAATGCTTTACCTGGTTCTCTTTGAAATATAAATGCATCTTCGGATGCTCCTTCTCGAATGGCATCACCCATTTGATACAAAAGGTTTTCTTCGCTTGTAGCAGCCATACCTAAAGCACCAATCCCCTGTAAGCTACCTCCAATAACTTCACCAACTATACCTTGGTATAAACCGTTAGCTAACTTAGCACCTGCACTTTGCGCTCTTGCAGCTTGAGCATCCCGATTATTTAAGTCTGCAAAATAAGGAGTCTTACCTAAATACTTGTCTATCTTATATCCAGAGACAGCACTGTACCCAGATCCTGCACGGTCTATTGGACTTTGAGTATTAAAGTTTATGTTTCTACCAGGATCTTTAGAAACATCTTCTTTTCTTGCTTCCAAAGTTGCATCTTCTGGCGCATTACTTTCAACAACTGGAAGAGTTGGAGTAGTAAGAGGAATAGGATTGTCTTCCATAGTATTAGCTATTTATTTTTATGCAGATTTTAATGAATCTCCAGCGTCACTAAATGTTTTTTCAGCTTTTTTCATTAAGGCTGACCACGCTTGTTGCACATTTGTAAACTCTGATTCTACTCCGATTATGTTATCGCCGTTTTGATTTTCAAAATAAAGTTTGCCATCTGGAGTTTTCTTAGCATATACATTGCCTAAAGAATTCAGAATAAAATCATTATTTATTATTAGACCTTCACTGTTGCCGCCAGTGGTGTTTAACTCTGAAGCTCTTATAATTTCTTGTAGTACTTCAGGTGAGCTAAAATTTAATTCAATTGCTTTAGCTTGTTGAATCTCACGTTGCAATCTTTCTGCTTCGACTTCATTCTGTGGAAGCATTTGTCCATACTTTATAGCTTTTAGTTTAGCAGACTCAGCAATTATTTGACGCGGACTTTTCATTAAATCACCATCTAAATCTAAAGCTAATCTTTTAGCTGGAAGGCCTTTATTGTCTGCGTTAGGAGGAACAAGAACTTCTACAAAACCCATTCCATTAGTTGCATCTATTGCATCTAACTTCATATTACTTATGTCATATTTGTCTACAAGCTCCTTTACAACCTCTTCACTTAAAGGTCCTGAAACTCCAGTCTCTGGATCAAGCATTTCAAATGCTTCTGAATAAGTTTTTGCAGCATCTCCTTGATCAAATACACTTGAAATAGCCCTACTTAAGTTATTAATATTACTGTCACTAAGTACAGAATTAGCATTTACAGCATATCTTTCTGTTGCTACATCTAAGATACCATCTTTTAATGCATCCGAATAAGTGGTTTTAAACATGTTGCCATTTAATGAATTTACAACGTCTAAAGCCCTGTCTCCAGCTATTGCTTCGTCCATTCCCTGTTTTATTAAATAATTTTTAACATCTTTTACACGTGTAGTATTGTCTCCAACAAGTTCATCATAATTATTTTTTATTTCTTCAATTTTTTCTTGCTTAATTTCTTCCATAGTTTTTTGTATAAGCTCCTCAGGAATACGACGATGATAAGGCATATTGTCTACAGGATTAATTTGATAACGAAGTTGATTTCTTGCAGCTGTTCTTAAATACTTAGGATTAACAGCATTTACAAATGCACCACTTACATATGCACCATGGTCTTCTGTAAGTTGAACTTGTAGTTTTTGCATTTTATTGAAATCAAAATCATCAATACTCCCCATTTGATTAAAAACTCCGTCAAGCTCCTCTCTTTTTCCAGCTCTGTTTACTAAGTTCCAAAGTTCGTCATCTGTTTCAGCATTACTCATTATCTCTCTGGTTTGTGGATCTTTAATAATATCTTCATTGGTTAAAACTCTTCGAAGACTTCCTTTTAGTTCTGTTATTGTATTTTCTGCTAGTGCTACTTGACTGTGGTGAGTATAAGTTCCTTCTTCTAACTTTTTTTCATATTCTCTTACCAGGTTAAAAGCCTCACTAGATTCTATTTTCTTTGAGAAGTCAGACTTTATTAATTGGTTTGTTCTAGGTACAGAAATACTATTACCTAAAAGACTGCCATCTGGTTTCCAACTACCTATAGCAAGAGTTTTTCCAGTTTTTGCAGTTTGTCTTTCATCTGTTTTAACAAACTTAGCAATAGCTGGATCTACGTATCTAGTATCAAAGAATTCTTGCAATCCTTGTGAGTGTTCTTCAGAACTTAAATCTGCATTAGGAGACAAGCCTTTTGCATTTCGATACTCGTCTGCAACTTGTCTCATTACCTTGTTGTTGGACAACATGCCTTGAGCAACTCCACGAACTCGATTTTCACTTATCTGCTCTCCTGTAGTGGTTACTAAATTACCTTGAGAGTCTCTTGAATAATCTCCAAACTTTTCTCCAAGTATGCCTTTTACTTGATCCAAAGTTTCTGTATTTAAATCTCTTTCTTCGTAGAAGTTTACAGAACCAAATCTTCTGCCTGCAGCAATACCACTTAAACCTTGTTCGTCCTTTTCTTTATATTTTTTCAGTTCTTCATTAAACTTCCTTACCTGGAAATCACTATAGTCACCTTCAGATATTTCTTTTTGTATTGCAGCTATTCGTTGCTTATTAGCTTGGGCTTCTTTTAATCCTTCATCTGTAGCAAACTGTTTAGATAAAGCTCTGATTTTGCTTGTAGCATATTCTGGAGCCTGTGCAATCTCTTCTAATTGAGCTTGATACTCTTTAATTTTTTGAGCTTTAAAATCTTCGTCGACATCGGCAACTTCTAGATTTTTCATAGCTATTTCAATCTGATCTGACTTAGCTAAGTTTTGATCCATTCTTTGTTGCAATGCACCAGCTGCTTGTTGGTATTCCGCTATGGGCGCACCTGCGTATGTAGATACATACGGGTTTACATTATATTTATCAAATACACTCATAAGATATTATCTTGTTGATTCAGAACTAGTAGGTTGTCCTGTTATTAATTTACTTATTTCTTCTTGCTCGTTATTAGTTAAACGATCAACTCTAACTCGTCTAATATCAGTTACAGTTTTAGAGTCAAAAGCACTGACCTTTACGGAATCAGCCTGGTTACCGCCTAATAAATAAACTTTTCCAGATTGAGGGTCATGTCCTGCATAAAAAGAAACATGCCATCCTTCAGATCCTCTTAAAACTACAACATCTCCAGGCTTTGCGTTATTTAATTTTTGTCCTTTATTTTTTCCAGGTACAGGAGAACCAACTCTACCAAATTCTTGAGCTCTACCTAAAGTGAAAGGGTCTCCATTAGGAGATAACATATCTGGAGTACCCGTTTGTCCAAGGACATAATTAACAAAAGCAGCACACCAAGGAGCATTAGAATTAGTCATTTTTTTAGAGTTTGCACTGCCTTTACCATGTATAGCATCCCAAAGCTCAGTACGTAATGCATTACCTCTAGGATCTAATTCATTTACACCTAAATATTGTAATGCAATTGGCAAAGGATTGTTAGAGTTTACATTAGTTGTAGTAGATTCTACAACTGCGGCAGTAGCAGGGCCCACCTCAACAGCACTTTCTTTAGCAACATCTGTAGTAGTAATTACTTGTTCTTGAGTAGGGTTACTTGCAATTATACTAGCATTATTAGTTGATGCAGATGTAGGTTGATTTTCAATTTTTTCTACTAACCCTTGTTCTGATGGTGCCTTCTCCTTTTGGGTCTTATCTAGAGAAGGCTTAGCCTCGCCCCCCTTCTATAAGATCTTGTAGGTTTTGATAGTTACCCATTAATCTTTGTTGCATTCCTTGGTCATACATCAAAGTAGAAAGACCTAATCTTTTTAAATCTGCTTCTCTGTTTTGATTCTCTCCATATATCTGGCTCAACTTAGTACCAGTTTGTTGTAACATTCTGGCAGTAGCTGCTCTTTTATCATTAGTAAAATCTATACCACGCTGTTCATTTTGAAAACCAATCATAGCATTTCTATTACTAGTGTCTGCAATCGCTTGAGCGTATTGATTTTGCAAGCCCATCTCTGTATTTAATTCGTCTGCTCTTACGTTTCCCTCTACTTGAGCTGCTTCATTTCTGGCTGATCTTTTTAAAGCAGCTGCAACAATAGGATTACTAACCTCACTATCTATTGCTTGTTCAGATGCTGCAAGTTTTTGTTGTGCTTGAGCTATTTGAGGATTAACATTTATATCTGTGTTCATCCGAGCCATTGTCATACTAGGCATATCTGCAGGACGTTCAGTCCGACTCATTTGATATGCTGCAATTGCATCAGGAATAAACTGACCGTATTGTGCTAGTTTGTTAGGCTCTCCAGCTATACTACTAAAAAAATCTTTTAAATTTCCTGTGTTAGTACTAGTATCAGTATTAACAACAGTGTTACTAGTACCCCCTGTTGTAGTTAAATTATTTGATGCAGGAGCGTTACGTACTTCAGGTGCGCCTCCAATATTTATATCTTCTAAACCTGAAGACCCTCTTAATACAGAACCAGTTGCAATATTTTCTGTTCCAGGTACAAGTTCTGTTGGAGTAGTAACAGCATCATAAGGTCCTGTAAAAGTTTGAACATCTGGTGGCAAAGGAGCTGCACCTGTAATAGCCGGCATACCTAGCCCCATACTTTCAGGAGTAGGAATAGACGGAGCAGGTGGATTGACAGGAGGAGGGGGTTCATAGTTTCCTAACTCCATATTTTGACCAAACGATCCGGTTTGCATATCCGAATACATTTGATCTGTAACGTCATACATCCTTTGGTTATTAGGATTATAAAACTGTTCTGGCCTACCAAGCTCTAAGCCTGTTGCATCTGCTCGCATCTGCTGCTCTATCTCTTGTTGAGACATGCCAGCATATTGTTCTTCCCCTGGAGCGTAAGACATTTGAGTGCCTGTTATATTAGCTTCAGGTGTTATATTCCCTAATGAACCATCGGGATTAAAACCCATGTCGGGGTTCCAACCATACATTGAACCCGCGTCATCTACCATTGTTTGCAATTCTGCAAACCTAGCATTTTGTTCTGGGGTTCTTTCTTGAGGCAACAAGCTATTAATAAACTTGTATTCTGCATATAAGTTTTGGGTTAATCCTCCTTCAGCATATTTAGTATTGCCTCCATATTTCATTTGTTGAGGCGCTTTACTTTGTTCTTGTGTATTAAACAAAGTCTCTATGCCTTGATTAACCTTTTGTATACGTCGGGTATAATCTTGTATACCTACGTGATCTCCTTGTTTCTCAGCTTGAGATAAACGATCTTGATACGTTGCTAACTTTTTGGACATGCTATCCATTACAGATGCATATGTATTTTTACGTGCCATTATAATTTAGATAATTGTTTTATCAGTTCTTTAGGAACTGTTAATTGATCACTGTATATACGTGCAGATTCTTTGCCTTCCATGCCTACACCTCCGCTTGCAGCAATATGCTTATCGCCATTAATACGAGCTATAGTATTAGTAACTGGTGTAACACTACCGTTGTTATCTGTTTTAGGCAGATCACCTGGTGCGTGTTGAATCATCTCTCCACCTTCTGCTAAATAGTCTGGGTTATTAGTGTAACCACCAAGCGCATACACTTGCTCTTTAATTCCCTCTACAGGAAAGGTTTTAAGTATAGCTTTACTTGCTAATTTGTTTTTAGCATTAAGTTTAGCGTCTGCATACTTCTCAGAAAGTTCTTCGCTTATAGCGTTTTGCTCAAATTTGGCTCTTTGCAATTCACCGATACCAGCTCCTATAGCTGCACCCGCAACAGTGCCTACTGGTCCTAATGCGGAACCAATAGCAGCTCCTTGTAAGGCACCTCCTCCCATAGCTCCTGCTCTACTAAATTTTCCATCTTTTTTATCAATCTCTTGAATAGCTTTTCCAAGAATACCAGCGCCTGCACTAGCAGCTGCGCCTGCACCGCTAGATAAAAAAGTTCCAAACTTACTGGCACCAGCGTTAGCAATAAATTGACCTACTCCAGTTTTAGCTCCTTGTTTTGCAACTTCCCCAGAGCCCATAGCTCCTAAGTTGCCAAGTAAGTTGGTTACATCTCCTCCTGCTGCACTTGCAACATCTGCAGCTTTTTTAACATTACGAGCATGTTGCACGGCATCACGACCGCGTGCAATCATATTGCCTGCTTTTTTAGCTTTAGTTATTGTATCTTGTAACTGATCAAACTCATTTTCAGGCATAGCTAGCTGTTGTTCTAGTACACCTAACCCTTGATGTATACCACCCATGCCACTTCCAGGACCACCTGCTTGACCTAAGTTAAAACTGTTTACTTGATTCATTGCATCTAAAGGAGAAGAACCAAGTGGTTGCAATTCTTTAGAAAACATACCATACGTTCCAGATGTAACAGGTCCAGGTTGTACCATACCCATACCACTCATAAAATCTAAAGTGGCATTAGGACTCGGAGTCCAATTTGTACGAACAGGTCCTCCAGGTGGAATACCACCTAGATTATATTTTATCTTCTTTCTCATCTTCAGGAAACCATGGAGTTACAGTAAGTTCTTCTTTACTTTTGGTTTTCTGTTTTACAGGCTTTAATACTTTAGAATTATCTTTTAGTCGACCACGACCTTTGCCGTGTCTTGGATTAGGTCTTCCCATATCGAAAATCTATATTAACGACTGGAAATTCTAAACTTAGCTAGCGCTTCATTTAAATATAAGGTAATATCTCTATCTGGACTAATTATTAGACGAATTGCAGCATACGGCCCACTAATCCTTTGTTGTTGGTACCAAGGCTTAGCTATAGTAAAATCAGCTATGATTTCTCCTTCATCGTCAAAGAAAGGATTACCCAAGTTTGCATCTAATATTAAATTCCTGAAATCATTAAAATTCCATGACTCTTCTATTAGTCTAGCATTGTTTGTTATTGTTCGAACACCGCTACAATATCTATCATTATATATAATAGCGCTATCAAATGTTTCTGCTTGCCAATCACCCTCACCTTCTCCTAATCGAGTCATCCATTGAAAACTTTGAAACAGTTTAGATACTGTACCTCCCTCATTAAATACAGGTTCTATATAAGCACCTGCATTATTATTACCAATATTAATATTACTAAACCTAGCACCAGTAAATCCTATAAATCCCTGTCTATTAGTAGCATAGGCTACCATGGGGTAAGTATGATTTGATGCCCAACAGTCGCTTAATAAACTATAACTTATAGTTTGAAACTCTGTATTAGCTGGTGTTGTGAGGTCTAGATTAGTTATACATGTAATAAGTATTCTATCAAATATAGAATCATAGCCAATAGCATAACCATTGCCAGAATACGGACTATGTGTTCCAGATAAATCTATTCTAAAATCTTCTCTAAAATAATTTTTTAATCCTTGTTGACTTATATCAGCTAAAGAATCGCTTAGTTTAAATACTTTACCTGCATATGAATCTACAAATACATATCCTCCTTTTGTAAGTTTAGCATCAGTATGTTTTGCTAAACCAGCGTAACCTTCTTCTGTAGGTATTAACTCTTGAGGAGGAGATCTAAAAATATCACCGCTTCCTACAAACACAGCAGCAGCTGAAGTATCTAATGTTTCTTTACCTATAGTTTTAAATATGCCATCTGTATGGTGTATGATTAACTCACCTGCATACGATTCTATATTTTGTATTGGACCTTTGTTTAAAGCATTATCATAATAATTAGCAATAGCAAATGTTCTCCACTTAATACTATTTGATTCATAGTTTTGTTTAGAGCTTCTAATAATCCTATTAGAAAATATACTAACAGGATCTGTTAAGTCGGTTGTAAAAGCAGATTTATAATCGTTCTTTTTATACGTGTGTACAGGTATCCCATGAGGATTCATTATTTCAGGTCCTCCTGCATAAGTACCTGCATCGTTGCCAGGACCGTATAGTAATTCTTGTTCTTCTGTTAGTATAGTAGGATCATTTAAATCTTCGTATCCTTGTAACGCATAAGACCACGTAAAATAAGATTTCTTAGCAATATATAAATCATAAAGGTCAGATGTGTTTCTATATTCCTGTCCCACTACATGTTGTGATGTAGACGTTGAATTAAGCACTCCTATTATTTTTCTGTATCTGATGGGATGAGCTACAGTGTCTCCTCCCCAAGAAACGTTTCTCATATTAGTGGCTCCTACATTTTTTTCAATGTAACTACATGCACATAATACTTGATTATCTAATTCAGTATAATAATTTGTAGGGTCTGTAAGAGTTTTATGTATTTTAATATAGTCATGTTGTGATGGAGCATCTATATAATCTTGATAGTTGTTTGGCGCATCACTACCAAATCTAAGTTGACTTCCTTCATCTCCAGTTCCAGATACTTCAGCTTGAGAGCTAGCATTAGAACCATTTTGATCTAAACCTAAAACATCAATACATAATCTATTTTCCCTATTATTATTTACAAATTCTAAGCCGTTAACATTTCCAGGCAGATATTCAAAATCTGGGTCAACAATACTAGTAGTAGTTACATTAGACACATCATAACAATTAGTATTTGAAGCATCATATACAACTGAATAACTAAAGTTGTTTAAACTAGGTTTGTTGTCTAACAAATATGTGTCGTACACTGATAAATACTCAGTACTTAGTATTCCCTCATTTGGAGTAGAACTTGGTATTTGACCTCTGCCTTCGATATAAGGAATATATCCTAATACATCTCTAGTATTAGCGTTAGGTTTAGCATAAAACAAACTATATCCTTGAATTAAATCTTGTACATCTTGAGGAATAATGGTATTTGCTTTTGCTACTGCAGCTACACCGATATCTACATGAGCCCATAAGTTAGTTTCTGTAGTTTGTGTTTGCGCTGTAATATCTTGAGAAGTCCATACCCCGTTTATTAAACCAGGTTCTGGCATAACATGAATGTAACTTCCATTGCCGTTAGATTTACTTCCTAGGAATCCATGATATTCGCTATTACCTAATGTTGGGTATCCTGCTGGAGGACTTGCAGTTACAGTAGTTGCAGAAGTATTACTATTACCTGCACTGATGTGATATGCTTGCGTCCAAGAACCGTCTTTTAATAAAAAGGCAATATAAAATGCATAACTACAACCAGGCATAAAACCCATGCTTGTTCCATAATGGTCAGGGTTTGCTGGAATAGTTTGATTATCTAACTCTTCTACTAAGTAAGTATTGTATTGGGCTCCCCAATTTTTTTCCTTAGTACTAGAATATGCAGGTGATCCTACCCACTTGTTAGATCCATCAATACTCCATACTAAATCTATATTATCTGCAATCAACTGCCCATCAAAACTATCATTTCTATTTAGATTAGCTGCATATAATCTATCATCTAAAACAGTAAGAGTTTCCGCTTGAGTATACCAACCTTGAGGAACTGTTAATTGATCTACAGCAATGTTGTCTGTAAACCTCTGTCCTGTCCAGATAAACTCATCTTGGGTAGTGGGTTGACGTCCTATATAAAACGAGCTTAAAGTTTCATTTAAATTTCTAATGCAATAGATTCTAAAATAAGAATATGTAGTATCTAACCCATCAAACTTTAATCCAACTTGGGTATTAATTATTTTATCGCTAATACCATTACCTATTTTATAGGTTCCATAACTAGGAGAAAAAGTGGTTAAATTGTCTTGATCTATTTCATAAGCAATGAAAAAAGAATAAGTACCATTTTCTATTTCTCCTGCTACATTGCTAGCAACTGGAAGAGAACGAACATTAGGAAAAGAAGCTTCTGGAAACAAATCATATACTTGAACAACTGTAGCATCAATGTTTGCATACACAGGACGATTTTCTCCATCTGTCCAAACAACTATTGTTTCTTTCCGAGAGTCTTTATATGCTACTCCTTTAATAGGAAAGTCAGGACTCCAATTATAATCAGGACTACTGAATACTCTAGTGTATTGATTATTAACAATAACAAACAATTCATTAGTAGCGTCTGTTACATTTTCAAATATAGCAAGCTGCCTATCTTGAGGTAAGTCAATAATTCCACATAAGTTTCTGGTTACCGTAGGATCTCCTATCGAAACTAAAGGATCTGTAGCTTGTAGATTAGACAATGAGCCTTCAGTTCGAACACTCATTGTTGTATGGTCTAGAATTATATTTCTAGCTCTTCTGTAACTATCTTGCGGCTGATCGACATGCGCGGTGTCTCTCCGCATACCTCTATAGAATTTCATCGATCTAGCCTTTCTTGCGTTTCATTCCCAATAAAGAAATCGGAGTGACGGTTTATCATTGGAACCATTCGAACGAACATGTTCTTCATTGTTTCCATCTTGTCTATGCTTGGGAACGCTAGGTCGTTTTGTGCAGCCACGCAGTAGTGGCCCCACTGTCGATCTGCAACGCCCCAATCGAAGACAGGATGGACATAACCGCCCATCATCATTTGACGTATGATGTACCATTCTAAAGCTTGTTTTACATAGATATTATCTGGAACCATAGGAAACCCATCTGAATCAGTAGGGTAAGCTGTATAATGTAACTTTATGGTTCCTTCTTCAAAACTAGTTACAATATAACCTCCATTAATTAAATAATACTCATTTGATTGCCTTGTATCTTTAGTAAATTTTAAAGTAAAAGCAGGAGAACTGTGATCATCAGTAGGATTCGTTTCTGCTACTGCAACAGTATATACGCTAGAATTAGTAGGAGTGGCGCTTGTAGTACGACTATCTGCATTATAGCCAGTAGTGTCAGTCCCATACACAAGAGCAGTGCCTTCATGCTCGATTTGAATAAGTTGATATAAGTCACAGGGTATTTCTGCTTTGTGGTTTTCAACAGTTAATTCTTTTGCTACATGATCAAACATACCATGATATCCAATAAAATCTAATGCTTCTCCAATCCATTCAAGAGCATCAGAAGTCCATGAAGATCCTGAAGGTTTTAAATCGCGATAAATTTTTGCAATTACTTGTTTAGACGAGATGTGTTTATAATTCATGTTTTATACAATGTTGAGGCAAACGGATTAGATTTTAGTTTTTTAACAAGTTTACTTTTTAATCCAATCTTACCTCCTGTTGGTATAAACTTATATACTGACTTATTTTTTACTTGTGCTTTTTTCTTTTCCCAATTCCATCGATAATAGTAGTCATCTGTATAATAAACAAATCCTTCTTTTTTACCTTCCTCCCTCCACATTGCATGCGTTTCATTCCAGTTAATTACTTTACTAGATGGAGTACGTTTAATTTTTTTTATATAGATATATCCTAATCTATGTCCTAAATTAAATTTGTTTCCTTCTAAAATTTTAGTAGCTAATTTATTATTGAAGGTTTCTAATATTGTTCTATACAATGGATAAGTTATATCTGTATTAGGATTAGCTTCTTTATAAGCTTTATACATATCCTTTGCCCCTAACCGTTCCTCATATAATTTCAACTTGATCATTCTCTTGTAAAGTATCTGCTTGTAATTGAGCCAAAATTGCTTCAGTTATTCTTTGAACCATGTCCATTGTAATAGGATATTCTTCATCATGATCTAAACATCCTAAGTCTGGAACACCAGGTTCCCCTCCAGTAGCAGGGCTTTCGCAAGCCATGCGTACTTCTATACACATAGGTGCTCCTTCAGTTACATACAAATAATTGTCTTTAAAAAAATATTTAGGATAAGACCCTGTCCATTTGCTAGATAAAGAATATACTAATTGTTCAGGAGAAACATATTGATAACTTTCACCACCACCTACTGCACCTACATACACAAAACCAGTTTGTCCTTTGAGATTTATAGGAGTACAAAGCTTATTTTTACTTTTTAAAATTTTACAAGGCAAGCTTACACCGCATGCATCTACTGCATTAACCCATTCTAGTTCTACTGTATTAGTTTGAACTAAGGCATCTGGTATATTAAAATTTTGTTGAGCATCGTTTCGTATAAACACTGCTCTAAAATATTCAATTTGAAATTTTAATCTATTGATAAATACAATATCAGTGTTTTTATCAACAGCACCAGCTATATTATATGCAATTTGATTAAGAGTTGGCATTGTTTCGTAGGTCTTGTATTTTTTCTACGGTCCTTCCGCCAAAGTATGCACCAAAAGCAAGAAGAGCTAAAGATTGTATAAGCTCTATATACACAACCGGCGCATCAAATCCCCAAGATCCCCAACCGTCTAAAAAAGTAAATAAAAATATTGTAAATAATAAACTCAAGAGACTTACAGGTCTTACTAGTTTTGTAAGTCTTTCAGTTGTTGTATTGTCACTCTGCCATCTTAACGTAGTATTTTTTTCTACGTCCATCTTATACTTAAGAAGCATTGCTTCTAATTCGTATTGCTTTTGCTCTGTAAGAATACGAGCTCCTAATATTTCTTCTGCAACATTTGCAACAGCTCCTCCTCCTGGAATAGCAGAGACAGCCGCAGTCGCAAAAACACCTAATGCTTCTTTATTTTCATTAAACCATTTTACGAGCTTACGTTCGCTCCACTCTTTTGGATCTAAAATTGTATTAGTTGTCATCTTTAGTTGTATATATAGACATACGCTGCGGCTTAGTGTCTGGAGTCTTTACGTCTATTGTTAATTTAACAGCATTAGGATCTGCTGGGTTTTCTTGAAGAATCATATTAAATTCTTGTACTTCATATGTATTTTCCTCGACTTCAATTACACCACTAGTCCAAGAAATTGAATATGGACTTTCAAAATCTTTAGGAAACGTAGAAAACAAATCAGGTGTGTGCTCAACAGATGTTGATTGTATTCCAGTCCCTACTCCACATCCTGCTATAAATAATGCAAAAAATGGAATAAAATATTTACTTACTTTTTTTGAAATTAAATATTTCATTAGGTTTAGTAGTGTGATAAGAATATACAGTATCTGATTCTACATTAAATACAGCTACTTCATGAGTAGTATTTTTAGGTATAGGCGCCATACCTAAAAGAGTATAGCAGATACAAAAGCTAAAAACAAACTCACTCAGTGCTTTGCGGTACATCTACTTTCTTTTTTGAAAGTTTTATAGTAAAGTTCATAAAGGTAATAGCACCTTTGCCGTCACCGAAATCATAAAAAATATCATACACTGTAATTCTTCCAAGTCTTAACTTGCATTGATATTTATCAGATTGTTTGTTACGATTTTTCCAGCCATTAATTATATTCATGGTTCCATCAATTGATTTATAATTGTAATCCACATACTGATTTTTTCAGTATCGGAAAAAAGTAATGCTATTAAAATTCCTAAAAGCCTTGCTATAAAAGTTGTATTAAAACTTTTTTTGCTCTCAGCACTAGGTAAGTTCTGTAGACTTAGTATAAGGTAAGTCTTTTTAGAATTCACTCCTAACCAAGAGTAATGAACTTTAGCATTCATATTTTTTTATGTTGCAGCTGTTGATACTAACAATACTTCTCCCGCATTCTGATTTCCATCTTTAAATGAAAGCATTACTTCATTTATGCCTACAGTAATGTCATTGCCATCTAATAGATCATTAAAAGGAAGCCATGTGTTTTCTGCAGGGGGTGTTTTGAGGCTGGTGTTTCCTACAAAACTGCCAGCCTCTAAATTTTGATCCCAGTTTACATACCAAGTTCCATTCTTTTTTGCAAACACAATTTCAGCACCTTTAGAAGTAGCCCAATCTTGGAATCTAAGGTCTTCATAATCTGTGTCTGTTCCAATTTGTCGATATGTTCTATCTGATATAGTTGGGCCTATACCCCAAGAAGAGGAAGAACTACGAGAGCCGTACAAAGAACCGTCTGTTTTAATAACCCAATGACAGGTTCTACCTTTAGTAAAAGGTGTTTCCCAGTCGGTGTCGGTTCCTACTTGAATAGGATAATAAGAGTCGGTAGCAGTGCCTTGACCGAGAGCGCCATAATTTCCTTCTCCTATTCCAAACAACTTTCCGCTTTGTGTTACAACAAGAGTGCTATCATACCCTACGTC
>Ga0208767_1000429_pt1 | contig 34209 bp, 32 predicted proteins | sample VirMetDEL_Mar_21_FD_184514 | JGI IMG/M metagenome (GOLD analysis project Ga0208767, IMG submission 184514) | Aqueous microbial communities from the Delaware River and Bay under freshwater to marine salinity gradient to study organic matter... | ecosystem: Environmental > Aquatic > Marine >... | reverse complement strand
CCCCCGAGCCTGTCAAAGCATCTGCGGAAGCACCGGTCACTGTGAGGTCACCGATGACCAGTCCGGTCACAGCTTCGTCGAATGTGATCGTAACGTCGTGAGGAACAGATTGGATGCCCGCAGCAGGACCCGAGACCACCACCGTTGGATCGGTGATGTCGTACACGCAACAGAATTGTTTGTAACCGTTCCCCTGCAATGGGTCTGCCACCGCAGTCACCGAGTCCTTCGGAATCGCAAAACAAAACTGGCCTTCTGCGGCTGGCGTCAGATCTACAGTGTAGACCAAGTTCGGCGTCACTTCAGTGAAATTTGCAGCAGTGCAGTTGGTGAGCTGAAGATCGCTCAAATCAAAACCATTGACAGGCTCCGACCATGTGATTGTCACAGTAAACGGAGCCATGTTGGTTGGGCACGGCCACCCTGTCTGGAATTCTGGCTTTGGACCGCCAGTTTCAACACTCGGCCGTGGTCGCAGGTACTTGAACCGCTTGGATACCATGTCAATTCCGCTCCCCGAAGCGATTCAGTTGGTAGCCTCTGGCCACATTTGCGGCCGCTGTGTAGCCCATGCCGTACCGCATCAGCCGGCTGACGTCCCTTGCGAACTGTTGCTGCTGTGCAGGGCTTGCGACACTAATAGGTCGTTGCGCTTGCCGTCCGGAGTTCTGCCCACCAGCCCCTGCCCCTGAAGGTTGGACAGCCCCTGATTGACCGCCTCCCAGTTGACCGCCTCCGGCGATTCGTTCGATGAGCTCTTTTCGGAGTTGGTTTCCGGCTTTTGGGTTGTCTGCGAGTCGCTGGGCGTAGTCATTGAATAGCTCCGACAGTCCTGTACCGCGGTAGTTTACCGTGCTGTTGAAATCCTCCACCAGACGGTCCAGTTCCGCCTTGCGGGCCTTGTTGGCTTCCGTGTCGACAATGTTACCACCGACAGACTCGAGACGCTCCGCGGCTTTCTTGGTACTTGCTCGAGCAAGCGCCGTCCGCATGCCGTTCAAAGCCTGTCGGACGCCACTGATCAACTCAGACCGCTCGACGATCAGTGATTCTTTGAAATCGTCGTCACCGAACAGACCGCCACCTCCGCCGTCGCTTCGCTTCTCGCCAGCTGCATCATACTGGCGAGCCATCTCAGCTACGACAGCATCCGACAGCGTTTTGCCCTCATTCTCGGCCTTGTCGATGCGTCTTACCAGTTGGTTCTGCTTTTCGTGGTCCTGTAGGTTGTTCGCAATGGCCAGCGCTCGTGATTCCTTCATCAACCCGCTGGTTAGCTGGTGGAACATCGTGTCCGAAACCTGGCTGAGCGCCTGTGCCGGCTGTGCAATGCGGCCCTTGAGACTCACGCCCAGCTGCCGCATGTCTTCCGGTGTGCTTCCAGTGTCGCGGATGAACTTGGCAGCGTCCGTTGCTGTTCCGTTCTCGTCGGCGATGTTCGCGAGAGCTCCCATAGCACGGGCCGTTGTGGCGTCTGGAGCGTCCACGTAGTACGCCGGGACCAGACCGTTGAAACCTTCGGCTCGGTCCGCTCTCTGTGCAAGCTCGTGACGATGGTGGCCGTTCACGACGTACGTCTCTCCATCCTCCGGATCGTGCCACACCAGAAACGAGCCCATCAGCATGGGGTTAAAAACTTCCGCGTCCTTCAGCTTCTGCGATACGCCCCCGCTGCCGATACCGGACACCTTGTACTGAAAACGCCCTGGGTCCGCTTTGATGTCGTCGATGTCCATCAGCGTCAGCCCAGTGTATTCGCTGAATTGGCCCTTCTGGAGTCGCTCAATCGGCTTCTCTGCGCCTGGCACCTGATCAATCGGCGGCGGTGGCGCGTTCTCTGGCGTCGGGTCTTCCCACTTATCGAACAGGTACGCCTGCTTCTTGGTTCGGTCCGGCGCCCACCGTGCGTTGGCGCGTCCGCGTTTGAACCAGTCCGGCGGGTCTGGAATGACTTCGCCTTTCGCATTCGTAAACGGTGGCTCTGTGACACCCTTCGCGCGATGTTTGAAGTTGTCGAGAGCCCCGTGAGCCTGACCTACCAGCTGCTCCGCCTTCTCAAGCTCGGCGCTGGCTTTCCGCTTGGCTGCTGGCGTGCTGTTCGGATCGTTGTAGACGTCGTGGAGCTTCTGCCTGGCCTTATCGGCCGCTTCAATGGCATCGTCCCGCGTCTTCGTCAGTCCTTCCTGGGTGGATGCCGGCAGCTGGTCCGCCTCTTTCATGTCCAGGGGATTCGGCTCGTCCTGTCGCATCATCTCTGACGGTGAAACCTTGTGCTTCTGGCCGTCTTCGTCAGTGACTGTGAGCGTTCCGGACCCTGTGCCGAAACTGATCCCGGTCACCTGCCCTTTGAGTCCGCCGTCAAGGCTCTCAACCATCGTCCCGCGCGGGAATGTCTTCCGAACGTCGCCGATCGTCTTCAGATCCTGACGGCGCTGCTTCTCGGTGTGCTCGCCTTCCTCCTTGTTCTGGTCGACCTGACTGATGTTCTGCCCCTCGAGATTGTCGGGCCCCTTTTCAATCTGCCCCCCACGGCCCACAAATACAGGTGTGCCGCCCTTTTCCCCTTCTGGTGCCCCTTTGTCCGATCCAATCGTAATCCACTCATACCGCTGAACCTGGCCGGCTCTGAGATACTTCGCCACGGCAGCGTGAGCGGCGCGGCGGTAGTCGTTTTTGAAACGCTCCTCCGCTTTCTGCGTTGACTGCGGCGCAGTCTTGAGCGATTCGGTCACAGCGTCCAGCTTCCTCTGCGTCTCGTCCAGCTCTGCTTGCTTCTTGAATGGCTCCCCAACTCTCGACTGCATCGAAGCTGCGGATTCCTCGTGCATCTTCGCCTGCTGGCGTTTGTCGTCCGCACGCTTCCCAAGGTTGCGGGCCACGTAGTCAACGGACCGCGTCGTCTCACCCGTGGTGTAATGCTGACCGCTCGCGCCCTCGAGGTAGAAGTTGCCTGCAAATCGGTACAGAGGCATACCGCGGACTTCGCCCACCCTTATCCGCGCCGACTCAGCGTACCGCGGAATCGTTCGGCGATACGTGGGAATCGATGCCCAGATCTCATCTGCCTTGTCGCGTAGCGCGTCCATCTGCTTCTGCTGGTCGGCCGCTTTCGCATCAGTCGCCGCACCCTCAATCCGCAACTTTTGCTCCGCTCGAGCTTCGCCAGCCGCATGGTCGTCAGCCATCCGGGTGGCTTCCGATTTGAGTACCTCCGCCTGCTCTCGTGCTTTTGCGACACCAGCAACCAGCTCCCTCTGCTCTCGCGTGTGACGTTTCTTTGATCGCTCCAACTTCTTGAGGTTTCGGCTATAGGTCACCTGATCCAAGATCCGAGTGTCTCCAGCCGCGGCCGCTTGCAACTGCTGCGGTGTGAACGACTCGGCGTCTTCCTCAGTTACTTCCCGCTGTAAATCCGAACCTTTGTCAGTGACTGTCTGGTTGATGAACCCCTGCTTCCGGCCCACGATGCCCCAGCTGATTTCATCCGCGGACCCTTCCGACACGTACCGCCAGATCTTCACCTCGTCGTTCAGATTGCCCTGACGGTAGCCGCGGCCGTCTCGCTGCGTGTTCTCGGTCGGAACGTACGGAACGTCTAAGTTGTGCATCTCCGCCAGATGCGTCTGCACGTTGGTTCCTGTGCCCAGCTTCTTGGACGAACCGATGCCGATGCGGCGCTTGCCAGACTTCAGCTCCGCGCTGACCGTCTTTTTTTGCAGGTCGGTCAACTTGCTATAGTCGGCGATCTCCTCGCGCGGAATGCCACCAGCCACCAGCTTGTCGATGATGTCTCCGTACAGGTGGAACCCGGTTGAATTGGACGGGTTTACCCCGATGTCGGAGAAGATCAGCTGTGTCTTGCCGGCTTTCTCCGGGTTGTGGTATGTGGCCAGCACGTTCGCCACCATCGTGTTGACTTTGGAATCTGGACGGTCCTCGGCATTCGGGTCGTACAGACGTGGATCAACAGCAGCCTGCCGCGCGAGCGTCGTGAGGCTGACCATGTTGTCGTCACCCTTGCCCGGCCGCTTCGGAATGTTGCGAGCCCGCAGGGCGATCTCGTCCATCACCGCCTGCGTCGTGTCGTTTGCCGGCTGGACGTAGACCGAGTCGATCCGCTTCGGTCGCTTGATCGCGTCGGCTACGTCGGGGTCACCGCCGCGCTTGTATTCGTTGAAGGCGTCGACCGTCCGCACGTCCAGATCCTGCTGTAGCATCTGCATCAGCTCTGGTACGTTCTGGAACTTGGTGAACCGCGTAACGTCTTTGTACTCGCCCGCTAGATTCGGCTCGGTCGTGGTCTCGCTGTCGCCGAATGCCTTCGCCCAGCTGTCGAAGTGTTTCAAGCCACGCTTCTCGAGCTCGTCCGGTTGCAGGTACCGCTGGATGTTGTAGACCTCAGCCATTGTATTGCTGATCGGTGTACCAGACGCAAACACCACTCCGCGGTTGTCGTGGTTGTCCAGCATCCACTGCGTCTTCATATACATGTCAAGCGCCCGCTGACTGGCCGCGGTCGGGATGCCCTTGGTCCCCTTCAGACTTGTGTTGACTTGCAGGTTTTTGAATGCGTGCGCTTCATCGACGAACAGCTGGTCAATGCCGCTCTGCTCGAACGTCAAGGCGTCGTCCCGCTTGCCCTCTGTGACGTCCTTGATTCGGGCCTCGAGTTTCATTCGGGCCTTTTCCATGGCCTTGACCTGCCGCGTGTCGGAACGCATCCCCTTGCCGTCCTGCGCCCTGCGGAACTCCATCGCACTGTCGAGGTCGTCGAGCTCCTGTTGCAAGAACCTGGCTTCGGTATCACGCTCCATCGGCAGATACTTCATCTGCTCGTGGCTCATAATGACCATGTCCCAGTCGCCGGTCGCCATCTTGCTGATCCACTCTTTACGTTCCGTCGCACCGAACTTGCCGCTCGTGCTGAGGATCTTCGCACCCGGGTAGAGCTCCCGTGCGTCGAGCTCCATCTGATCGAGTGTGGCTTTCGGGACCACGATTGCCGGCTTGTTTGCCAGCCTCAGCCGGCGCAGCTCCATCGCACTCGCGACCATCGCCGCCGTCTTGCCGATTCCCACCTCGTGAGCCAAAAACCCTTTACCCCGGCTGATCACCTGTGCGACGAAGTTGGCCTGCGGTTCGCGAAGATTCCACGCTGGAGTCATCCCTGGGAAGTCGAGATAGCTGCCGTCATAGTTGGCCGGGACCGTGTTGTTGTACTCGTCGTTGTACGCTCGCGCGAGTCGTTCGCGGCGGTCGGAGTCTTCCCAGACCCATTCGGCAAACTGCTCTTTTACCTCCGCCACCTTTTCGCGGGCCGCATCGGTCGCGTCGACGTCAACGTATCGGTTCCCTTTGCTGTCCTCACCCCACACCGTCAGCGTCTTCGAGTTCAGCGCCGCGTCAACTACTCGCTTCCACTTGAAGCCACCCACCTCCAGCTTGTGGTCATGCGGCAACCATGCGTTGGCCTCACCTCGAGCCATGTCGACAGACCACTGGCCCAGCTCTGGACTGTACTCGATCTTGAACACGTCCGGACGTCCGCCAATTGTGTCGCTGAGCCACTGCTCAACGTCGCTCGGTGGAATCCACGGGCTCCCCATTCTCACGCCGATGTCGTCGTATGCGATGTCCTTCGGCTGAACCGCTTCGAGTGCTTCCACGTTCACCTTGTATCGCTCGTCGGCTTCTGCCGCTGCTCGAGCAATCGCCAGCTTGTCCTTAACGTCTCCAGACAAGTACGACCCGCGTTCGGTCCAGCCGTCCGAAGGATCTTCAAACGCCAGTCCGGACTTGCGCATCTCGTCCTCGACATCCTCCAGACGTAGCCCTGTCAGTTGTGCCATGTAGTCAGGGTCGATGTTGCCCCGCTGTGCGAGACTGATCCCGTACGCATCAATCACATTGTCCGCGGTGGTCGGCTCCACGTGCGGCCGAACCGTCGGCTTCTCGAAAATCTCCGCCTTGGTGGCCGTCTTTGTCTTCGCGTCCCAATCCTCGAGCGCCAGCATTACAGGCAGGTCTGGATCTTGAGCCATCGCTCGCAAGTTGGCCGGACTGTGCAACGGGCCGTGAGTGTCCACAAACATGTCGTACGAGACGCTCAGCTTTTGCCGCATCTCGTCCGCGTCTTCGCCAGCCAAGTCGGCTCGCATCAGGTCACGCACGCCAGAACGGACGTCCGCGGCGTCTTTGATGATCGCCGCCTGCTTTGCGTTCAGATCCACCTTGACGCGAATGTTGCCCACCTTCTGAAACACCTCATCGCCATCGACTACGAGGTTCCCGTCCCGCTCATCTTCTGCACCTGGCTGCGCCTCTGGTTCGTATGCGTCCAGATTTTCCGGCTGGCGGTCGCTCATGATGTTCTCTGGCAACCGGTTGATCGCAGCGTCTAGCATCTCGGTCAGGTCACCAGTCGACTGCACGCCCATCTCGTGACCGCCGTAGAGCGTTCCTGTCCATCCGATCTGGCCAAGGATCTGGTCCGGGTTGTGCTGGAAGTATTTGTTGACTGGAATGTCTTCGCCGCCCTCTGGGTCGGGAACTGATCCTATCTCGGTCCAGTAGTCAGCCGGAACCCGCTTACCGTCAACGAAGTGGTACACCCGCCCCAGACTGTCGGTCAGGACTCCCGTGAAACCCGGTTTCAGCTGGTCCAGAACCTCCTTCGGGTTGTGCTCCGGTGCTGCCCCGTGTTCGTCCCGCTTCCTGAAGATCAGCATGTCGGTCACAACAGCGGTCCCGGCCGATTGCCCGTGCGCCCCTGATGGCATCCGAAAGGCGCCGACTAGATCCGCATTTTTCGCCATGTTCTTGCGGATCTTGTCGTTCTTCTTGTCCATCGTGCCCGTGCTGGTCACGTGCATCACCAGACCGCCCGGCTTCACCTTGTCGATCGTCTTCAGAAAGAAGTGGTCGTGGATGTACGGGCGCAGACGGTTGTAACGTCGCTCGCTCAGTCGGTAGTCACCGAACGGGACGTTGGAAGCAGCCAGATCGTAGAACCCGTCCGGCGCGCTGAACTTCTCGAAACCTTGATTCTGAATGTTGACCGACGGGTACAGCATCGAAGCAACGCGGGCCGTTGTCGTGTCCAGCTCTACGCCAGTCACAGCCGTATTCTTGCGGAGCTCTTCCGGCATCAGGCCGACATAGTGGCCCGATCCGATGGACGGCTCGAGGAATCGACCGCCTTTGAAACCCAGCCGCTGGGCAGCTTTCCAGTGCGCATCGACCACGGCTGGGTCGGTGAAGTGGCTGTTGAGCGTAGCGCGGCCGGCGCTCTTGCGGTTGTCGCGGGACTCTCTCGCTTCCTGCTTGAATTGTGCTTCACCCAGAAGGCTCTCGAGTTGCTCCGCTTCGGCCTTCCACTCTGGCCGCGGGTATGGGTCGAATACCTGCGGGTACTGGCCCCAGCCGTTGAACTTAGACAGCACTTCCTGCTCATCGACGGTCGCGCGGTCGCGTCCCTCGGCTTCGATCTGGTTCAGAACCTTGATCGCTTCGATATTGTGCTGAAACTTGGCCTTCTTGCCGCCCTCAACGAAGGAGTTGTCTTTGTAGCTCCAATCGGTGGAGCTCATGACGTTCAGAGTGTTTCGTCGTCGCTTTCTTCCGGTCTCGGGAACATCTCCGCCCGTGCCTGTGCCCTCGCCTCTGCTGGCAGCATCCCCTGCCGAATCATCAGCACCACGTCGTTCTCCGCCTGAGTCACTACCCCAGTCAAAAAGTCGTTGCGCTGATCCTCGCTCATCTTCGCCCACTCCGTCGGGAAGTTTTCGCGTACGTGGTTTTCGAGTCTTCTTCCCCACTCGCTTTTTGCTGCTCGACTTCGCATCTTTCTTCCCCTTCTTGCCGCTGCCCTTGGGAGCGAATCGGCCGCCCTCGGGGCTGCCGGCTGGATGGCGTTCGACAGTGTCCTCATCGAACAGGCTTTTCTGGCCTGGTCGGCTCTTAACCTTGCGGTACATCTCCCGCTCTGGCTCCAGCTGGTGCATCACTGCGACAGCTTCGTCCAGGTAGTGGTCAAGCACAGCCTGGCCGGCTTCGCTGTTGGCCAGTGTTGCCATTCTACGCCCGTGGTCGACCGCTTCCTCAATGATTCCATCGAGTCGGTCCAGATCCCGCCAGTGTCCGCCTGAATGGACCAGGCTGTACCGCATCTGCTTCGCTGCCATCAGTCGCAGCGCAGGGTTGGCGCTCTGGGTGGCGTGCTCGAGCGATCGGTAACGGCCGAATAGCTCCCGCTGAACCGGCCGCTCGTCCTCATCGTCGAGCGATTCGATGTAATGGCCCAGGCTGTATAGGTCGTCGTGCTTGGTTGGATCAACTTTCAGGTCGCTCGATTCCTCGAGTGCTCCGCGCACTTCGGTCTCGTCGAATCCGCGGTTCGCTATCATGTCCTTTGCCCAGTCGCTGACGTCGCCGGCGGAATGATTCTCCGACATGTCTGCGATCCAGTCCGGCAACTCGTAATCGTCGCCGCGTTTCTCAGCCTGGGCCTTGTGCCAGTTGTCCATCAGCTTCGCCCGGTTGCCGCCAGACACACCGAATATCGAGCGCCCCAGCTTGTCGGACAGGAAGTCGGTGTATTCCTCGAACGTGGCAAACTGCCCCGGGTCGACGAACTTCGGATTCTTGGGCTCTGCCTGGCCGCCCTCGACCGAACCGCTGCCGCTGGTGAACTTGCCGTCATCGGCACGCGGATGGTCGTCCTCACTCCACCCGTGGACCTTTTCGTAGACCGCACGTTCAACCGCTTCGTTGATCTGCTGAATGTTCATTCTTCGCCCTAGTATCGCGTTGCGGTCTCGCTATCCACCCAATCGAGCAGCTTCGGTAGGTTCTTCTCTGGGCCGAATGCCAGATACGTCCCGTCCACGCTCGAGGCTCCCAGGCCGTAGCCCACCGTGTCGAGCGATTTCCAGCTGTTGATGCGACCAAAGTGTACCGGTTTCTTTCGCTTGTGTGCTTCCTTGAGCATCTTGACGAACTCGGAGTTCGTGCCGCCCTTGGAATCGAAACCCCGCTTCCATTCGGTGCTTCCGCCGATGAACAGGACGTCGAAATCGTCCCAGGGAATTTCGCCTTGGTTGTTCTCGATGCCGTTCTGAGCCACCCAGGCTACCGGAAAACCCGCCTCGCGAATCTCACCCAGCCACGGCTCGCTCCGTTTCCTCGTCGCTTCCCAGTCGCCCACAACATCCGGAGCAGTCACAAACATCGCCTTGTGTGCTTCCGGCTTCAGATCCTTCAGCAGCTTCCGGAACTCCGCCGGCTTAAATTCGCATTTGCCGGTGTGCTCGGAGTAACAACCGTTGTCCACTGCGAACGCGCTGTAATCGTTCACGTGGTTCACGTACTGCCCAGTATTCGGGGTGATCAGGACGCCCAGCCCCGGCCTATCCTTCGCCGCCTCGCGTGTCTTCTTGTTGCTCACCCCAGTCAGGAACACCGCCGGCAGATTCCCGGGAGAGTTCAGCTTTTCGACTCCGTGGTATTCAGACGCTTCCTTGTTCGGTTTCCGCTTCGGGTGCAGCTTCCCGCCTTCGCCCTTCAATGGGTGGAACGGCTTGACCGGCTTCGCTGACTTCGATCGGCCTCCGCCGCTGGTAAATCTCCCGGAATCGTCGCGCGGATGGTCTTCCTCGTTGAACAGTGATATCTGCCGCGCGTACTTCTCACGCTCGTCTGGTGTGAGCAGAACGTCGCCGTACAGACCGCCGGCCTGCGTATTTGATGCGTGCGGTTCCTCTTCCTCGCCCTGACCTAACAGTACATCCGCGTGGCTGCCGTCCGTATTGATACTCTCGCCGAACAGCTCTGGTATCAGTTGCCTGTCAGTCATCGATAAGCCCCATGTCTAGCCAGAACTTGTAGCACTTCGGAAAGGTCGCCCGTATCGTTTCTCGCCCCGCAGCCTGTAAGTATTCCGTTTCGCTAAACAGCAATCGGCCGAACTCGGCGAATCCTTCAGATGCGTCTGTTGTGGCGTATCGCGTCAACGGAGCATCCTGCGACTTCGCCGCCCAGATTTCGCTAAGATATGCCGTCTTCCACTCGACCATATTGCTGTAGACGGACTTCGGGCCGTCAATCGCATGCGCGAACTCGTGAGCCTGGATACCTTCGGCTGTGTCTTTCGCTTCGCCCTTCCCGAACTCGGTGTACTCATCAAACGCACCGTTCAGGAACAGCCATTGCTCATCGAACATATAGAATCCGCCGATCGATCCCAGTCGACGGTTAGCAAGGTTGAAAAAGTTGTATTGGCGGGTCAACTCGTTCAGGTCGGGCGCGTATTTGATCCTCTCGAGGTTGTTGGCAATCTTCATCCTGCACGCGGCATTCATCCGGCCAACAACCGTCTTGGTGTGTGCTTGCACAGAACGCACCGCCGCTTCGTTGAACCCGTCGGTCTGAACGGCAGACAATACCGCTTCCTCCGAAAGCTCGCTGATGGCCATCGTTGCCTCATCACCAAGTTCGCTTCCGCTGCTTTTAATGCCGCCGATCTCCGTGTCACTCGCGCTTTTCGTGTCACTCGGCTTGTCACTCGTGGCGAACTTGCCGTCTTCATCCCTGGGGTGTGCTGACTCGTCCCAGTCGAACGCCTGCTGTCCTCTTCGATCCTTCACCTTGCGGTAGTTCATCCGGTTGTCATTCGGATCGAACGTGCCGCGATTGTCGGTGCTCTTGATCTGGTTCGGCTGAAACGCGATCCAGACCTGATGGTCACGGCTCCCCATGTGCCGCCCGCCGATGTGTGTGATGCCGTCGTAGCCCAGTTCCTTCAGGTATTCGTTCAAGGCTTCTTTCGTCGGCTTGAAACCCAGTGCTTCCTGATACGTGTACCCTTCCCTCAGTTTCTCCCGCCATTCGTTAGCCTCAGACATATGCCCTTGTTCCTCTGACTCGCGAATGTAACGCTCGAGCGTTTCTCTCATTGCCGGGCTTGCCGGGATCCGGTCATTGTCAGCGTCGAACGGCTTCCGAATGTTGAGATAGAGTTCCTTGACCTCCGAATCGTCCTTTTCCTCAAACAGATCGCTGACATCGATGCCGAACGTCGATGCAAAATAGTCGTGCTGGCTCTTGCTCTTGCCAACCATCCTGTGGACGCCATAACGCCCGGAATCAATGTCCCGCATGACGTCGCCCGCCTCCTCGATCAGCATTTCATCGTCGGATGCTTCTGCGACTGCCTCCACCCGATCGCGCAGCTTTGCGTTGGCCGCGTCCTCATCCATCGCGAGCGAGTATTCAGGCTCTCTCGCAATCTGGGTGTATTCCTCGGCAATGCCCCTGTCCTCTGTGAAGTAGAACCCCGGCCCGTACAGCAGGTGATCCGAAATCCCTCCTGCGGATGCCTGTCCGAAACGTGGCTCGAATGTGTCCCATCCGCCGTGTGACGTGCCGTGATAGGCTTTCTTCGGCTGTCCGTTCTCGTCCACCACCATGCTGTGCTGCTGCTCAGGCTCGCCGTTCTCGTCGACTACCTTTGAGGAGTTCTGCGGGTCGTTCTCCCAGTCGCCGAACCACTGCTTGAACGCTGGCGACTGAATAACTGGACCGCTCCAGTTGTCCTCTGCCTGTGGCTTCCGCTCCTCTGGAGCTTCTGGGGCTTCCGCGCTCCCGCCGCCCTCCTTGCTGGCGAATTGGCCAGCGTTGCCGGGTTGCCCCCTGGGGTGATCCTCCTCGTTCCAGTCGAACGTGCCCTGACCTTTTCGATCCTTCACCCGTCGATAGGGCTCTGGTCGTCCTGGCTTCCGAAACAACGTCATCTGCCGCGGGTTGTACTCGACCTTGTGACCTGCCAGCCGGCGATTCGTGTCACTGATCAGGCTGCTCTCGGTATCGATCCGGCGCACCTGGAACTTGTCGCCCTTGCCCTTGGTTTCTACCTCGCCCTCGGACGCGGCCGTCTTCACTTCCTTGATGAAGTCCAACAGCTTCGCCTTGCCTTTGTACTGGCGAAAGAGCTCAACCGGACGAACCCACCCCTCCGTGCCTTTTAACAGGCTGTGAACGTCGCGATTGAGCTCAGTCGCAGGGACGTCCATTGCACGCGCGGTCTCCGCTCCGCTCGTGAACTGGCCGTCCTGGTCCCGCGGATGATCGCCCTCGTTGAACTGCGCCCTGTACAAGTCGCGGACCATCCGGTCAAATCGCCAATAACGGTCGACGTCCGCCCAGGTGTAGCCCATCCGCGCGTAGTTCGCGGGCGCTCCCTGGCCCTTTTTCATCGCCCCCTTCGGCATTTCCCAGTCATCGCCGACGTGGATCGGCTCGGTAAACTCGGTGCTCATCGCGAGCTTCTTGAGCTCGTCCGGGGAGTCAGTGACAAAACTGACGCCCTGTTTCGCCCAGTCGCGGATGCTGACCCCTTCGCCCTTCGGGGTGGCGCTGATGGTGTGGCCTAGCTTGTCCTCCATCTCCGCCAGCTTCTCTACCGCGTTCGGGTCTAGCTCCTGGTTACTCGCGACCTGGTCCGGGTCGGCGAAGATGCAGTGCTGACAGCTCAGCCGGTTGTAGCCCAGGCGATACGCTGGGTGCGGGTTGATCCCGTGCTCTTTGATCTTGTCCCACACTTGCTGTTCGGACCAATCCAGGACGGGTCTGTAATGATGGTTCGTCCGGCTTTTGTTGTGGGTCCGGTGCTTCTCGCTCTCGAGGTACTTGGACCGCCGGCCGCCTTCCTCGCGCCGCTCGCCGCTGACGAACAGCAGCTTGTCGCCCTTCAGGCTCGGATCGTTCGTTATGCTCCGCGCCGCTACGTCGATCTTCAGCGTAGCGCTGCACCACCGTTTCCCCAGATCGCATGACTTGGCGGGCCACTTCTCGCGGGTCGTCTCGCCGCCTTTCGTGGTCGGCAGAAACTTCCGCTTGCCGTTCTCATCCTCGAACCACACACCTTGCGTGCGTTCCTTGTGGCGCTCCAGCTCCCGCTTGAATCCGCCCTCACGCCACTGCATCCGGAGCTTGACGCCCAGATGGTCGGCGATCGCTCGCACGTAGTCTTCGGTCACTGGCCAGTCCATGAACCGCTCACCGTCGCCGTCAATCCGCTGGTGCCAGAGCTCGATTTTCTTCGGGTCGACTCCGCGGTCGATCAGATCGAGCACCGCCGCCAGTGAGTCCTTGCCGCCTGAGAACTGGACCAGAACCTTGTCGTAGGACTTGATCGGATGCAGCTTGACCGCATTCCCGGTGCTGGCCTCTGGAGGATCGCCGCCTGTCGGAGCGTTGTTGAGGATCGGCAAATCAATTGCGCCGAACTCAGCTGGCAGCTCATCGGACGGTGAATCCCCGGCGGGCTTGAATTCGCTTCGCCCACCGGGTCGGTTTTTTCCCAACGGCTTCGGCCTGTCCTCCTTCCGGCCGTCGCCACCCCTGCCCAACAGATCCGGCGGACCTTTGGTAATCTCGCCGCCCTCGACGTACACGTGGCTGCCGTTGATCGTCTTCCACTCGCCGTCGTCCTTGCTGCCGAAATCGAACGTCAGTTGCTTTTCGTATCGCTCGACTTCGCCCAGGTTGTAGGCCATCCGGCTGTAGGCAGCGTTCCCCTGGGCCTGAGTCGTCGCCACGATCACACCGCCCTCTTTCGCTGCCTGGCCGAACACCTTCTGCACCATCGGCAGGTAGGCGTCGAGCTTCGCATTCTGCTGAAATCCGCGGCTCGTCGCTTTGCCCTGGCCGCTGCCGTCGCCCTCGTGGACGTCGATATACAGCATTCCGCCCGGTGCCAGCAGCGACTTGGCGTTCTGGAGTGCCTTGATCTGTTCCTCCTGCTCGGCGATGACGTTCAGCACGTTCGCCATGGTCGCAGTCGGAGCGCCGCCGGCTTTCTTGATCGCTGCGACAACGGCCTGGTTGTGGTCGCCTGATCGGTTGAAGGGATCTAGCACCAGGTTGTTCACGCCCAGCTGTTTCAGGAACTCGGTTCCCTTGTCGTACTTGCCGCCGCCATAGTCCAGGTTGATTGAGTTCGGCTTGAATCCGCCGGCCTTCTGCACTCGCTTGAACAATGCAGGCACCTGGTTGAGTGACGTCCCGGCGCTGTCAATCTGCTGTCGATACAGGTCGACGTCGCCATCCCGCTCGAACCGCTCCACCTTGCCCTCGGGCTTGCGGTCACCCGTGTCAAACTCCGGCATCTCGCGAGTCTGGTACTCGCCGCCTTCGTTCACGTACGTCACGTCGCCGCCCGCGGCCGTTTCCGGGTCGTTATACATGCTGTCGATCGCGTCCGTTTTCATTTGGTCGACACCACTAAAGCCAACAGCCGTAGCTTGTGACGTTCCATCGCCTGCGATCCCGTCACCGTCGCCGTCCTGCGGGATTCCACCCATGGGGGCCATGCCCGGCATTCCGCCGCCCATGCCGCCCATCGGGTCCATTCCCTGCTGTGCTTCCGGGTCAAGTTGTGGATTCTTCAGCACGCTTTCGTTGTCGGTTGGCACGCTCGCACCGATCATGTCCATGACGTCTGATTCGCTCAGACTCGCGCCCATGCTCCACGCCGCCTGATATGCCTCGAGTCGCTTCTCCACGTCCGGAGACTCGGTCTCGATCTTGAATTGCAGAGCAATGCCTTTGGACTTCGGAAAGTTCCATTCCTGCAACGGTCGGAGCAGGTCGCGCGTAATCGTCTCCTCGAGGTTGACCGCGTCGTATTTCACGATCATCAAGAAGGAGTTGTAGTGGAGCTCCGCCACGCCTGAGCCTAGCCCGGTGGCATCCGCCTCTGTGCTCAACGTCTGGCCGAGAATGTACCGCTTCGCTCGGTGGCCGAAATAGTTGGTCACGATGTCCTTCAGGCTCTCGATTCCCGACATACCTGGCTCGATCACCTGCACGTCATACATGGCGCCCTCGTCGCCCATGGGTTTCGGGAAGAACACGACGTTCCGCTGGTTGCTGATTCGGTCGGTGGCTGCACTTTTCGCCGCTTCCAGTGCGCCCTTGTCGCCGGCCGGATAGCTCCAAATCTCGATTCCGCCTGCGGATCGCTCGAGGTACTCCATCAGGAACGATAAAGTCTCCTGCTTCTGGAACCAGTCCCAGTAGATGCGCGACCGAACACCCACGCCGTGGATCTGCTCGCCGCCCCAGTTATCCTCGTACGCTCCGTCCTCGATTAGATGCTTGTGAACAACCAACGAACGTCGCTCGTACTCACTAAGGAAGTAAGCCAGCCCGTGCCCAGTCGGCTCGACTTCCCACCGCTTGTTGATTTTGGTGCCGATCTGCTTCCGATGTCCGACACGCACCCCCAGCTGATGGATTGGTCGAGTCGGGTCCAGCTGGCCATCGTCATAGCGAAATACCAGCTTGTCACCGTTGATCGGCTGCCAGCCGTAGTTCTCACGTAGCGGGGTCGGCATCACTCGCATCGCCCCGCCGATGTTTTGCCAGCCGTATCGGTTCTGCACCGCATACTTGCCGTACCAGATGGCATGCAGAAGGTTGTTGCGATACTCGGTGAAGCGACGTATCCGGCTCATGATCTTCGTCAGCTCGGTGCATAGGTCTTTCTGGCTCTGGCTGTTGTCGTCCTCCGGCTCGATGTGCCAGTCCAGAAGCGCCGTTGCCCGCTGCCGTGCCTCTACGCACTCCATGATGCCAACATCGTTTCGCATGAATCGCGAGTTCTCGATGCTGTGCTTGATCGCCTCGTCACTGGCTTTGTAGACGCGACTGTACGTGCCGTGCAGGCTCTGGTACGTCAACAGATGCGGCAGCGCGTACTGGCCGAAGTTGGGTGCAACACCGGGTGACTCGGTCGCCGGGTCCATGATCCCGGCTTCCTTCTCGTCGATCACCCGCTGGATGAATTCCGGCGGACGATTGCGGCCCTGTGCTCGGGCGGTGAACTCGTTGTGCAACTCGCTTTTCTCATCCGTGGTCAGCATGTATTAGCGTCCTCGATTCGGTCGCCCGCGGTTCGGTGCTCCGCGTCCGGGCGTTCCTCGGTCCGGGTATGGCTGGACAAGTCGGTCCGGCTTCTCGCTCGAAATCGTACGCCGGCTGCCCGTCCGGGTATGCCGGACGTTGATCTGCCGCTGAATATAGTATTCGTTTCCGCCGTATCGAGTCGCCTTTCTCGGGACGTAGCCCTCTGCGACCCCCTTCAGCTCGTATGGCTTCTGGTGACCTGAAACTGTACCACGCACACGCAAGTTGTCCCAGACAAAGACACCCGCGCTGATTGCCTTGCGGAACTCGCGGAACAGTTTCGGTTCGACGTTGTAGTAGAAATAGAGCGGGCCGGCGATCTTCTGTCTCCGGTCTGACCGCTTGCCCTGCAAGAATCGAACCTTGAGAACACCGTTCAGCGTGTTGTCAAAGTCGTAAATAAATCCGATCGAATGGACATTTGAGCTCTGCACTGGAATCATTTCACCCGTCACCATCGGATCGGTGCGCGGGTATGTCATCATCCGCCCGCCCTCGTACGTGGTGACATAGAACCCTTCCCGGCCTCTGATTACTGGCGATGCTTGAAGATAAGTTCCGTCATCCGGTGCCCGCTGTAGTCCCGCCGCCTCCGGTGTGCCCGTCAGCGTTTCCTTGCCCTTCCCGCTCAATAGCTTCGGGTCGACAAGGTTGATGAACTCAAGCGCCGCCCGTAACGAATCTTCTACGCCTGGATCTCTACCCGGATCATTGAGCCCCGCGTCCTGCGCGGCGTCGTCGCTCGCAAACACGATCTGCGCGAGACTTCCGCCTAGCGGTCCAAACATGCTCGATAGAACGCTGCCTACCATCTGCTCGACGAGACCGCTGCTGTACTTGTCAACGTCGCCCAATCGCGCCAGTTTCATCACTTGGCTGCCGACTTTGGTACTCGCAATGACGTCGCCCATTCCGCCGCTTGTGGCAAACTTGCTCAGTCGGTTTACCGCTCGCTTGGCTCTGCTGGTAGGAGTTCTCCGGCTCAGAACGCTCCGCCCCATTCTCGCCACGTCCAGGACTGCCGAACCCACCGTTGACCGTTCCCAGTCGCGTCGCGCTTGCTTCTGTGCCTCATCGAACTTTTGACGCCCATACCGCGCTATCGCGCTCTGGCTCAGCCGTTGCTTGCCCATTGTTGCAAACCGCCTACTAATGGTTAGGTGAGCCTCTCCACTGCGTCCGGCTGATGAAACCTGACACCATGACGGCTCCGCACGGGTCTCCTGATGCTCTCTTGTACGCTAGTGCCTTCCATCTGTGCCAGCGAGAAAACGAGGTATCGCAGCGCATCGCAGAGGTGGTCGTCCTTCTTTAACGGCCTTTTGGCCGCGTCTCGCGGGTTGAGTCCTTGGTCGCTCGCTCGCTCCCAGCTGTAGGTTCGCATTTCTCGAATCAGGTTGACGCAGCTTTCATGGATCACTAGCCGCGGTCGTCCGGTCGCTTCGTTCTTTTTCAGCAGGAACTGAACGTGCTCTATCCCCTCGAGGACGGCGTTCGAGCCTCGCATCATGCCCTGAATGTTTTCGTACTCGTCATTCGTGTACTGCGCCAGCTTCTGAGCGATCCGGATGTTATCGGGGCTCGCCGGGTCGGCGAATGTGCTCGAGAAGTACGGGTTGTTCCCCGGCCATGGCCACCGGTCCTGCACTTCGCATAGGTGGTCGATCGTCGTCTTAGTCTGGTTGGTGCTGTAATACTCGTCGTAAATGAAGTGTTCACCAACTCCGTTTTTGTAGCCCCAGATGCACGCAAACGGGTTGTGTGGACCTGCTCCCCAGTCAATTGCGCGGTAATGGTACACTCCCGGAGGAAAGTCTATGACGTCATCGCCAGCTACGTGCATCCGCGGGAAAAAGGTTGAGTAGATCAGCCCCTCATAGGAAGCAAACGCCCCCGTCATCCGGGTCTCAAGCATCTCCTCCGGGATCGATCCGTAGAACTGCTCAAACCATTCTTGCGTGATGTAGCCCGCTTCGAGGTTGCACTGAGTGTTTGCCCGCCACACTTCCCAGCTTGGGGGGAGTGCGTCGGTTTCGATCATGTTCTGAATCTCGTAACTCAAATGCGGATCGATCGGCGTTTGCTCAACCAGCTTCGAGCCCGGAAAGTTGTATTCTCGGCATCCGCGCAGAACTTCGTTCAGCAGCACGTACGGCATCTGTTCGATGAATGCAAATCCCCCGATAGCTCGAGCTTGGAACTGCTGCCGGCCCTGTTCGTAAGATTTGAACTCAAGGCACCAGTTCTTGTCGGGTGTGCCGGGCCACGGTTTTAGCGGCACTCGGTACGGCCAGTTCGACTTGCTGGACTTCCAGACCACTCGAGGCCAGTCGACTTCGCTGCTTGGTATGTGGCCACGTCCGTACAGCTTTTCCGCCCAACAGGCTTCCATCACCTGCTCGTACGAGCCTGCGATAATCCAGAATGGTGTATCACGCCGCGGCGGCTGCTGTTCCCGTAGAACGAACTTGGCCACTTTCGCCAGCGTGTTTTCGGTAGTCCCGCTTCCATTCCCGCCCAAGTGGAAGATGACCCCCGTGCTTTGCGACTCATAAAAGCTGGTCTGCTCGTCGAAGCGGTCCGGCTGGTCCGGCCGTGGCCGGTAGGTCAGGTAAGCCGGCAAGTCCGCGTGTAGCAGTGCTTGGTCTTCACTTGACAGCTCCATCGTCATCGTCGTCGCCCACCACTGTGTAATTTGATGAGTTTAACAGCACGTTGCCGATTCGGTTCAGCTGGTCCCGCTTTTCAATCACTGCCTCCGCCAGTGACTTGCCGGCTACGCGAATCTCGCCGGTGTGCTTCACTTCCATCGGAGCGTCAGCTCCCCAGATCTTGCGAATGTCGGCCAAGATCTCGCGGCATTCCCGCAAAAACGCGGGGTTGCCAGTTTGCCCCTTCCGCTTGCTGGTTGTCACCGTGCCGCCCGGTCCGCCCTCAGTCACCGTCGATTCTTCCGCGTCCTCCTTGCTGGCAAGCCATCCCTTGTACGCTTCAGCGTACAAAACTTGCAGCCGCGCGTGATTCTCCAGCTTGACCGTGCGAATGTCGTCCGTCAGCCGGCGAAGCATCCAGTTGCCCACGGCGGTCAGAATCTGCGTCACTCGCCCGCGAGAAACCTCGAACTGCCGGGCAATCTCCATTTGGGTGTGGATGCCCTCGTGAGCGAGCAAGTAAATTTGCAAATCTCGATCGCTCGGTGCCACCTCGTCGGGGTCAGCTTTGTGCTGCTTCCAAGACTTCCGCCCCAGACCACGTCCACGGTTGCCGCATTGCCTTGCGACCTGCTCGACCTTTTTCTTGGTGACCTTCTTCGCCCTCGCAGTGCGGTTCGCCTTAGAAGGAATCTTGGCGGCAGCTTTTTTTTTCTTCGCCAACGATGCGCCCCTCAGTTGCGCATATTGGCGAGATGGCCAGCAACGGACCGCGTTGAAATAGTGCAGCCAAACCGCGTCTTGATGATCTCCGACACCTCGCCGGCGGATGCGTCTGGGTTAAGCTCGATCGCCTGCTGAATGTAACCGCGGTCCCGCTTCTGCCGCTGGCGGCGCGTCAGCTTCTCCTCAGCATCGGGAGAAAATGCCACCGGATCGGGATGAGTCGTCCCTGCCGATCCGGTGGCGCTGGCGTCCGTTGCGTCCTCGGGCTCTACCTCGGTCGTAACTACGTCGCTCGGTAGAGACTCCTCTGTTGCATGCAACTCCGGCTTTTGACGCGCATCCGTGCTGCCGAAGTTGCTCGCGTCCTGCGATTGCTTCCGCGGGTCCACCCACGGGTCTGGATTCTCTCGGTCGTTCGGCTTCATTGCTAGTGCCTCGGCTCTCGCCAGCACTTCGCCAATCTCCACCTTTTTCACTTTGGCGATCACGTCCGGGAATTGACCCTCAAACAGCAAATCATCGATGCTTGCCGGGTCAACGTCCTCTTTCGCGTTGTTCAAGCGTCTTCGAGCGTTCGCAAGGCGGTTCTGGTTCTCAACCTGGCTCCGCTTCTCCCGCTCTATCTCGTCATCAGGACGCCAGCCCACAGGAACCACGCTTCCCGGATCCTTTGCTTCCTTCTCGATCAGCGACGTCACCTCGACCTCGTTCCCGTCGAAGAACGGGCCGGTCCATCGGAATTGGCCGGGTCGCACTTCCTTTCGCCAGCCGTACGCCTTGGCCACCTGACGGTACCTGCCGGGGAAGTCCTTCATCTGCTCCAACAGCACATGAACCGGCTCGATCGTCCGCTGGATCGGGTTGCGAACGAGCTCGAATTCCTCGATCAGATCCCGGAGTGCTGACCACACTTGCGGCCGCGGTGAGTAGTCGCGGGTCCACTCCCCGCCGCGATACCGATTCCAGTGCTCGAGGAACGCACCAAACTTCACGCAAATCTTGATCGACTGTTTGGGCCAGTCGCCCGAATGAATCGCAATGTCCGCCGCTGTAACAGCCACGTCAAAAGACTCTGGTGGGAATGCAGCATCGCCAGCGACGAAAGTTTCGTGCTCATCTAGCAGTTGGTTGACCGCTTCAACAATCTCATCGAGTCGGTCAGTGTCAGCTTGCGGACTTGCAGCTTCGGTGGTTGCCATCCTTCGCAATCTCCTCGATCCGTCTAATTCTGTTTGCCGCTCTGCTGATTGCATCGGCCGGGTCTGGTTCCGCCGAGATTCCCACGGCAGACACCCTTGTGTCAAGTTCTACCACGCGCCAACACGGCGATTCGTATACCAGAACCAACTGACGCCCTGTGATTGCCGACAGCTCAGCCAATTGGCTGAGGTGGTAACGCAGCCGATCCGGCTCGAACATTCCTGTCGAGCGGGCTCGCTGGTCCGGGTTGATGCGGTTCCGTTGCATGGTGTGGTCATTATGTTGGTTCCATGGCTGGTTCGTCAATAACACCATCGAACATCGTGGCGTACATGCTGTAGTCCCGCAGGTGCTGTTCTGCGTTCTCTCGCATCAGAATGCCATGCGTGATTGCCACTGCTAGCGCGGAGCGCCCGTGCTCCTGCGCCCTGGTCTTGTAAAGCGGACCTGGCTTTGACTTGGTTCCGATCTCCGGACTAAGGCCGCCGCCCGACTTCGGGAACATGTCTCGCACCACTCGCCAGACGTCCGCCTCTTTCGCTCCGCGACGGTGGCAGATGGTCATGCTCACCGTCGCAAACGGAATCTGAAACGTGTGCAGCACCCCGAACTTCGCCGCGTAGATGCCCGCCCACGTACAAGTATCAAACACTTCCTTTCCGACTCGCATTCCGTAGTGCGCGACCTTTTCGATTACCAGCGTGTCACCGTCTCGGCTCCAGTTGCTTGAGCGTGTCATGATCTCAAACAACTCGATGTTGTCCATGTTACGGCATGTTATAACCTGAAACGCAGCCGGGTCGAACACGCAATAACCACTCTGCCGTGGCCCTGGATCAATCGCGATGATTCGCTCGCCGCTCATACTGACCCCATTTTCCGCAGGAGCGCCAAATTGGCGGTTAAATGGTTCGCAATGTCTTCCATTGTCACCCGCTCGGGTGCTCTTAGGTCTGGATCTCGCAGTTTGAGCCACTGCACCAGTGCGAAGTTTCGCGGGTCACAGACCAGCTTGACGGCCAGCTGCTCCGCGTGATCCATCTTCGGGATGCGGCCGTGGTGACAATCGTGGCACAGATGCAGGTAGTTGCAGGTGTGTGCCCACGTCCGCGGCGCATGGCTGCGACGTTCGATCTCATGTACTTCGGTCGCCGGCTGGCTCGAACAGAGCATGCAATAGCCGTCCCGTTCCATCTGCATTCGCCGCCACTGGTCGCGACCTTTGGCTCCCGTCCGTTCGCAGCTCATTCTTCCTCCTCGTCCATGTCTTCCATCGAAAACGTAACCGTCCCATTTTCGGGGTTTTCCTGGACAAATAGATTCCAGCTGAGCGCCTCGGCCGCTTCCAGGTTCTCCATTGTGGTCACCAGCTGCCGGCCTTCATCGTGCAACAGGAGAGCGGCTAGTATCGTTTGGAATGTTAAGGCTTTTGCCTTCCACCGATCCGCATCGCCCCTCCAGTCAACTGCTTGGATCATTCTTCACCTGCTGCATGTGGAATGGTCACAAATCTCGCCTCACTCACCGGACACTCGTAAAACTTGCGGCGTCGATTCTTCTTTCGATCCAGCTTGACCGTTCTCGACCACGCTCCGATCGTTTCCCGGACGTTGACCACCATCGCGTGAGTCAACTGTGAGTTAAAAATGATGTAGGCGTAAGGCTTCGGGCGTGCCTTGTCGTAGCAATGGCAAGCGTCGACGATTACGGTCTGGTACGGGAAATCATCAGCGCTAGTAAAGTCGATGTCGACTCGCTGTTTCACCTCGACTCGCTGCATGATCTCCAAATCACCGCTGTCGGAAAACTCTGCCATTTGGTCGCTCGTGGGTCGCACAAACGTAGGCCGCACTACCAATGGGTAGCCCTGCGACCGTAGCCACTTCGCCGCAACGTCCACTGAATCCTGCGACCTGCGTAGATCGTCGACAAATGTCGGGTCATCTTCGTCGTAGTTCACGTCCGTTCCGCTGCCCCCCGGTTCGGTACAATAAACATTGGATCTGCGATCTCACCAGCCATCGCCATCGCCATAGCCGTCACCATAGCCATAGCCATTGCCATCGCCATTGCCATCGCCATAGCCGTCACCATAGCCATAGCCATTGCCATCGCCATTGCCATCGCCATCGCCATTGCCATAGCCATAGCCATTGCCCCAGCCATTGCTGCCTGTGATTACCCAGTCCATTCTACCAACCCCCAGTCACGGCGATTGACACAATTGGCGTCGTCCTGACTGTGCCATACGAATCAATCACAGTCTCCGACGTTGGCCCGCTTGCCAGTTCTCCAAGGCCGCAAGTTGTGCCCCATTTGCGGATATTCCTAGCGTTTGTGATGATCACACTGCCGTCGTCTTGGTCTTCGCATTGACCAACGAAGATCCATCCACGATCCGCCACAATAATCCGCATGTCACCAATCTCTGCGGTCACCGAATCCGCCCGCACATACTCGACTCCATCAATGATCATTCTGCACCTCCTTCAAGTATTTCGCGAACTGACTTCATAACTTTCTTGGTGTGCTCGCACGCTTCGCACTGACCGCACTGATCGCCGTTGTGCAAATGAGAGAAATTGCACCATCCGAACGGCGTGTGCGTCGTCTTGTAGAGAAGCTCCCGCAGCTGGGCGTTCTCCTCCATTACTTTCTCTATCTTGCGATCCGCCGCTTCGCCCACCTTGACAAGCTCATCGCTCATTTTGTCGATTACTGTTTTAATTGGGTCACTCATCGTCGCCACCGCCGTCTGGAACCAACCGAATTAACCGGCTGATGCAGTCGACAACGGACTCTCCATCTAACGGCCCATCGTTGTCCCACATCCCGTCGTCATTTTCGTCGGTCAGAATGAGGTAGGGTCTAATCGACCCACCTTGCAACCGGATCGTTAGATTCCAATCGTCGGGGAGTCGATCCAGAACCTGTTGCAGCAACTCGCCCGGAATGTCCCACTGTTTGTATTCGTCGGTCATAAATTTCTCAGCCTTTCAATTTCGTCAGACAGTTCGATGAGTTTATGCGTCAGATCGTGGTTACGTTGAGCCAGTCGCTGTCTCTCTGCTGACTCGCGTTCCGCTTCTGTAAATAGTTCGCGCAACCACTCAATTGCAGTGTGCTCAGAGTAGTCGCTGAGTAGTTCGCGGAACGTCCGAATTTGACTATCGACTGCGTCACTCACCCTGCACCTCCAGTGCTTCTCGTGCGATCTCTCTGACGAGAGAAGCTGGCACGCAGTCATCGATCTTCACCAGTGCCGCCCGCAGCCGCGTGTTCTCGGTCATCACCCGCTCAAACGTCTTGCGGTTATCGCAGGCTGAATTGACTGCCTCGTCACGTTCCGTGATTAGTTCGCGGTTCTCATCCCGCAGCCTATCAATCTCTGCACGATACTCTTTGTTGTCGTCCCATCGTTGACAGAGTCTGTCGCTACATAACTTGGTCAGTTCCTCTGCCCGCTCCCGCAGCCGCTGGTTCTCGGCTTGGAGTTCGGTGATTACGACCAGCGTTTGTGCTGCCTTGTGGGACTCAACACCAGCCCAATTGCTTGGTCGCAGCCAGTGCAGCACGTCTGTTAAGTCACTCATCGGGTCATCACTCCGAAATTGGAAATCAATTGGGAACAAAACCCCGCCCGACTACGCCGCCGAGCGGGGCTCCTCGAGTCGATCGCCAATCAACTCACGCCTCAAAATCCACCGAGTTCGATCGTGTTCGTATTCTCCGCCGCCCAGCCTGTGAACTTGAACTGCTCACCGCGGAACGCCAGTCGCACCGAACCAGTCGCGCCGTGCCGATTCTTCATCACCCACAGCGTCGTCTCTCGTATTCTGCCTTCGTCCTCACCGGGAATTAAGAACATCACTTGGTTACTGGCCTGCTCGATCGAAGCCGACTCGCCCAGCCACGCGAGCGTCGGGTTTCCCTTCATGTCCTCGGCCTTGCGGTTTAGCTGGGCCAACAACAGGATTGGGACGTCCAGCCGCTTCGCGATAGAGTTTAGCGCCTCGATCGACTGCCGGATCTGTAAGTGCCGATCGATCCGCGTGTTGATCGATGGAATTAACTGTAGGTAGTCAACCAGCACCAAATCGACAGGCTCAGACGAATGGAAGATCGCGATCGAACTTGCAATGTCTCGGGCCGTCATATCGACCTTGTCGATCACCTTGGCGCGGTACTGACACACACGCTGCACCGCTTCTTGGCCCTCTTTGCTGTCCCACCAATCCGGTCTGTCGATGTCACCAAACGTAGCTTGGCTGACCTGGCACAGCAGCCGCCTGTCAACGTCGCGCCAGGGTTGTTCGATCGAGAAAAACAAAGCGTTGGCACCGTGGTCCCACGCATGTTGCAGGATCTGGAGCCCGATGGCCGTCTTGCCGACTCCCGGACGGGCGGCGATCGTACTCACCTGTCCGCTCGGTAAGCCACCGGCTAAGTCGTCCAGATCTCGGATGCCCGTCTTAACCTTGCGAACCACCTTGCCGTCGTACACCTCAGAGCGGATCACTGGCAACTGTTCCGGGACGTCGAGCGGTTCGCGGGACTGGTTCAGAACATTTTCGATCTGCTCCAATTGCTGCTGGTGTTCCAGCAAGATTAGACCAGCGTCTGCCGCCGTCGCTCGTGACCGATTCGCTCGAGCATGAGCAATAAGAAACTCGGCCGTTTCGGCCAGCTGGTCGCACGCCCAGACCTGCACAATGACCTGCGACCAGTACGCCGCGTGTTCGTCCACCACGTAGTGCTCGTCGGCAAGGTAGGCCCCGTGGAGCTGGCTGGGCTTCACCAAATCGAACAGCCGCTTGTGGTGGTCCCGGATAAAATCCAGCGTCAGCCGTGGTCGCGTCGGCGCCTTCGCGAGCAGCGTTTCGGTCGCTCGCAGGATCTCCGCTGCAACGCGGTCTTCGAGCATTTCCGGCCTGAACCGCGGGTCGAACTCGAGCAGCACCGCGGGCCGTTGGATCGCACAGCGGGCTATCGCAAATTCGATGTCGTCGCGGGTCAGCTCTCCGCAGAGTTTGTCAGAGCCCGGGTCTCGGGTCAGCATCGGTTCATCACTCCGAATCGAGGTTTGTGTTTGCCTCGGGGAAGCGATCCTTGCAGAGCTCCCCAAACGTGTCAAGCAAAAACTTCTTGGTTTCGTCATCGCTGATCAGCTCGAGATTCTCGAGCATGCAGCGGACCGCCTCGGGCTCGTGCCGAAACGCCTGGTCCGGTTCCGAGCAACGAAGCGTACCACTTGGCTCGGAGCGTATCACCCAGCGGCGAAGCAGATTAGTAGCACGCTGAACTCGTGACGAGGCGGACTCGAGCATCGGGTCGCACACCTCGCCGCGAGTGTGTAGCAGCCAGCTTTGATCGGCAAGCCACTTGTGGGCCGCCGGTTTGCGATCCGCCTCGCCAGCCGCTTCTGACTCAGCCTTCGCCGCCCGCAGCAGCCAGCCGATGCCAGCCTGACCAACAGCCCTCGCCCACGCCCTCGCCGCTGGCCCCGGCTTAGTGTACGGGCTTGGGTGCAGGTCGATGAACTTTCGGAAATCGGAACGCTTCAAAATGTCGGTCAACTCAATCGGTTCCGGACGGTCGACCAACGGTGTGCCTTCGCTTTGTTGGTAGTCGAGGTGTTGTCGCGCAAATATCGCTCTATTCTTATCTCCTCTCTTCTCCTCTACTCTATCCGCGCTCATGCGTGACACCATGTCACGCTCATGCGTGACACTCCTGTCACGCTGCTTCCGTTTTCGCTTGTTGTTCTGTGATCTAGTCTTAGCTGTGGAACCATTATGTTCTTGGTAGTTCACGAATTGCGTCAATTGCACACCAAAATCGTCTGTAATAAATCGCACCCATCCAATTGTTTCGAGCTCTGCCGCCATTCCCGGAAACTCTACTAGCTCGTCGACAAAGTCTTCGCCGCCTTCAACAATGCCGTGACTGTCTGCGTGTTCGTCTGCCAGCATCCACAGAACGACTAGGCAACCGATAACGTGGCTTCTTGTCACGGTAGTGCGTGACTCACCTGTCACGGCAGAGAGTGACAAGGCTTTTGCGTTAAGCCTGGCCATGACCTGGCGAATTTTCGGATGTGTTCTAAGTTCGTTTCTGACTTTAATCCATGACACTTGCAGTCTCCTTTTTTCCGGCTGTCAGTTCGCTGTCAATCAGAAACCTATGCAGCTGATCAGTGGTCCACTTGCTACGTGAGTCAGTCCAACAGGCGGTAATCAGCACGCTGCCGCTCGCATCGTACACGACTCGAGCATGGCCGCCGTGGAACGGAAGGTCCACCTGTCGGTACTTTCCACGAGGCGACCATAGGCCGTGCTCTAACCGCTCGTGCGCAAGGCTTAGTAGCTCGCCCGTCAATTGCCCAAACCGCATTTTTAATCGCTCAACTACGTGATGCGTCAGTGCTACAGTGGGAGTCATCGTTGTGCTTTCTCCTGCGCAGTCGGAAGCCATCACGCAATCCGCTGATAGCAATCCGGTCTGGGCAATTGACGAATGCCAAATTAACAGCCCCTTTCCCACACTGTGAGTGCAGCACCAGACGGGCCGTGACTGGCACGGTCCCGCCTAGCGTCTGCACCGGGCGAGTCAGGAACACTCGCACCGGTCTCGTCATTAGGATAGCTCCGCCTTGCGCTTGTTGGCGGCATCGATCACGTTGGCCAGCTGGACGGCGCTGAGAATATCGTCAGCCTCGTCCTCCATCGCGAACGCCATCATCGAATCGACCGTCTGCACCGATTCGCACAACGATACCTGTCGCACCCAATAGGCTTCAGTGTTTTCCTGACCAGCTGCGGTCGGTTCACCGAACAGATCAACCGCCGCAGGCTCTGAGTCTGCGTCAGGTGCGTCTGTCGGAACTTCCGGCGGCTCTGGCTCTGGTGGCGATTCTGGGGCCGTTTCTGGCGTCTTGACCGTCGCTTTCTTCCTTGAAGCCCGTTTCCGCTTCGGCTTCGGCTTGTCATCGGCCGCTGGAGGCTCCTCGGCTGGAGCCTGGGTCGCCGACTTCTTCTCGGCCATCCTCTTTTTCACCGCATCGCGAGCTGCGTTCTTCACGCTGTCGGCCGGCGCTGACTGCTCGAACCAGTCGCTGACAGACGACGCCTCGTCCCGCAGGCTGGCGAAGATCTTGCGGAGCTGAGCCACTTCGTAATGGCTCAGACTGTCGATCGAATGACCAACACGGCCCTCGATCATCTCCGCGGTGACGCCCAGATCTCGGAAATAGAACACCATCTCCCGAATCTGGTCAGTCAGCGGTTTCCCGCCGTCCTGCCTCGACAGCGTCTTGTTGATCTCGTCGAGCGCCATGTCGACCACGTCACCCGGGATGACAGCCAGCAGAGCGGCACGCATCCGCCGGGCCGACTGGTTGGCAACGTGTTCGTAGATCTCCCGTGGGTCTTCCAGCACCCTCCTCTGGCCGCGGGCCTTCATCTCATGCCGCACGGTGAATTCGATCACCTCGGACGTGTTTCGCTCGAGGTCGTACGCGAACACCTGCACCTTGGTTTCCCGATTGTTGGTGCTGAGCTCCCGCCGCCCAAACTGAATGTTGCCCATTTCGCGGGCGATCATCTCAGCCAGTCGAATAGACGGGCCTTCGACCACTGCACCTCCTTTCCGGTACTGGTAAATCGCGAGCTCCGCCAGACGTTGCCGCTGGCAGGCCGTGCGGATGTTCGAGGTCACCTCGGTCATGTCCCGCGGAAACTGGCGGGCCACAATAATTCGGCTCTGCACTTCGGCCGCGGCTCGAGCCACCTCGGAATCAGCCTGTACGGCTGACACGGTCCCGGCGCTCTGGCCGGGAATCAGGGCTTGGTTGTTCATCACTTCGCAGATCCCTTCTTTTTCGCCTTGGGTACTTTCACGCACCGGATGTCGATGCGTTCCTTCCTCTTGACCATCGATTCACTGGCGGCGATGGTTTTCCGCCTCAGCATTCGCTCACCGTCCGGAAACACTCCGTAGGCAGCGTCATCGAGCTCTTTGATGGCGTGACCCTGAAGCAGCTTCCGCTGGGTCTCCATCTGCTTGATACGTTCCCCAAGTCGCTCCGCCTGCTCCCATGCGGCTTGCGCGTTGGTTGTCAGCTTCCGCTCGGCCGTGGCGTCGAAGTCTGGGAAGCGACTTCGGAGCAGCTTGGCGGTAGATTCGTGCTCCCAGTCGGGCTCGGGCGGTGTGCCCTGCTGGATCTGGTCCCACAGAATACGCTCGGCACTCACCAGATGGCTGATGATTTCGTCGTCTCGGTCGATCTGGAACCACTTCAGCTGGCGAGTGTCCAGTATGGCCGCGGCGATATACACCGTCTGGAAGCCACAGACCGCAATCTGTTGCTGAGCCTGCAACCACCAACTGATCGGAGCCTCATCGGACCCGTTCTCGCCCATTTCTGTGCGGCTCATGGTCGTCTTGGTCTCGACTCCCACGCCGTCACCAGCAATCGCGTCCGGTGTGGCCAGCATAAAATGATGCTGGTCATGACGAAACAGCCCCGGACAGTATCCAGTAATTTGAATCCCGGTTTCGTCCGTAAACAGCTGCAACACCGCCGGCTCGAGCAGCTGGCCCCAGCGGGTCGCCACGTTGCCATCGAACTCGGGAAGCTCGCCCCGTTTCACATGGTAGATCTCCAGTGCGGTCGACCATGGCGAAACACCGAGCGCCGCTGCCGCCTCACTCGCTCCGATCCCGGTCTTTCGATATTGCTTCCACTGTTCCGTATTCGCTTCGCAAACCAGCGTCCCCGTTACTTTCATCACGCAGTTCTCCTCTCAGAATTTGAACTTCCCTGGGTGCCTCGATCACCAGCTTGACGCCGCTACGCGCGATCTGTTGCACGTGTATCGTCACTAAGTTTCCGATACATATCTCCTCACCGGCATGCCTATGCAGCACCAGTCGCGTCATGTCTCGCTCCTCTCCATAGTTGGCGTGATACGGTCGCATGATAGGCGACGAGACTGCCGCCTGCAACCTTGTTTGCTATGTGACGTAAGCGTCTCCGGAGCTCACCGCCCGCATGACCCGCTGATACGTGGCCAGATCGTCAAGAACTGTCGCCGGCACCCGATCCAGCTTCACCCGGTCGGCATCGATGGTGTATGGATCGCCGCCCAATGCCACCCATTCGTCGATCGTCGGACACGGGCACTCGTGAGCGTGCTCGCCAGCGTGAATCGTGCAGGTGTAGTCGTCACAGAACGGGCATCGTTTCCAGATCGGCGTCATCGGTCGTCTCCCACAAGGCCCAGCCCCCTGACCACTCGGTAGCTGCTGCGCCGGTTTCCGTAGTACCCAGTGTGCAGCTTTCGTTCGGCCGCCAGCTTTCGCCGCCTGTCGTCCATCATCGCGCCGTCAGATCCGCAACCACCGCAGTAAGCTCGCTGGCGGATGATCAGTCGACGTTTGGACTCACAAAATGGACACTGATCGTGAAGGCTCTTGGCCGTGTTGTTCACTGCTTGGTTTCCTTGTGCCTGGTTCTCAAGGTACTTGCCGCCGCCCGTACTTTTTGGTCAACCTGTTGGTGATCGTTCGCACCCGCTGCTTTCTGTACTTCATCGCTTCGCTCTTGTCGGTGAACACCGCGCAGGCGTCTGGCCCGAACTGCTTGCCGCTGCGGAGTTCGCAGACACGCACCCGCCAGACTCGCTCGAGCCCCTCCACCCCCTCGGACCAGTCTCGTTTCGTGATCATCCAGTGACCAGTGTGCAGGCTGTTGTTCTTGACCGTGATCGACTCCACGTCTTCGACTGGCGTCAGAGCGATCGTGTCGATCGTCACCTTGATCCGCAACCTCCGGCCGCGGTCGTCTGTCTCTGGGCCGGCGTCCAGGTTCTCCATAGCGGTGTGGATGAGCTCTCGGCTGAAAATGCACTTGTCGACATTCTCGATACACGAGGACGTGAAGCTGTTAATCCTGACTTTCATCGCAGTCTCCTATCGTTGCCCGCTGGCCACATCCCAGCTGTGGGTATATTGCCAGTCCGAGAACACCAGATCCGGAACGCAGTTCTGCTCTCTGTTTAAGATCTGGTCTCGGTCACCTTTCGGCGGCGTAATGCCTGTTATCTTCCTCGGTGCAGCCATGGCCTCCGGAATTGTCGCACCGCACCCTGCACACAAATTTTGCGGGCGGTATCGCTTCGTCGATCCGCAGAGTCCGCACCGTCGCATCACAGCACCTCCTCGCTTTGCCCCTTCAATCGTTGCCTCGTTTTGCCTCTCCTCTACTAACCATTATCGCCATGTGGCCGTATGACGCAACAGATAGGGTCGTATGAGTCGGAAGTTTGTGAAAAAAAACAAAGGCCGCCACCGCTGGAAACGGTGACGGCCTTTATTGTTTGAATGCAGCACTGCCGGTCTTCTCTTGTTTGGCGACAGGGATTCCGTCAGGACTGCGAACCAACGACCGCATCATGCGGTGTAAGGATGTTCGATGGACTGTAGTAATCTTATTGCAGTAATGCAACCGCTCGTTTTTCTTCGGCCTCAGATTTTACCCCAAATGAGCCGTCTGACACAGTCCATAAAGAAACTCGCCCTGTACGCACCTTCGCAAGATCTCGGCTCAAGCGCTGCGAGCGAGCAGCCATTGGGCCAGAGACCAAGTACGACTCCATACGAATCCGTCGACAGTATTCTCATCGGCCCGTCCCCTTCGTACGAGGGGGACATCCGGCATCGATCCAGTTCTGGACCACATTTGATGGCCAACGAACCAACGCTCCGAGCTTCACAGGAGTTGGTAGCTGTCCGCTGTCGACGAGTCGGTCGATGTGGCGTTTTGAACATCCCAGCAGTACTGCGAGATCCGACTTATCAAGCAATCTCGCTGATGGTGGGGCGACTTCATTCCCTGTTACAAACATGTCACTTCCTTCGAGCAGATTCGGCTGCTGACACTCCCAGTGAGTGCCTAATGCTCAAAGTCTAGTGATGCCAATCGAAGAAACAGTCAGTCCCGGTCCTTAAAAGGTAGCTACCTTTCTGACCTTTTAGACAGTCCGGCCCCGAACACTTACCCGTCGATCAGCACACCATTGAATCCGGCGACAATGTCGAGGTTGTTGACGCTCGCGTCGAGCGCCCTGATCTTTACAATTGCCGGGCCAGCAATTGGATGCGGAGTAGTGTACGGCACTGTTTGACTAGAAGTTCCTGATGTTGACAGACCGAACCGCGACAGGGATCGGTACACTGGATCGAAATCGTCCGGATTGCTCGTCACGAACAGCTCGGCATCGATCGATCCGGTCGTCGATTTCTTCGTCATCGAGACATAGATGTCAGTCAGCACAAGCTGCGACTCGCTTGGCAGTCCATAAATCGCCATGAGCGTTTGCGCTTTTCCGGCTGTAATTTGTGCGGTCACTGTCGAATCAAACGACGCCGTCGCTGTGATGTCGCCTGCATTCGTGCGGCCAGATCCGGAAGTTAATACTTTCATCCGATGGATGATTACATAGTTGTTGCTTGTGGTGACTGGCGTCGTCCCAGAGAGCGAGACAATCTCAGCGACCTCGCCGCTGGTCCAATCTGTCAGACCAAAAATCATAATCGTCTGCGCGCCGGTGCCACCTAACGAATCGTCAGATGCGTCTGTACTAACGATGTCATGAGTCTGAGCACTCGTAGGTGCAGACCATGTTCCGCCTCCGTCCCACACATCTTCGTCCGCAGAGGTTCCAACATTACTGTTGCGGCCAAATTTGTTCACAGCCAAGAAACCGGGGATTTGTCCTGACGAAATCAGTACCCCGTCAAGCGGTCTCCAAATTGTCATATGACGATCCACCGCGTTTGGTTTGTTGAGAATCTGACTTTAAGGCAGTCGTATGAAATCAACGGCTGCTGAGAACTACCGTTGATTGTGTTGCCGTTTCCGTCGATCAATAGCGTGTTTACCGTTGTGTCGACCCGAGCTATTTCAAACGTATCGCCCTCCGCTGGAGAAGCGGGCAGCGAAACGGTTATTGATCCAGCAGCAGCAGACGCCTCGTAAAATCCAGCCGCGGTCAACGTACTCGTTGTGGACACTGTGTGCGTTGCAGACGCGATGTCCCCCGGTTCGACGAGACCTGTGACTGTGTTACACGTTAACGGCTGACCGTCGTATGTCGCTGCATTGGTCAAGTCTAAATGATTGAGCACACTGTCGTGCGTGTCGTTTTCTGTCGTGCGGTGATCTGATGCCGGAATGCCCGTCCCTGACACCCCACCGTCTTGCAGCAGAGTCGATACTTGAGTTTTTAGCGCGGCAGATGTTTGTTTAGTCATCGGTCCTCGCCGTGTAGTCAGCGCACTTAGAACACGCCTTGTGCGCGGAACTGTATGGATGAGTCATCACATCTAATTTGTGCAATGCGCACCAATATAGTGTGCGTTGCACATTGCCACCGCATGTTTTGCAACCGACTGTTCCAGTACTTTGTTCGCTGCGATAAACGCACGGTTTACTCGCCGGTCGTGCTCGCCTTGGCTTAGGTTGTCGATTAGCTCTAATGACTGGCATCAGGGTGTTTCTGCCTTGAGATTACCGCCCCAGCCCGCTTGTGAAAATTCTACGCAGCAGATGGCTGGCACGCCCCATGTCGCCTGTACAGACGACAGTCCATTGTCGTTTGTTGGGCACTCGCTTTGAGTCAGCGGGAAACCGTCCCATGATTCAAAGCCACCCGGCGGGTTGGGATTGTTGCAGCTAACATATAAACGATATTGCTCGACTCCAGCGTCCTCATTGAGTTCACAGCGGATTCGCAAATCAATTGTGACTGGAAAACCGCCCTCGCATTCACAGACAATTGTTCCGTTCCATTCAGTGCCAAATTGATCCCATGTGAGCGTGCCGCCGCCGCATGGCGTGCCAATGATCCATTCGAGGTCAATACCGAGCGATGCAAGCTCAGCCTGCCAATCGTCGCAACAGACGATTTGCCCCGATGGTGGTGTGCCGACGCAGCAGCAGTTCGTGTTTAGCCTGTAACCATCGCGTCCGACAAGACCGTCAGTCGACAAAAACTTGCCTTCATACTGGCCGAGTTTGTAGTCGCCTTGTTGTTGAATGAACGTCGGAGGGCCAATGACTGGCATCATTACACCTCGCAAGGGTCAGTTTGACCGCCGCAGTACAGCCCTTCTACGATCATGTCGGTCCACGCTGTGATTTTGTTTTCTGTTCCGCCACCACTCGTGGGACAGCATTGAATCGCGGTTGGAATTGACGCCTTAATCAACGTCCTTTGCCATTGCACGATACCCCAATTCGTTTCCTCGTTGATGTCTGGATCAAACTGACCGCTCTTCAGAGGCAACATAAACCCGTAGGTTCCGGGAGCAGCAGTTAAATCGAACGACCCCGGTTGCGTCATTTTGTCGATCGAAAATGCTTTAACTGGATCTCCGTACGTGTCAGGACTGACCTGCTCTGCGTCAGTTTTGTGACCTTCTTGACGCGGTACATCATCGGGATCCGCAATCAATTCATCACAGCACAAATCTATTGGGTCGTTCATTTCTGTGACGTAAGAGCACAATCCGCTGGGATAACACTGCACAGTTATCGTTTCACCATCGAAAGTTCCATCGGTGTTCGGCGGAACTGCACGGCAACGACCATCAGGTGCCGGAT